>MDTE01156865.1_pt1 | contig 13207 bp, 10 predicted proteins | sample 811231 | NCBI WGS metagenome assembly MDTE01 (sample SAMN05326651, study PRJNA326480) | marine metagenome | isolation source: seawater | place: Indian Ocean: Red Sea | collected 2010
GGCTTCCAAGACCGGCTTGCCAAATCGGAAAAAAGGACCCGTTGTATTTAACACTATATCGTGGTGCTCAAATGTCTCCGCCATCGATTTAGAGTCTGAAACGTCCAAGCCAATGCCCGACACCCTGTCATCAAAATCGCTTGCAAACTCTTTGGCTGACGCCTCAACCAGATCGGCAATTGTGATAGATTCAATATTCTTAAGTCGAGTCACCGCTCGAACTAAAAATCGGCCCATACCGCCGCACCCACCGGTAATAATCACTTTCATCTTTTAACCTCTTAGTGTTGAGAACCCCAAAACACATTCGCCGATTGATTAAGACTCGATTTCTATTTTAAAGCTTGCGAGGTTCGGTATTATAAAACTCAAGAAAATAGGCGAAAAAAGAAATAGTCTTCAAAAAATTTTTTCCATAATCCCATTAAATAAACACAGAGGGCAACAAATGTCAGAAGATCTCTCGCTAGCAACCGTTATATATAACTGCCGAGCCATGCGCAAAATTAAACCCGAGGAAGTTCCCGAAGAAAAATTAATCCAACTGATCGATGCAGCTAACCAAGCACCTTCTGGATCGAATTCTCAGAGAGCCCGTTGGATAGTGGTTAGAGACCCGTCGATTAAAATGAAACTGGCAGATCAAAACAGAAAATACGCTGAGCCTTATATCGCCGCGGACGTAAAAAATCCAGGGAGCCCAAAGCTGAAAAGATTGCTCGATGCTGTGATCTGGCAAATGGAGCATATGCACGAAATACCTGCACTGATAGTCGCTTGTTTTGACTACCCTGAAAAAGTTGAAGGCATCGATATTTATAGGCAAGCTGGCTCCGTTTGGCCAGGAATTCAAAACCTTCTTTTAACCGCAAGATCTATCGGGCTTGGCGCAGCACCCACTACACTCTCACTTCGTGATCAAGATGCGATTAGGGATATTTTGCGGCTACCTGAAACGTTCGCGGCTCTTTGTCTCATCCCTGTCGGCTACCCTCAAGGAAAATTTGGACCCGTTACTAGAAAACCTGTTTCAGAGATCATGCGGTTTGATTCCTGGAGCTGACAAGATTGCCCGTTTTTCCAGTTACTGAAAAAGTTAGGCACAAAAAAAGGGCCAGATAAGCTGGCCCCTTTTTGACAGCTGAAAAGAAACTCAGAATCTAAAAGATGCCTCTACTCCAACAACCCTAGGCTGATTGACATATGCCAGAAGGTTCGCGAAATCAATGCCGCCGATCACGTTATCTTCGTCAGTGATATTTCGAGCAAATATCCCTATCTCATAGTTATTCGCTGTGCTCCGATAACCCGCTCTTAAACCACCTTCAAATTGAGTATCAAAGGTATATTCAATACTTTCATACAAAAAGTCTTGAGTCTCGCCTTTAAATTTCCAATCGGTGTACACATAGATCTCATCGCCATTACTTAGCGGCGCGGTGTAGTCGATCTCAAAGTTTAGGGTCCACTCTGGCGCATGCTGGAAGGAGTTGCCATCAATGACGGCATTACCGTTCGCATCGATCGGGTCAAGTATCGTGCAAAGTCCTGAGCCGCAAGGAGCCGTGGCCAAACCGGACTGCTTTATACGCGTATCCGCACTTCCAAAACCTGCTGAGAAAATCAAATTGTCAGTGACCGCGTACTCAACCTCAACCTCAACACCGGCGCCAGTCCCTCTGTCAGCGTTCAATAATCGAGTAGAGTTATCGGCACCGCCAACCGCTACAAGCTGCATATCATCTACCGCATAGTAGAAAGCTGCTGCGTTTAATCTAACTCTGTCCCAAAGGGCTTTGTATCCAACCTCGAAAGAATTAATGGTTTCAGAGTCTGCCGTGGTAACTGTCGGATCGTCTTGAAGGCGATCTTGTATTGTTTGCGCTCTGAATCCTGACGCCGCTCTTGCATATAGCTGATTGCCGGCAGCTGTAGTTTTAGAAAGCGATATATCCCAACTGACATTGTCATCTTGAAGGCTAATTGGCGCTAATGGAGCTGGGCCATTTGCAGTGAATCTTATATGCTGCGCATCTTTTTCATCATCTGTATAGCGAAGACCAAAGGTCAGTTTTAAATCGTCTGCAAGCTCGTAAGTTCCTTGCCCAAATACAGCCCAAGCCCGATTCTCAATATCCGAACTTGAGTTCGCTGTATAAGCGGGGGCTCCTGCGCTTTGATTGCTTGATATGTTTGAGAACTCGTCCTTAAAGTAAAATACTCCTACCTGATAATTGAACGCGCCATCAAAGTTGCTCGCTAACCTTAATTCCTGAGTGAACTGATTTGCATCTATCACGCTACCCGTATCTACATTGACTACGAATGGTGAGGCAAAAGGGCTGAATGGCGTGCTCGCCGGTCCTGAAGGTCCAGAACAGGTGAATAAACATCCAAACCCACCATCTATATCACCTCTAGCTTCTCTGTCATAAATATCTTGGTAAGACGTTATTGAGGTTACCGTGTACTCCCCAAGATCCCAGTCCATTTTCAGGGTCGTTCCATGAGACTTTATTCTTGCAGGGTTTCCATCTCCACCGTCAAAAAATACAACGTCTCGATCGTAATTATCATTCAAATCGTTACTACCTTGGCTCAACGTATTTGCCCTGAATAATGATGCTGAATTGCCATCTTGATCCTGACGCTGATGCAAGAACAACATACTAAAATCGTCCGAGGGCGTGAAAAGAGCTTGGAATCGAATCGCGAAAATATCGAATCCTCCCATGACGTCATCTTCTTGGGTGAACCCATTGTCAACCCAATTGTCCCTATTCTGGTGGAGTATAGAGACTCTCGCCATCAGCTGATCTTCGATCACTGTGCCACCGATAGCAGCCTCTATATTTCGCGTTCCCATTTCTCCCAGATTGGCTCTGACATAGCCTTCAGACTCTTCTGTAGGTCGGCGGCTGGTAATGTGGACCATGCCGGCCGTGGTGTTTCTACCAAACAAGGTGCCTTGAGGACCCCTACCTATTTCTATGGAGTCGACGTCAAAAACTGGAAACGACTTGAACCCGACTTTCTCCATCGGGACCTCATCAAAAACAATCGATACTGGTTGAGAGGCTGCCTGGGTGAAGTCAGCGTTTCCAAGCCCCCGCATATAAAAACGAGGAGCGAGACGGCCGTTTGAAGTCTCTACGTGGAGACCAGGCGCAGCTTGCGCCAAAGCAAGTATGTCCTCACCGCCAGCGAATCGGGCAGTGACTCTGTCTCCCGTCATTTTAGTTATCGAGATCGGAACCTCCTGAATATTTTCCTCCTTTTTTTGCGCGGTAACGACTACTTCCTCCATCACACTGTCCGCAAAAAGGCTGGCACTTGCCGTCAGGGCAACGATTGTCCCTAAAATTTGTCTACATGACATAATAAAAGTCCTCTGAGTTGTAATAGTGCACGCGGGTAGTGCTCTGCACTAATCCTTAAGTCACACTGTCCAAAATGGTGCGTCAGAGTATAGACTAATTAATCGAGTGAAGGGTAGCTCTTACAAAAAAAATTGTTATAACTTAACAACAACCTTACCGATGTTGGTTCCCTCAAAAAGTGATGAGTAGGCCTTAACCAACCGTTCCAATCCTTCAGTCTGCTGCATCGGAAGGCTCAAATCGCCTTTTTCATGCCACTTTTTTAAAATCGGGTTGATCTCAGGTTCACGGTGATAAAAATCTGGGGAAAAAAAGCCTTCAATTCTTAACCTTTTCATCAAAACTAAATCATAATTTATTGGACCAGGAACCCTGTCCAAGGATCCATAATTATTCATAAGCCCGCAGACTGCCACCGTTCCAAAAATGGCCATGTTTTCTAAAACTGCATCAAGTGTAGCGCCTGCAACGTTATCAAAATAAACGTTTACTCCCTCAGGACACATAATTTTGAGCTTCGCAGAGATATTCTCTTTTTTGTAATTTATTGCCCCGTCAAAACCAAAATCTTTCTGAATTAACTCGCATTTTTCATCGGTGCCAGCGATACCAATAACTTTACAGCCGGCGATCTTCGCAATCTGTCCGGCCAATAAGCCTGTGCAGCCTGCCGCCGCGGAGACAACAAAATTGTCTCCAGCTTTAACTCTTCCCGTATCGATTACGCCCGTATACGCCGTCCACCCATTAGCTCCATAAATGCCGATGTAATTCGGAAGCTCTATTTCAGAATCATCTACGATACTCGGAAACATTTGCTTGGGATCGACATGAGAATAATCCGACCACTGTCCATATGATCGCAATCTCTGGCCTACATTGAAGTCGGGATGACGACTCTCGATGATTTCGCCCAAGACCGTTCCCATCAGCTTCTCGCCAACCGGGATAGGAGGCTGGTAGGAATCCTCCCGCTCAGTCATGTACATTCGAGTACCCGCGTCCATCGAGAGAAACATATTCTTAGTAATGAAAGTTCCATCTGGAAACGGAATACTGGTCTCCTCTCTTAGCTCGAGGCAGCTATCAAAGTCGTTTCCCTCGGGCCTTGAGGTCATGGTCCAATAGCGATTATTTTCTTTAAATGAGGTCACGTTATTTCTCTTTCTTTGATTAATATTTTATTTTTGAACCGGCTTACCAGCCACCGCTATCAGCGACACCTTTAATAGGCCCCGCCAGGATATCAGTGACCCAGCCGCCATAAAAGGCTCCTGGTTGGGGCCTGACTTTCTCTTTGCCAATGAAACAATCTAATTTTGACGGATAAAAAGAAACCCAATTGGCTATCCGACTAAATTCCTCAAAAACTTTTACATAACGCCAACCTGCACCAGACTGACCAAGAACATTTAAACTTTCCCCGACTCCTTTCCATTCGCAAAACGACTCATGTCCGGAAGGCACAACTTCAACCAGCAGCTCATCCGGCGGAATATAATAAGTCGGCGCACTCGCCGTCTCTAGAACGCGGACACCCTTTTTTGTCCTCGCGATAACTTTCTCTTTGAAAAAAACACTTATTTCGTATTCAACCCTTTGAATAATAGGTGGACGAGGGTAATCCCACACTGACTCTTGCCCAACGCGAGGTTCTTCTGCGAAAAAAGGACGATGGTCGCCCCGATATTTCCAAGAAGACCTTGCGTCGGCAACCCATTTCTCGGGAGTTATAATAAAGTTTTTTTTATCAGGCAGCTTTAAACACCTCTGGGCTAAAGAACCCGTGAAATTGATGAGGCAAATGATGCGGATGCTTAAGAATACAAATCGGATCGTCTATTTCATTCGCTTTGTGGATGCGAAGTTCACTGCGATGCTCAAAACCATTGTAAACGACTACCAACAAATATCCGTCCCCTTCATTTTTAGAGTCAGTGCTTGGCGCGAACATCGGCTCAGATCCATAGTAGCCGGGCTCTAGCTCAACCACGTTGGAGCTTCCGTCGCCAGAAATACGAGCCATCCCATTGAAAAAGCTATTTGACCCATTGTCTATCGAACAAGCTGCATAGGTAATCTCATTCCTTGTCCCGACATAAGATGGATTGAAGGTAGGAAACTCACATTCGTGATCGAAAATATCCTCCACTCTCAATGAACCCGATTTGAGGTTCAAAAAGTATCGCTTAAACCACCCACCCCCAAATCGCCCCTCGGGGTTAAAAACGTCCTTTAATGTTTCGTTAGCAATGAAACTGTCTTGAAACATGCCATCGATTACGATTTCACGCCCATTTTCATAGGAGTTGCCGAAATGTATTATCGCCCCAGGGGCAGTCTCAAACCGCTTAACCTCGACCATTTTTTCTATATCAACAACAACGATTTGCATAGGAATGGCAGGATCAAATATCACTTGATCGGAGATTGTTCTGGTCCCAAGCACAACAGGCAACATGTTTCCAAAAACAATGGAGCCCAAGAAGAAAATCGCGTGTCGATCCGATAGCGCAAAATCGTGGCAGAAAGGAAAATTATCTAATGGGACCTGATGTTTTTCGGCCATCTGGCCGTTACGATCCACCCGATAGATGTTGAGGCAAGGCTTAGGTCCTCTGATGCCAAACCCAGAAACGCCTGCGCCGAAATTTATGTAATCTCCTGTCCGAGGGTGAATTTTGCCGTGAGCACTGAAGACCATCGAAGGCTCCAATCCGCCATGGTAGGTGAATTCTCCCCGGGTCTCTAAGTTGCTTGGGTCAACTTCCCATGGCTTTCCGCCCTCGTTCAAAGCCAAAAATCTGCCGCCGTGGTATATAGTGCTTGTGTTTGCTGGATTTGCTGGCATTTTTAAAAAATTCGCTTTGAGGCCACCGGGAATCTGAGTACCAAAACCCCTAAACTTTATATCTTGGGTTTCCGTTTCCTTTAGATACTTTGGGGTTCTAACATAACGATTCTTAAAAAATACTTTTCCCTCTGAAAAAGTATAGGCACACAGCATCCCATCACCATCGAACCAGTGTCCGTATTTTTTTCCTCCAATCTTTTGACGACCCGGCCCGTTCCTGAAAAAGGTCCCTCTTAAATTTGTTGGCAGAGTCCCCTCAATATCTTTCATTTCATACTCATATTCTTGATCAAGGTTCTCAAGGCCTCCATGACAAGAAGGGATTTCATTTGTTCCTTTTAGAGAGAGAGACATATCGGATCCTGTATTGGCTAGAAGTCTGGCCATCGTATCATTGAAATTTCAGTAATACACATTTAATCCTCTTGCTACACATAGATCGTAAAAAATGCTATTAAAGTGAATTGAATTCTGATTGAGGGAGCATTCACATGGCAGAGATTGCAGAAACAGCTCACAGCGAAATTGATTATTCAATTGAGCGCACTGAGCGAAAAAAGAAACTGACAGCTGCTTTGAGAGTATTCGGCAAATTCGGTTTCGATGAAGGCGTAGCTGGCCATTTTACTGTGCGGGACCCAGAGCACGACGACAAATTTTGGGTTAACCCATTTGGCAAGTCGTTCAAGCAAATGAAAATGTCTGATCTAATACTTGTCGATCATGAAGGGAGCATCGTTCACGGCAGCGGGCTTTTGAATAGAGCAGCTTTCGCTATTCACTCTCAGATACACAAGAACCTTCCTCATGTTACCGCAGCGGCTCATACCCATTCTCTTTACGGAAAGACATGGTCAACGTTGGGTCGTCTATTAGATCCTCTCACGCAAGACTCTTGCGCTTTTTTTGAGGATCACGTCCTGTTCGATGACTTCACTGGGGTTGTTAATGATACCTCGGAAGGCGAGAGGATTGCTAAAGCGCTTGGCACGAGGAAAGCGGCAATACTTCAAAACCACGGGCTGCTTACAGCCGGCAAAACGATCGATGAAGTGGCTTGGTGGTACATAACCATGGAAAGAACATGCCAAGCTCAGTTAATGGCTGAGGCAGCTGGAGATCCGGTCAAGATAAGACCTGATGTAGCGAGATTAACAAGAACTCAAATGGGTCTCCCAGAAGCGGGGTATTTTAGCTTTCAGCCAATTTATAATGTCGCGTTAGAAGAGAATCCCGATATGTTCGATGAGTGCTGAGCAGAAGTAGCTACTATGCTTTGCTCCGTTGAATTTTGCGAACGTGCTTGCTTCATTACGCGAGTATTTAACGTCTAAAAAGATTAAGTCTTTAAAAAATGGAACCCAAAGAAAATTGCGCTCTGATCATAGTTAACTTAGGAACGCCAGACGGTCCCGATGAAGAGTCGATCAGACGATTTTTAAAACAATTTTTATCAGATCCTCGCGTCGTGGACTTTCCTAGGTGGCTTTGGTTGCCAATCCTGAATGGGATAATTCTTAAAAGTAGGCCAAAGCGATTAGTAGAAGACTACTCTAGTATCTGGGGAGAGCGCGCAGGACCCATCGTAGAAATAACCTTCTCTCTTGCCAAGAAATTACAGACTGTTTTGCCTTCCAAAATCAAGGTCATCACAGCAATGACTTATGGGAATCCTTCAATTAACGATGCCATCAAAGAAGCCAAGGGTTTTGATCACATAATGGTGCTGCCTATGTTCCCACAGTACGCCGGAGCCACAACAGGAGCGATAGAAGATCAAATTAACGCCAGCAAACACGAACTGTCTGTTAATAAACCAATAAGGATAATTAGGGATTACCACGACGAGCCAAGTTATATAAAGGCTGTCTCAAACACAATAAGGGACCCCGAAAGATTTTTAAACATCGATTCCCAACTAGTATTTTCCTTCCACGGTATACCTCAATCGCAATCTAAACGCGGCGACCCATACCAAGACCAATGTAAAAAAACAGCCACTCTTATCGCTGAAGACCTGGGACTTAAACCCGAAGCATGGATGCTTACTTTCCAATCAAGATTTGGGCCACTGCCGTGGTTAAAGCCTTACACTGACAAAACAATGCAAAAACTTCCAAAACTTGGGATAAGAGACGTCACACTTGTTTGTCCAGGATTTGCCGCGGATTGCCTTGAAACCATAGAAGAGATAGACGTAGAGAATAGAGAATTGTTTCTCGAATCAGGAGGCAATTTTTTCACTTATATTGATGCTCTTAATGATACGGATGATCACGTAGAAATGATAAGAAATATTGTGCTGAAGCAGTTTCTTGCTTGACTTCTTTGATCAAAGCCAACGAACTTAGATAAAATTTTACAGAAATGCAATGCCCTCAATAGATGTTTTTGAGGATTCTGAAAATCACTTTGATAGCTTAAGAAAATCACGAAGAGACGATAGGTTAATCTCGCGAAACGAGCTTGGACCTCAATCTAGATATCAGCGACTCTAACAATCATCTTGAGAAACAACTCTCAAGTGAGTATTTTCTAGGAATGGTAGTGGTAATGGTGAGTCAGTTTGTTTTTGCAGAACTAAATTGCCAATCAGGATCCACAGTCTCGAAAAGAATGTGGATCATTCTATAGGTAAGGCCCCAAACAACTTGTAGCCCCAGATCATATCCGGGGAAACACTGTTCTTTGCCATCGATTTCAAAGATGTGCTCAGTTTGCGAGTCTCCCCTATACATGTCTCCTAAGGAGCTCCAAATAATGTCCGAAACTTCGCAATTTAAGTCGATTAACGGGTCAGGATCATCAAGCAGATAAACAAAAGGGTATACCTTTAACTCCTTTCCGGTTTTTCTTGGTGTCGCCGTGATCGGCTCTATCTCTCCCAAATACGTAGCGACTTTTTTGAGATCAATTCCAGTCTCTTCTGTAGTTTCGCGTTCTGCCGTCTCTCTCATTGATTGGTCCTGAGGTTCAGAATGTCCACCAGGAAAAGCAATTTGCCCGGACCACGGATCACCCTCGCGCAGGGCTCTGACAATAAATAAGATTTCTGTGGAGCCTGCTTTCATTCTTAAAACTATTGAAACTGCCGCTCTCAAACCTGCGAACTCGTCAATCGGTTGAGTAATTTTATTATCGGATAAAACTCTTTGAATCTGGGAAAGAGTCAAGCTCTTCATAAAATTTTTCATCTCTTCAATTTATCAAAATGATCAACGAGAAAAATAAAAACACAACGATCTAGACGGTTCCTTTATCATTCAGACTGAACCAGATCGTGTTAGCATAGTCGCTTACCAATCTAAAGCAAACCTATAAAAAATTGAACAAGCATTGGGAAAATCCAGAGGTTTTATCGATCGGCAGATTGCCTGCAAGGTCAAGCTTTATCTCTTCGGGAGAGAGGATTGACTTAAACGGTCAGTGGCAATTTAAGTGGTCAAAGAATTTAGAAAACGCAGACAAATGGTTTAAAGGAAGAAATGAGGGATGGCTTGACGTCAACGTTCCAAGTTTGTGGACAATGGACCAGAGAATTTCTGAAGACCAACCGATCTATACAAATGTACTTTTGCCTTTCAATGGAGAGCCTCCTTCTGTTCCCAAAAATACTACAGGTCTTTACAAGAAGAAATTCACCATCAAAAAAAAATACATCAAAAAACGCTGGGTAATTTTTTTAGGCGGAATCGAGAACTGTTTTTTTTTGTACTGTAATAATCAAGAGGTAGGCTTTTCAAAAGACTCTAGGCTTCCAGCAGAATTTGACATAACACCTTTTCTCCATCCGGGAGAAAACGAGTTAGCCATTAAGGTGCTTCGATACAGCGATAGCAGTTATATCGAAAATCAGGACCACTGGTCTCATGCCGGCATTCACCGAGGCGTATACTTGTATCAAACCGAGACGGTTTATTTAAAAGATGTTTTTATAAAACCAGACTACTCGGTAGACAACTTAACCGGGGCACTTAGCATCATAGTAAAAATCGGGGGGGAAGGTCGACAATCAATCGGATACTCCGTAAGCATCGCTGTTCTAGGTGAAATAGGCGACACCTTCTCGAAAAGGGAATTAAAGAAAACCATAAACAAAAGTGACTTCTACCCTATCATAGGTAAGGGCGCGAGGCTAAGTTTTGACTGGCCGTCGACTACGATCGCACCCTGGAGCGCCGAGACCCCAACCCTGTATGAAGCTCGAATTAAATTGATCTCGCCACAAGGCAGAATAATAGAAAGCACCAAAATCAAGTTTGGTTTCAGGGATATTCAAATCAGAGAAAAAGAGTTATTAGTAAACGGCGAGGCCGTTTTGATCAAAGGAGTTAACCGGCACGATCATTGTGACGTCACGGGTAGGGTTCTAAATAAAGAATCAATCAGAGCAGAACTTTTACTAATGAAACAACATAACATTAATGCAATCAGGACAAGCCATTATCCAAATCAAGAAGAGTTTTATGAACTATGCGATGAATTAGGGTTTTATGTAATCGACGAGGCAAATCTCGAGGCACACCAGCATTATGCTCAACTTGGTGAGGACTCCTACTGGGCCCCTCAGTTTTTATCAAGAGCCAGCCGCATGGTCGAGAGAGACAAAAATCATCCAAGCATAATTATTTGGAGCGTCGGAAATGAGACGGGGTTCGGGCCAAACCAAATGAGCATGATCGCCTGGATCAGAGAATTCGATCCCTCAAGACCTATCCACAATGAAAATGCAATCTGCGAGCAAGGAATCAGAAACAAATGGGACGAGAATAAGCATGGATCCGACATAATATGCCCTATGTACCCATCGATCGACGAGTTAGAGCAACACGCGAGAACGAGTATTGATCCACGCCCACTGATAATTTGTGAATATGCTCATGCTATGGGGAACAGTTGCGGAAATCTTAAAGAATACTGGGAAACTATTGAGCGCTGGCACGGACTGCAAGGCGGTTTTATCTGGGAATGGAAAGATCACGGATTAAAAAAGAAAAACCAGTCAAAAGGAGAATGGAGCTATGGAGGCGACTTCGATGAATCAAGACATGACTTCAACTTTGCTTGTGATGGCCTTTGTTGGCCAGATGGAAGACCGCATAACGCTCTTATCGAATTAAAGAAAATTATCCAACCCGTGAAGATAAAAAATATCAAGGATAAATTTTTAATCCAAAATGATCATTACTTCAGAGGATTGGAGGATTATGAGATTTCTTGGCAATTTTTTGTGGATGGCGATCCGTCTGGGGCGAAAGAGAGTAGGATTTTTTTTACACCGCCTCAGCATTACGAAGAATTCAAATTAAAAAAAATCCGTTATCCTGCGGGGAAAGAGGTGTCAGTAATTTTTGAGTGTCGCTTAAGTCATGACACTAATTGGGCGGAAAAAGGACACCTTGTTGCATGGGATCAGATAACACTACAAACTCCTAATCGAAGAATGCGGTTTCCTAAAAGGATAAATGCGGTAAAGCAAGCCAACGGAAGTTTAATAAAACTTTCGAGTAAAGAAAATGAGATCTCATTGAACGAGAACGGTCTTTTTAGTTGGAAGAGGAATGCAAAAGAGTTGCTAGCAGGGCCTTTAATCCTGAATTTTTGGCGAGCACCAACTGACAACGATGGGTTTAAATTCTTACCAAATCAAGAAGGGAAAGCACTTTTTAATTGGAAGAAAATGGGGATTGATAATATTTTATGGACGCATAAATATTTAAATACAAATAACTGTGCGAACATCATAAAGCAAAGCTCGATAGGGGAATGCAAAGCAGGTCGACTAAAGGTTATTTCCGAGTATGCTTTGACCATAAAAGGTCTTAAGGTATCTCATAGTTTTCTCGTCGGAAAAAATTTTAAAAACCTGCCGAGGGTTGGTGTGCGATGGAAGTTTTCAAAGGAATATAAAAATCTTACTTGGTTTGGTAAGGGGCCCCAAGAGACCTACGAGGATCGAAAAGAGTCGGGCATGAAAAAGAAGCACAGTTCCTCGGTTGAGGCGCAGTACGTACCATACATCATGCCTCAAGAGCATGGGAATCTTACCGAAATTTCTTGGCTAAAGATCTCTAACGGAACCAAAAACGTAAAGTTTTCGGTTCAATCAGAAATTCAGGCTTCGGTTTCAAACTATCTGGATGAAGACCTAACCAAGGCTCTGAGGATCAGTGAACTGCGCCCAACAGAGTATTGCTGGGTATATCTAGATGCAATGCAAAGGGGCTTGGGCGGGGCGAGTTGCGGACCGGATACTCTGGACAGATATCAAGTAGGTCCTGGAACATATAAACTTGAATATCAAATTACAAGTGGCGATGCATCCACTTAATATGGAAAGGTAAGAAAATCGAAAGAATAAAACATACGATCTCGCTTAAAAAATTACAGGAATAGAAAATGAAACAAGAGAAGATATATCCTTTCGAGGAATCATTAGAAAAACTAAGCAGATTAGTTGAGAAAATGGAAAGTGGCGATTTATCTCTCGAAGAATCGCTAAAAATTTTTGAAGAAGGAATAAAGCTCTCTAAGGACTGTCAAAATGCCTTGAGCGAAGCAGAAAAAAAAGTACAAGCGCTCTTGCTGGAGGAAGATCAGGCTAGTGAACTTGATAGTTAAAACCTTAAAAAATATTTAAAGCGACAACTAGTCCGGCTCCCCGAAAATGTTTCAAGAAATCCCAAAAGAAAAACCTGAAACACCTATTCTTGACTTAATAAATTCTCCGAAGGATTTAGGAAATTTTACCCCTCGCGAATTAAAGAAGTTAGCAAATGAAATTAGAGCATTCCTACTCCATACGATTGGAAAGACAGGCGGGCACCTTGGCGCCGGGCTAGGAGTCGTAGAGCTGACTATTTCGTTACTAAAGGTTTTTGATCCTCAAAAGGACAAAATTATCTGGGATGTTGGTCACCAAAGCTATCCCTATAAAATTCTAACTGGTAGAAAAGACTTCATGCATTTACTA
>MDTE01135679.1_pt1 | contig 13204 bp, 12 predicted proteins | sample 811231 | NCBI WGS metagenome assembly MDTE01 (sample SAMN05326651, study PRJNA326480) | marine metagenome | isolation source: seawater | place: Indian Ocean: Red Sea | collected 2010
CAGAAATATTAAGCCTCCAGTTTTCTCGCTTAATCTCGATCTGCGGGACAACCGAAAAAGTATCAATGCTATCAAGATCATCCCCAGTACAAGCACCGACAGGACAAAGCGGCGTGACGGCGTTTGAAACGTTTTTCATAAAACCATCTCGTTCAGCCTCGAAAGCAGTTATTCGGAAATTAACGGAGTCAACTATTGGTCCTGTTACAGCGACCCCAATCCGACGACCGGCATTGGTGGTTAGCTCCGTAAGTACGTCAACACCGAACTCTGATTCTGGAGCCTTGCGCACATAGTTTATTGTCCCACCAATTGAGTTGCGCCCATAAATGGTATTTTGCGGCCCTCTAAGCACCTCGATTCGCTCAATATCAAAACCTGCGGTATCAATTCCAGCCGTTGACGATGCAAGTGCCGCTAACCCGTTCTGGTAAATTGCGACAGCAGATTCATTCATATGATGAGAACTGAAAGAAGTTCCTACACCACGCATAGTAAATAGATTATTCGCGCCGTCAGCTCTAACTTCGAGACCGGGGGTCATCAAAGAAAGGTCTGTAATATTCTGGATATTTAGTTTCTCAATTTTAGTTGAGTCGAAAGCAGTCACTGCTATGGGTACAGTCATTTCTGACTCAGCCCTCTTCTCTGCTGTAACTATTATCTCCTCAATAAAAGATCCTCCAGTAGAGTCATCAGAATCTTCCTCAGCTATTGCTTGAGACAAATTGATTGCCAAAACAGATACTACTAATACCTTAATAAACTGCATAAACCTTCCCCAAATAAAAACGACTACATATAGAACAAATTAACGCGCAATTGTAGAAAATAATGATCTTTCTGGTCAATGCCATAGGTTGTTTTTATAGCAGATCATATTGGTTTTTATGCCTTGATTTCGCGAAAGTTGGTCTATATATCAAGACGGTTTCTCATGTAATTGATTAAGATAATGACAATGTTGTTAATTTCTTATATTAAATCGTGTTATGAGTAGGACCAGGCCGATCGATGCTTAAATACGAGCGCAAAACAGATAAATCAAATCATATCAAGGCATTAGTGTCTGACATGACACTTAGCGAAAAAATCGGTCAGATGGTGCAGGTTAATAGTAGTGAAAGCGGCGTGACCGAAAAGCTTCGAAGACAACTGCAGGCAGGAAAAATTGGTTCGGTACTGAACGAAGTTGAACCAGAAGCGGTAGAGGAAATGCAACGGATAGCTCGAGAGGAAAGCCGGCTTGGTATCCCGCTGTTAATTGGCCGGGATGTCATCCATGGCTTCAATACTATTTTTCCCATACCGCTTGGACAGGCTGCGACCTGGAATCGAGAACTAGTCGAGAAGGGAGCGCGCTATGCAGCTGAGGAAGCTTCGTTATGTGGAATAAATTGGACGTTTGCTCCTATGCTGGATGTTTCACGCGACCCTAGGTGGGGAAGAATCGCTGAATGTCTGGGAGAAGATCCGATTCTGACTAGTGAACTCGGTGCAGCGATGGTTCGCGGATTCCAGACAGATAAACTGGAACGGCCTGATGCGATATTGTCATGCGCTAAACATTTCGCTGGCTATGGTGCGACAGAGTCAGGACGAGACTACAATTCCGCCAATATTCCCCAAGTCGAACTTAGAAACACTTTTTTTCCACCCTTCCTCGCAGCAATAGCTGCAGGTTCACGAAGCGTAATGACTTCGTTTAGTGATTTAAACGGTGTCCCCCCGACGGCAAACGGCTGGCTTCTAAGGCAAGTACTGCGTGAGGAATGGAATTTCACAGGCCTTGTAGTCAGTGACTGGGAATCAATAAATGAACTTATTAACCACGGCGTTGCCGCAGATGAAAAACAGGCTACTCTCATGGCGACAATGGCTGGCGTCAATATGGATATGGAAAGTAACGCCTATGCCAAATGTCTTGAGGGTCTCGTTGTTAACGAGTTGGTCGACGAGGAATTGATTGACGAGTTGGTCGTTGAGATTCTTAATGTGAAGTTTGACCTTGGACTTTTTAACGAGCCGCAAAAAACGATCGTCTCAGTTCCATCCCTGGAAAGTAAACTTGAGTTAGCTAAACAGTTAGCATTAGAGAGTGTCGTCTTGTTAAAGAATGATCAGGAGCTATTGCCGCTCGATAGCGAGGCAACCGATTCGATAGCCGTGATCGGTCCACTGGCAGATGACGGGTATGAGCAGATGGGAACCTGGGTATTTGACGGTGACGCCAAAAGAAGCCAGACGGTACTGGAGGCGTTGCTAAAGCGCAAAGGCTTTGGACTTGATGTGCAATATGTGCAGGCTCTTAAAACAACTCGGACCCATGATCAGAGTGGATTCGAAAACGCGCTAAATATCGCGCGAAAATGCGACATTGTACTTCTTGTAATGGGTGAAGAGTCGATATTGTCGGGGGAGGCACATTGTCGCGCCGATATCCAATTGCCCGGTGCGCAAGAAGCGTTGATCGAGGCAGTAAGTGCATGTGGCAAACCAATTATTCTTGTCGTAATGGCGGGCAGACCGCTGGTACTAAAAGCTATTGTAGACAAAGTGGACGCGATCTTCTTCGCATGGCATCCCGGGTCCATGGGCGGGCCTGCGATCGTCGATTTATTGTTCGGTAATGCAACACCTTCAGGAAAACTGCCAGTTACATTTCCGAGGTCTATTGGCCAGGTTCCGATATACTACGGGCACCGCAATACCGGAAGACCAGTTAGCGAAGATACGGTGATGTTGATTGATGATATTGAGCCTAGGGCTCCGCAAACATCGATCGGGAATAGATCATTTCATCTGGATGTGGACCCGACGCCACTATTTGATTTCGGTTATGGTTTGTCATATACCCGATTTGAATATAGTGAACTCAGGCTTGAACGATATCAGTTAGTTGCTGGTGAGCATCTGGAAGTAGAAGTTTCTGTCAGCAACGTTGGCAGCAGAACAGGGGAAGAAATTGCTCAACTCTATGTGCGAGATCTGGTTGCTTCAGTGGCGCGGCCCGTGCGAGAACTAAAGGACTTTTGTCGCGTTAGACTGACTCCAGGCGAGGAAAAGCGAATACACTTTTCTCTGCCGTCAAGCTCGTTGGCGTTCTACGACGGCGATGGTGTCAGTCGTCTCGAATCAGGCAATTTTCGTTTATGGGTCGGTGGTAGCTCCTTGGCAGATCTTTCTATTGAATTCGAATTGGTAGTCTGAACGATGGGAGCAACAACTGGCAGCTTTAGGAACCTTATAAAATTCAAACCCGATAATTTTACTAGGCTATAGAGCATTAATGGTAGACGAGTCGAGATTCTAACCCTAGCGCCGTTGTTACCAATCCACCAATTTTCAATGCGCCACTCCCCTTTGCGATCTGCGAATAAATCAGGACTTCATTGCTAGGATTGATTTGGCGCATACTGTATTTTAAGCGACGCTGTATCACGCAGGAAGTTAACTGACTCGACCTGAACAGTACGGACATCCAGTCCAAGTCGCTCACGCAAGTCTGCGATTAGCTGCTCCCTTCGTGCAGGCACAATGTTTTCGATCTTCTCATACTCAACGGTATACTCTTCGAGTTGGGGCAGCAGCAAGCTAATTTCCGTGATATGTGCGAAAAGGCATATTAGGCTAAGTAACAACGCCAACTCTAGATAGTTGGCGTAGCTAACACCCGACAGCAACGACATAGCGATCACCAGGAACAGATAGGTCATTTCTTTGATGTTGATGGACTCGGTGCGGTAGCGCAGCATCGAAAAAATGGCAAACAGACCAAAAGCGAATCCCATCGAGATTTCAATAGTCGCCAACTGGCTGGTAATAAGGAACACGCCCAATCCAAAGAGGATGTACGAACTCGCGTAGGCGCGTTGCTTTGCAGTTCTGAAATAAATGAGCCTGACAAGAACGAAAATACCGACCATATTAATCAGCAGACGAATGAAAAAATCAAAATCAAGGCTATTTATCATGAGGTAACTGTCTCAGTGCATTGAATATTGCCCAAGCTGTGACATTAGGCCCTTGAACCGGTTGTATTTCAAGCTCCCATCATCGGTAAGGCAGACGCCGATACAGTACTTGCTGACACTTTGGGGGTGATAGTGCAAGACTTTCATCTGCTCAACGAAAGCGGAACGCTTTATGTGATCCGCACGCTTCAACTCAGCGATCACGATGTCCGGCAGTGCGACTTTCGTTTCCGCATCCAGACGTCGGTAGAAAATATCGTAGTCCAATGTCAATCGTTCTTGGGTGTCGCGATTCCACAAGGTGATGCGTCGATAGTTGACATACAGGTTGGCAACCAGTCTAGGGTCAGCATCAGTCAACTCGATTGGGTAGTCGCAACGCCAGGGGATGCGGCGTTTCAGGGTTCGCCGTTTGTTGGTCTTTACCTTGATTTCCAGAAACCCGACATCGGTTTCTAAATAGTAGCGATAGCGGTATTTGTAGCGGTTGAGTTTGCCATTATGGTGTTGCCGATATAGATCCCAAACGGGTGTATCGAAATAAGTATTCTCGTAAGTGAACACTCGTTGACCAGCAACCTGCAGTACCGTGTGCGAGTCAGTGTGCGGTTCCAGGAGTTGAGGCAACATGGTTACGGGCAGTGCGTACTTTATGTCGAAACGTTTGGGCAGGTCGATTGCCGCCTGTTCCGCAAGACTGTGTCGATTGAAGTCCTGCAAAATGTGTCGGATGGTGGACTCCATGGGATGAGAATGTGAACGCAAACGCGCATGATCAGCACGGTTGCGGACCGGATCCAGTTCCAGGGAGACCATTAGAATCGCTCTCCATGCAGATACATTACGCGCCATTTCGCGGATGCACCTTCGGCCATTTCCCATTCCAATGGAATATCTTCTAAGTTAATCAGAAAGATGATGACGTCGATTTTCTGAAAGAGCAATTCTTCCAGTTGGTGCCATGCACCAGCAATATCGGTTTTGCTGAGACACTCGCTCAAATCATTGAGCCAGGCAACATTCTTCGATGCCAAATATTCACACTCACAACCAACATCTGTGGGTTCCCTCATCAACTCAGACACGGGAATGTCGAACGCACTAAGATCAGGTGCACGGAAGCGATACCAAGTAAGGCAATAAATGATCGCTGCAACTATGATGACAATAATAAAAACAATGATAAATACTTCAATCCTCTGCATTCCCAAACGAGATTCAGTATCAAGCCTACTTTAACTACAGAGTATCTCAAAACTCCCAGCGCCCTCTTTTCAGGCAGCCGAATTAATTTAGCTAGGTCGAATCTAACTGATAGAAGCAGCCTCATTGTAAACGATGCCGGATAGTTAGACTGATCCGTTTCTGTCGATATTCTTCCTGACCAAGTCCGAGATCCTCATAGTCCTCGCTGTCAGTGCGTTGGAATTTCCAGGTGACAAACCATCGTTTCTTTAAGCGCCATCGCAGGCTTGCCGACACCCGATCCTCAGTTTCTGTGGCGCCGTAGTGGTCAACATCGAGCGGGTTGTGACTTGTAAAGTCAGATTTCCTGCTGCGATATTCGATGCTTGCTCGCCAGTCACCATTAATTCTCCATATGGCTTCGAACCGCAGACTATTCCTGTTTCGCGATCTATCAACCATCGTGTTAAGGGGGGCATTGGCTTTGATCCTAGCATCGCCGTTCATATTTCGATTAAAGCCAGACCTAGTTTCATCGACTAGAATTGTCTCGTTCCTGCTAGGAGTCGAGATATTCTCGCGGCGGAGCCTCAGCGCTAGCGAGAGTTTTCGGCTTAACTCTGCCTCAAACCAAAGTGCGCCAAACATCCCATCACGATCACGATTCGCCAAGGGATTCTCATAGTCTCGATGAAGGGCGCCAAATGCGACATGAACGTTAAAACCCCAACCACCCTCTTCATACCGGTGCCAGCGTAGCCGGTGTCGATAAGCGATTGAAGGTTCAAACTGATGGAAGACACCGCGCGCATACTGCCGCTCTAAAATGGGTATGTTACCGTTAGCATTGAGATCAGTGACGCTGGCAAGATAGTTCCTGCGAAATCTATCCAACGTGAATTCCGTCTGGGCACGCACACGACCGTTCTTACCGAGGCGACGGGTGAGCGTGATTTGACCATCGAAATAGCTGGAAGCGCTGTTACGCTGATAGTCGTGATAGGTTATTTCGGCTTCAATCGTCGCTTTTCGGCCCCAAAGTTTGCGAGGTTCGTATTGCAGTTCAAAATTGGTAGAGATTATTCGGTCCGATATAGATTCCATGTTGTCAAGGCGGCCGCTGGCAATGTTGCCATCTTCGCTAACGACGAGCCTCGATTTCCCAGCACTGTTGAGACGAAACACGTTGTCATCGTACTCGAATCTAACTGCCCCCCTGAGTTGCAACGCTGATTCCTCATCCTTTACTTTTTCCTGTTGCGGGCGTTCCTCGGAAAGGGCGGAGGGCACTGGTAATGCTACCAAACAGCAAACAGTAATAAGAATTCTCGTTACCCTCACGCTACCGCATCTAATAGGCATGCACGCTATTTTGTGTAGTTTCTGTGTCACACCAATCTCCTCCCGTTTGCTGGCATCCGAAGCCACATCAAGACTAAGAGACAAACTATCTCTGAGACACAGCGAGTCTGCAACAGCAATAGTCGGTAATGTGACGTGCCTATCTGTGTCAAGGTTTTGTCAGGATTTACGTTTCCCGAGGACAATCTTTGCATCGATAGGGACAATAAAGATGCTTGGACGTTTCCCTATCGTTCTAAAGGTAAACAGAATGACCAATCTGTATGGCGCTATTTGTGCCTTGATGATCATCGCTCTTGTCGCTTGCAGTGGTGGCAGTGGTAAGGGCGCCCCTACCGGACCTGCTCAGTCAAATAATGGAGTCAGTGATGGGGGCTCCGCTACCGGCTCAAATAATAGCGACATAACCTCCTTTGACGACGATCCTTCCGAGACCCTTTTTGATCCTGCGACGATCGTCGAGATCGACATCGTGATGGACGCGGCAGATTGGAACAATATCCGCACTCAGACACGGGATCTGTCCAAGGTTTTTGGTCCTGGTTGCCGGTCGGAACCGTTTTTCTCACCATTTACCTACGTGCCTGCGACCGTGACAGTGAACGGCGAAGAACTGCAGAGCGTAGGTGTTCGAAAAAAGGGGTTCCTGGGATCCCTGGATAATCATAAGCCGTCTCTCAAGATCAGCTTTGATGAGTATGTTGCAGATCAGGAATTGTTTGGCATGAATCGACTTACGCTGAACAACAACAAGCAGGATCCATCACAGATAAGACAGTGTGTGGCCTACTCTCTGTTTTTGAGCGCAGGTGTTCCAGCGCCACGCTGCAACTTTGCACAGGTCAACGTAAATGGCCAGGAACTAGGACTTTTTTCCAACGTTGAAAGTATAAAGAAGCGTTTTATTGCCCGTCATTTTGATGACAATGAGGGCCGACTCTACGAAGGGACATTAAGTGACTTCGCTCCGAATTGGATCAACACTTTTGAAGCGAAAACCAACAAGGATGATACGGACCGGAGTGATCTGATTGCGGTGCAAACTGCTCTTGAAGAACCGGACGAAGAACTGGAAGCGGCTCTATTCAAGGTGATAGATATAAACCGTTTCATGACCTATTGGGCGCTCGAGACGATGATCAATCACGGTGATGGTTATGCGCTAAATCGGAACAATTTCTATCTATATAACGACCCAACTACTGGCTTGCTTGAGTTCATGCCGTGGGGCGCAGATCAGGTGCTCCGTCCTTTTACAAAGTTCGGCGACAGTCTAACCTTCGTGGAATCGATACTGACTCGACGACTCTATCAGTTACCTGCAACAAAGCAACAGTACGTGACCGAGGTGCAGGCTCAATTAGATTCAATCTGGAATGAAGTCGGACTTCTAAAGGAGATCGATAGAATGGAGGCGCTTATCGGCGCGATCGTCAATGATGAACACGCCGGCGACGAATGGTTCGACCTGGCAGCCGAAGTTGAGATAGTACGGCGATTCATTCGAACACGTCGCGCTATAATCGAACCCGTTCTTAACGAGCCACCGATTTTTAACAAGGCCCCGCCCATTTGGCCCTGCGAATCAAACAGGACTTCATTAGAGGATACCGAGGGTCGAGATAAGCAGAACAACCAGAAGAATTAGTCTAATTCAGGAAAGGATTCAAAAAAACTCAAATTATTGAATTTTCTTGCCTAAGATAGAGTCCGTATACGAAACTTTCATCGTGCGAGCGAAGACTGAGCTCGAGTACGATAGCCTTTGTAGCCTCTTTTGCCCCTACCCTGATTAAGGGCTTGGCTGAAGGCTTTAGCCTTGGCAAGCGTTCCCTCCTCTAACGAGAGACGAGGTCTAAGGAACTAGCGCGGGTACGACCCGCTGTTCACGTCGATGGTTGTTCCTGAGACGTACTCTGGGCTCTCGGTACCCAGCCAGAGAATAACCTCAGCCACTTCTTTGGGCGAGCACGGGCGACCGACGTACACGCTACCCATCACCGCGTCCTTTCTCGACTGCGGAAGCTGGTCGTACATCGCAGTGAGCGTTGGGCCCGGTGCTACGGCATTTACGAGGATGCTACTACTCCCCAATTCGGCTGCGTAACTCTTAGTGATGTTGAGCAGAGCCGCCTTAGTTGCACCGTACCAGAGATCGGGATGGCCAGTAAAAGCAGATACGGAACCGATGTTGATGATACGGCCGGACTTACGTTTGCGCATCTGTGGCGCGAGCGCTTCGATCAACGCGACCGGTGCGCGTAGATTGACGGTAAGGATCTCTGTCGCATTTACTTCCGGAATAGCATCAAAGGGGTCGCAATAAAGAACCGCTGCGCCGTTCACAAGGGTGTCAATTCTTCCCAACCGACCTATGAGACCGGGGATCCCTGCCAGTTCACGCAGGTCGTAATTCACACGCTGGCCGACGACTTCATCACCGAACTGTTTGTCTAGAGACAGGACATTGCAGCCTGCATTGGCAAAAGCCTGCGCGGTTGCGAAGCCAATGCCACGCCCAGCACCGGTGACAAGAACCGTTGAGACATCAATCATACCGCCACTCCTCGATCCAAGAAGTATCAAATGATCTTTTATAACTAACTAAGTAAAAACAGGATTAAAAAAATCCCCAAAGCAATGATGAGAAAACTTTTAAAGCTGAATTTTCTTTCTGACCAATCAATACGATCATCTCTTCCAGTTTGAGCTTTAGATGCTTTGAACTTACCTAAATAAAAAAATACCGCTAAGGAAATTAGAGCTAATCCTCCAAAAAGAATCGCGTTTAAATCCATTTAGCCACGCCTTAGCTTTGCAAGTAATCTAAGTATTTCTAAATAAAGCCAAACCAAAGTAACCATAAGGCTAAACGCACCAAACCATTCCATATGCTTGGGTAAGCCATCCTCAGCACCCTGTTCGATAAAATCAAAGTCTAAAACTAAATTAAGCGCAGCAATGCCGACGACGAACAAACTAAACCCTATTCCCATTAATCCATTGGAATGTATAAAGCCAATTCCGCTTCCTCCACCAAACATGGTCATGAAAATATTTACTATATATAAAAGAGCTATTCCTGCTGTAGCACTAACTATCATAAGTCTAAAATTTTCTGTTGGTTTAATAATTCCAGTTTTATAGCAAACCAACAAAGAAGCGAGTGTCCCGAAAGTTAAACCAATAGCTTGTATAGCAATACCCGGATATTCAGATTCAAAAATTACCGTTATTCCGCCTAAGAAGAACCCTTCAGCTAATGCATATACTGGAGCAGTAGAAGGCGCCATAGTAGGTTTAAAGATAGTAATTAAAGCTACAATAAAACCAACTCCCAGACCCGTATACATCAATACGGGGTTTGGAATATTCCAAGTTACGGCTGCGGCTATAAAACATAGTAATAACAAAATGCCTGTTTTATTAACTGTACCATCCAACGTCATCTTTTGAGAGACGGGCAAATCTTTGAATTGTGCATCCCCATCAAATCTATTTCCAAATACTGGATTCCCAGACCTACCTAAAGTATCTAATGCTTGGTGTTTTGACATTCTGCTTCCTATAAAAGTTAAATTTCCTGGTTTTATTATTTACTCTTCAAAGTCATTAGTCACAACATGTTTTAAAGCCTTTAAAGGGGGTACGCAGAGGTCTAGGGATGTACCTGGTATAGATAAAAGAGTCGGGCATCGCTTTAACAATCAAAAGATAAGCTACTATCCGCGCTGAAAATCCCTGATGACTTCTCCGGGGCGGAGTCCGGTGAACTCTCCGTTCTCGATCACAACTTCACCATTAACCAGCGTCGCTATGAATCCAGTACTGTTAGTCACAACACGTCCAACGTTTTGGGGAAAGTCATTTACATAATAAGGCTGCTGGCTACCCAAATTTTCATAATCAATAATATTGACGTCAGCGTACCACCCTTCACGCAGTTCTCCCCGTTGCTTCAACCCGAGAATCTGCGCTGACTTGCCGGTAATGCGATGAACAGCTTCCGGCAGGTTAAAGATCTCTCTTTCTCGCGTGAGTTCGCTGAGTAGAAATGTCATCGAATCCGCATCGGTGAAGTACCCCACATGCGCGCCCGCATCTCCTACCGCCGGTATGCAGTGCGGCTGCTTCATGAAGCGCCACTGATATTCCAACTCTCGGGCGAGGCCCCAATAGTTGAAGAACTCCTGACCTTCCGATTGCCAGATTCTTTCCACATAAACACGGATAGGGTCTTCATTGGCGCGGTCTGCAATCTGCTGCAGGCTCATCTGCTGGTCCATATCCCAGTTGGGCGCCGCGTCCGTTCCAAGGGCGTGAAAATACTGTGCTTCCATGCCATCATTAAAGCCGTATTGATTTCCCTCGCTGACCAGCTTGTCTCGTAAATCGCCGCTACCTAACGCATCAACACGATCCGCTAACGTCGGCAACCTCATTAGCTCATTCCACGCCGGGGTATCGAATGGCGCACGCCGCGCTAGTCCAAAGAACGTATGACTGGGCCGTGTATGGCAGGCCGGATTTATGCGAAGTCCTTTTTCGTTTTGCTCAGCGACAAACTCTGGTATACGCGTCGTTGCTCCACCGCCGGCTGTAAAAAGTACCTGACATCCGAGTTCACCCGCGGTTCTTAACATTTCCAGATCGATGTCGAACCGGGTTTGCATATCGGGTACAACCTGGAACATCGCGCCCTCACCACCGCCTTCGATAATGGCGCGTTGAATGGCAGTTGTCTCGCGCAGATCGGCGAACGTGCCCGGCGTACATCTGCCATCCGGTACCTTATGCATCAAAAATCGTGATGACGAAAATCCTGCGGCTCCCTGCTCAACAGACTCTCGAACCAAACGACAAATCTGATCGAGCTGGTCATCGGTTGGCTGCGCGTACTTATCCATGCTCGCATCACCCATGACCTCCAAACGGATAGGAGAATGACCCGCCATGCCGCAAAAGTTTAACGCTGGATTGAGAGACTCTACCGTGTCGAGATATTCACCATAGCTAGTCCAGTTCCAGGGCAGGCCATCGATGATAGCAGCCGCAGAGATGTCCTCAACGGCTTCCATGATCTCGGCAAGGAAGCGCTGGTTCTTTTTACCCACAGGAGCGAATGAAACACCACAGTTACCCGTGAGGACTGTCGTAACACCGTGGTAGGAACTTGGCGTTAACTCAGGCTCCCAACCTACCTGTGCGTCCAGATGTGTATGCAAATCAACGAAGCCCGGTGTGACGATTTTGTCCGTTGCATCAATCGTTCGCGCTGCCCTTGCACCCTCTGTTTTGCCAATTCTTGAAATCCGCCCGTTGTCTACTGCAATGTCCGCTTGGAAGGCTTCGGCGCCACTTCCATCAAGCACCGTACCATTCTTGATGATCAGGTCATGCGTCATATCAATATCTCTTATTACTGCTAAATATAAAAAATCAGGAAGAAACTCGATTTTAGCATCTTACGGTCTTTGGCTAATCATATTTATCGGATATTAAAAATGCTTCCATAACAATCAATGGGTAGTCTCCTACTGTGTAATGAGTCCTCCTTCCCCATACGACCCGATCATTCGTTATGCGAAATCGAGCACAACATCGACCAGTTTTCCATGTCACAAAGAGATCAAGGAGCAAGACTTTAAATTGTTGCTTGATGGAGGTGAGTGGTCTTTTACCTTTTTCATCGCTTCTTTGTCGTCTTGCACAACGCCTCTGCCATTGCGGTACATGACACCAAGTTTGCTCTGCGCACGAGCATCACCCTGCTCAGCATCTTGCTTAAATTCCTGCAATGCTGTTGCATAGTCTTCTGCTTCGTATGCAGCCGATCCTTTAGCAAAATCAGCACTCGCGTTTAACGGCGCTAACAACTGATTAATCTGTCTATTTCAAGAGGCAGTGCTCGTCGCGTATAGTCATTTTCTCCAAGTTCCTCATTGCGCACAGCTGCTTGGGCCACAGCATATTCAGCAGGATACTTTTCAAAAAGTCTCTGATCGCCTAATTCCCCTCTTAGGCACTCGTAGTAATCATCAGGTATCTGATCGAATTCTCTATAAAATGCCCGGAGCATCAGCGTTCTGCACGCACCTTCATCCTTCTCAATCGATAAGCCAACTTTAAATCGAGCCTTACCCTCGTGTTCAAATGCGCTGAAGCCCTCCCCAAGCCCACCGGGACCAGAGAAAAGATCGACGACAGGTATGACCATTGGGTTTATCTCCTTTCCCTTCAGCCTAATCTTTCAATAGATGCGCTTGATTACCGATTCTTAATTTCAGCGACAGATAACAAGTATGTCTGTCTCAGGACTATTGACGGTTAATAAAATATAGATTACTGGATAGCGATTTAGAACTACCGGGGAACAACAATAGTGTAATCGACTTAGAAATAAGGGTTTTAAATAGGAAGGCTTATTTTTTAGTGATATCAACACTCTATTACCCATCAATCGGGCCACAATTAGGCCACAGTTAACACAAATATCAGGTTATCTGCGGCTTGTCTGGATTACAGCCGAGCGCTAAGCTATTTGTCGCAACAAGAGACTTCTAAAACTAAAACGTGCTTCAGGGACAGAGAACTGTAAAGATTTAAAAGCGTATAAATTTCTTAAAAAACAAGTACTTATATAAAATGGCGGAGCGGACGGGATTCGAACCCGCGACCCCCGG
>MDTE01007500.1_pt1 | contig 13203 bp, 15 predicted proteins | sample 811231 | NCBI WGS metagenome assembly MDTE01 (sample SAMN05326651, study PRJNA326480) | marine metagenome | isolation source: seawater | place: Indian Ocean: Red Sea | collected 2010
CTTTTTTCATAGCTTTTATGTCTAACTTTTTTCTTATGTGCCATGCTTTATTCTTTTGAAGTGTTAAGGGCGACTGCCTGTTAACAATTAAATATTCATAAGTTCTTTTTTTAGCATCATGTCTAGCATGAAAGTTTTTATTTACCCTATTTATTTTCAAAACTGTTACCGATTTATTAGAAATGTTTTGGTTAATAGCAGGTAAAAGATTTTTTTTTTGTATTTTTTTTTTTAAATCGAAATGAGCAATTTGTGCAAAAGCATGAACTCCTGAATCTGTTCTGCCAGCACCTATAACACTTACATTTTCTTTTGAAAAATTATATATTGCTTTTTGTAGCACTTCTTGAACAGATTGACCATTTTTTTGAAATTGCCAACCAACAAAAGAAGTTCCTTCATATTCTATTTTGATTTTATATCTTTGCATTAAACTAGGACTGATCCTTTGTTAATTTTTTTACCTAGTAAAAATTCTTTAGTAGTTTGTTTATTTTTACCTTGTCGCTGTAGTTCTGTAATTTGGATAGCCTCTGATGCACATCCAATAGTCAAATTATCATTAAGAACATGACCTGGTTGACCTTTTGTTGTTGACGTTATGGCTTTTAAAACTTTGAATCTCTCTTTATTAAATTCAAACCATGCGCCTGGAGTTGGACTCAAACCATGAATATGCGCCAAAACTTTATCAGCATCTTTATTCCAATTAATTTTTGTTTCATTTTTTTCTATTTTTTTTGCGTATGTGGCTTGAGAGTGATCTTGATTTATAAATTTTAAATTTCCTATTTCAATAGATCTTAAACACTGAATTAGCAAATCAGCCCCTTCTAAAGAAAGTTTTTTTTCAATTTCGCCATGATTTTGATTTTTATCCAAGTTAAATTCCCTTGAGGCCAAAATAGGTCCACTATCTAATTTTTCTTCAATCTTCATAATACTAACTCCTATTTTTTTATCTCCATTCATTATTGCTCTTTGGATGGGTGCTGCCCCTCTCCATTTCGGCAATAAAGAAGCGTGTATATTAATAAAGCCGAATTTAACCGATTGTAAAAAATTTTTCGGAATTATTTGTCCATAAGCAACAACAATGACTATATCAGGAGATAACTTATTAAACGATTTAAACTCTTCATCGTCATTTAAATTTTTTGGATTTTTAAAATTAATTTTATTTTTTACACAAAATTTTTCTATGGCAGATGGATTAATTTTTTGTCCTCTTTTTGATTTTTTTGGTGGTTGTGTATAAACGGCCAAAATATTAAATTTATTTTTTAATAAAATATCTAGAGTTGGAACTGAGAATTCAGGAGTCCCCATAAAAACTACGTTAAGTGACATTAGACTTTTATTGAAATTAAACTACAATCCTTTCAATTGCTTTTTTTTGTTTTGAAAGTTTTTTAATAATCATTGTTTTTTTTAATTTTGATAAATAATCAATAAATAATATTCCTTCTAAATGGTCCATTTCATGTTGAATGCATGTGGCCAGCATACCTTCTGCTTTGATTTCTTTAGGTTGGCCATAGTAATCTAAATATTTGATATGACATTTTTCTGGTCTTTCAATTTCTGCGAATTGGCCTGGGACGGATAAACACCCTTCTTCGTAAATTGAATTACTTTCTGATTTTTGGACTATTTCTGGATTAATAAAATACATTGGATTTTTGGGCTCATCCTTACCTGATATATCAAGAACAATTACTCTTTTTGGAACTCCAACTTGTATCGCAGCCAGTCCTATGCCTGGCGCGGCATACATTGTTTCCATCATATCATCCATAAGTTTTTGCAAATCCTTATCCACCTTTTCTACTGGAATCGATTTTTGTCTCAAAACTTCATTTGGTTCAGTCAAAATTTGTCTTAATGCCATATAAATATGAATAAATTATAAGACAATTATAGTCAAGTAATTGAAATTTTTCTAAAAAATTAAACTCTAATTGGAAGGGCTTCGCTTAAGATATTATTTCTAATTTTTTTCAAATTTAAATCATTCAATATCTTACATAAAAAATAGACGGTCTCAGGATCTAAATCGCTAATTTTATCTTCTCCTACTATTTCTACAATTTTAAGTATAACCAAACCTATTTGATTTTCATTAGCTAGATCCTCCAAATTTTTTGGAACAGTTAATTGAAACTCTGATTCATTATAATTTAAACCATCTGGTAAATTTACACCATCAGCTATTAGTGAATCTAAAACAACTATATCTTTTATGGACATGAAGTATTTTTTATTTTTTCTTATTTTTTTATAAATCGATTTTAAATCTTTTTCAGTTTTACTGGTTTGTGTATTATTTTCTAAGAAATGTTTTATAACTTTTGACCTATGCAATATACCATTATCAAATTTTACTTTTGTTATGATATTTTCATCTAAGTTATTTTTAACAAGATCAATATAATTTTCTGGAATTTCATCTGCATTGATAGATTTAAGAATATTAGATAATTCTTTATTATATACACTTAATATTTTATCCTTAATGAACAAATCTTTGAGCAAAAATGCTAAGTCAATTTTTTTCTCAACGCCATCACTTAATAAGATACTTTGGTAAATTAATGCTCTGGCTTTATAGTTTGGTAAATTTTTATAAATATCTCCTGCATTCACTAGCTGATTAAAATTAAAATTCATTTTTAAATAAATATTAAATATCTCATCACTTTCAAAAGATCCTTCTGCTGCTGCTAGCTCATAAGTTTTTATTATATTTTCATCTTCAAAATCATTAATTTTAATTAAATTTGCAGAAGATAAATATCTCCAAACATATTTGTTTGTTTTGTCATCTGGTTCATACTTAAAATTTTCATTGGTAATATGTGATAAATAAAAGTTTAAAAGATTATCGTCTAAAGTTTTTGAATTAGTTTTATCTGTTATTCCTAATAAAAAATTAACTTTATCTTCAAAAAAATTTTCTTTAAAACCTCTTTCTTTTAGAAGATCAAAAATCAATTGAGCTTCTTCTTGTCTTTCATTATTTATTAAACAGTAAATTGTAAATTTGTCTAAATAATTATCTTTAACGCCTCTATCAATAAAATTAATTTTTTCGCAGGCTGATTTTATATCTGCTGAGGAAAGATATTCATCAATTAAAAATTTTATTGCTTTTGAATTTTTTCCAGCTTCAGGATTTTCTTTTAGCAAATTTTCCAAATCATTTATTCTTTTTTTTTTAATTAACCAATTGATTTTTATATCTAAAAATTCATCTGAATTTAAATTTACTTTAGGTGGATAGGCGCTAGTGAATAAAGTATTAAAAAGTATATCTTCGGAAATTTTGGATAGTTTTAATTTATCAATTCTTTTTAAAATTTTTTTTATGTCATTTCCGTCTGACTCAACCCACATATTAAGATTAAAATTATTTTTTTCAGGATCAAATAAGCCAATGACTGACTGTTCAAAATTTTCTATATCTTTTTCATTAATTTTTATTGTTATTTTACTAATATCATCTGAAATAATTGGACTCTCTATTGTTATTTTTTCCTCTTGATCAAGTTGATTTTTTTCTTGAGTATTACTTTCTTCTTTTTTCCATATATCTTCGGCCGAATGTCCTATAGAAAATTTAAAAATTAATACAATACCAAGAGATAGTATTAGTATTATTTTATTTAAGTGTAGTAAGCTTATCATTGCTAATTTGTTTTTCGATAAGTTTTTTCGGTGCTGGAAAATCTATTTTATCAACCAAAAATATTACTAGAAAGAAAACAAAAAAAATTAAAACAGTTTTAATTATTAAACTTCTAGTTATGAAATTTCTTTGAGTTCTAGGTTTTAATCTGAGTTGCATATTTGTTAAATTGTATTTACACTCGAAAATTAAGACAAAATTGTGAAAAATCAAATTTAAAATTTCAGGTAACTGTGAGAAAAAACCTTGTTTTGTTGGGAATGATGGGTGTTGGAAAAACCACTTTAGGTAAGATTGTGGCTAAAAAACAAGATTTACGGTTTATTGATACAGATTTATGTGTTGAAGAAAAATGGTCTATGGAAATTTCTGAAATTTTTAAGATTAAGGGTGAAAAATTCTTTCGCGAAGAAGAGGAAAAAGAAGTGCTAAAAAGTTTAAATAAATCTAATTGTGTTATAGCTTTAGGTGGCGGAGCTTTTATAAATAAAGTTGTTAGAAATTCTGTTTTAAAAAATTCAGTATCAATCTGGTTAAGTCAAAACCTAGGAATGCTTTACAAAAGAGCAAAATGGAATAAAAAGAGACCTTTATTAAAAGAAGTAAATATGAAGAATAAAATTAAAGAAATATACAATAAAAGAAAAGATATTTATAAACTAGCAGATCATAAAATAAATTGTGATAATTTAAGTAAAGAAAATATTGTGAAAAAAATTATAAATATTTATGAAAAATATTAAATTAGTAGTAAAAACTAAAAGTAAATCTTACCCTATTTATTTTGGAAATAATATTTTAGGAAAAATAAACTATTTAATTAAAAAAAACTTACCAGAAGTTAAAAAAATTTGTATTATTTTTGATAATAAATTATCAAAACAAATACTTCAAAAATTTCTTAGATCTTTAAAAGGATACGAAATAACAATATTTAAGCTATCTTCTAGCGAAAAAAACAAAAATTTCAAAGTTGCAAATCGAATAATAGAAAAACTTTTAAGTAATAATTTTAATAGATCTGATTGTATAATTTCTTTAGGCGGAGGTGTCTTGGGTGATCTTTCAGCTTTTATTGCCAATCTTACAAAGAGAGGTTTAAAACTTATAAACGTTCCAACAACTTTATTATCTCAAGTTGATGCATCGATAGGAGGGAAAACGGCTGTAAATTCAGATCAAGGAAAAAATCTAATCGGAACATACTATCAACCAGATTTTGTTATAAGTGATGTTTCTATCCTTAAAACCTTGCCAAAAAGGGAAATAATATCAGGCTATGGTGAAATTTTAAAACACTCACTTATTCAAGATAGAAATTTTTTTTTCTGGTTGCTTAAAAACGGAAAAAAAATAATTAACAGAACTAGCCCAAATAATTTAACAAGTGCAATTGTAAAAAGTTGTAAAATCAAAAGTGCTATTGTTAATAAAGATGAGAAAGAAAAAAATTTAAGAATGATTTTAAATTTTGGACATACATTTGGTCATGGATTTGAAAGGGCGAAGAATTTTTCAAAAACATTAAATCATGGAGAGGCGGTCTTGCTCGGTATGTTAGTTGCAAGCGACTTTTCTCATAAAAAAAAACAGCTTTCTTTAAATGACTTAAAATTAATAAAAGATCATTATAAAAATTTAAAACTTCCAATGGATATAGATAAAGTTTTTAAAAAAAGTGATGTAAGTAAAATAATTAATTTTATGCAAAAAGATAAAAAAAATTTAAATAAAAAAATTAATCTAATTCTTTTAAAAAAAATAGGAAAAGCTACAAAACCAAAAAATTTTATGATAAATAGTAAAGAAATAAAAAATTTTTTAAATACATATTATCATTAGGGGATTATAATATTTCGATTTCCAAAGCATGGATTTTATTTTTCATTTCATCTTTTAAACTTAAAAAAACAGTTTTGTGCGCGTCAATTTTATTCATGGCTTTTAATTTTTTAGATTTTATTATTAATTTTAGATGAAATCTGTTTGGATCAAAAGATTTGTGACTTTTGTGGATATGAGAATTATCAATTAATTTTATGTTTTCTGGTTTAATATCTTTATTAATTTTTTCTTTAACTTTATCAATAAAATTCATTATTACACTTCTAAAACCTTAAAACATATAATAGTTTTTGACAATGGAAAATATATGCGAATGGGAGAATTGTAGAGAAAGTGGAAAATTTAAAGCTCCTGTAGAAAAAGATAATAGTAAGAATTATAAATGGTTATGTGAAAACCATATAAAGCTTTTTAATAAAAGCTGGAATTATTTTGAAGGTATGTCACAAAAAGAAATTGAAAGTTTTTTAAAATCAGACTTAACTTGGCATCGTCCAACTCAAGAATTTGGATCGTCAGATAACTTTTTTAATATTCTTTGGAATCATGCTTTAAGTGATAAATTTAATTTTTTTCAAAAGGATGAGAAAATAAATAATTTAAAAAATAGACAATTAAGCCAAAAAGATAAAGATGCATTTACTATTATGGAACTAGAACTAAATGCTGATTGGTCGTCTGTACAAAAAAAATTTAAAACTCTTGTAAAAAAATTCCACCCTGATAGAAACTCAGGTAATAAGGAATTTGAAGATAAACTAAAAAAAATAACGCTGGCTTACAGCCATTTAAAACTTATAATGATAAGAAAGTAGGTATTATGACTAATTTGTCGGAGCTTGTTCCGGATATTAAAATTTCTGTGAATCAAATCTTTGGAATTGATACAGAAATGAAAGTGGATGGTTTTTCAAAAAAAAATGAGTATGTTCCTGAAATCGATAGTAACTATAAATTCGACAGAGATACCACATTAGCAATTATTTCTGGCTTTGCATTTAATAAGCGTGTTTTAATTCAAGGTTACCATGGTACAGGAAAATCAACCCATGTTGAACAAGTAGCCGCAAGATTAAACTGGCCCTGTATTAGAGTAAATTTAGACAGTCATGTAAGTAGAATTGATCTGATAGGAAAAGATGCAATCGTAATTAAAGATAATAAACAAATTACACAATTCAAAGAAGGTATATTGCCTTGGTCAATTCAGAACCCGGTTGCTTTAGTATTTGATGAATATGATGCTGGAAGACCTGATGTAATGTTTGTTATACAAAGGGTGCTTGAAAAAGAAGGAAGTTTTACTTTATTAGACCAAAATAAAATTTTAAAACAACATCCGCTTTTTAGATTATTCGCAACAACAAATACGATAGGTCTTGGTGATACAACTGGACTTTATCAAGGAACTCAACAAATTAACCAGGGGCAATTAGATAGGTGGAATATAATTACAACATTAAATTATCTAAAATTCGATAAAGAGCTAGAAATCATTCTGGCAAAATCTAAAAATTTAAATAATAAAGATGGTAAAGAAGTTGTCTCTAATATGATTAAAGTTGCAGATTTAACAAGAAAAGGATTCGTAAACGGAGATATTTCCACAGTAATGAGTCCTAGAACAGTTTTGCATTGGGCTGAAAATTCTGAAATTTTTAAGGATGTGGGTTATGCTTTTAGAGTAACTTTTCTAAATAAATGTGATGATTTAGAAAAAAGTATAATTGCTGAATATTACCAAAGATGTTTTGGTGATGATTTGCCAGAATCTTCTATCAACATTAAAATATAGCCTCATAAAATGGATGAAAAGGAGCTTTTAAAAGAAAGATTTAAATCTGCAATTTCTTCTGCGGTTAAGGCTATATCTGAAGATTTCAAACTTAATATTAAATTTGGAAATGAACCTGATTCTAAAGGAAATTCTCTAAATTTACCCGAGGTTGCAAAACTAAAAAGTATCCAAGATTTTACAAACTTAAGAGCTTTTGCAGATTCTGAGGCCTTAAAAATAAAATATACTGATAAAAAAATTTATCGTGAAAACGAACCTGGGGGAGCGATGGCAAAATCTTTATACGCAATTGCTGAAAAAATAAGATATGAAAAAATAGGATCGAATAAATTAAAAGGAGTTAAAAATAATATAACCCATTGCTACGAAAATAAATTTAAAAATAGAAAAATTGAAGAAATTAAAACTGAAGCTGATGTTCCAATCACAGAGGCATTTGAACTATATCTTAGAAGTCACTTTTTTAAAATAAAACAAAATAATGCAACCAAAAAAACTTTGAGTTATTGGAAAGATCTATTTGACAAGAATTTAAAACTAAAATTGAAAGAATTAGACAATTGTATAGAAAATCAAAAACAATTTGGGCAATTAGTTAATGATTTGATTGATAAACTGGATTTTGAGGATACTAAATCGGAAGAAAAAGAAGAAAAAAAAGAAGAAATGAAAGATAACTCTACTTCATCTGATAATAGTGATGATGAGAATGAATTTTCCAAAAATGAGGAAGATAATAATGCTGAAACTGATTTAAACGTAATTGAAGCTAGTCTGGAAAATCTTGATGAAAATGACTTATCTGATGAAAATAAAGCAAAAGAGATAGATGGTGATCCTAATACTCTTGGCAAAAAACATAAAAATTTTTCAAAAGAAAAATATAAAATATTTACAAACGAATATGATGAAATAAAAAATGCTGAAGATTTAGAAAATGAAAATGAAATTGCCAGACTTAGAAAAAGCTTAGATCAGCAACTTACCAATTTACAAAGTTTGGTGGCCAAACTAGCCAATAAACTGCAAAGACAATTATTAGCTAAGCAAAATAGATCCTGGAATTTTGATTTAGAGGAGGGAACTCTGGATGCATCAAAATTGTCTAGAGTAATTATAGATCCATTTCATTCTCTTTCTTACAAAATGGAAAAGCAAACTGAGTTTAAAGACACAGTGGTTACTCTATTGATTGATAATTCTGGATCTATGCGCGGTAGACCAATTTCAGTAGCAGCAATTTGTGCTGATATACTTTCAAGAACATTAGAGAGGTGTTCTGTTAAAGTCGAAGTTTTAGGATTTACTACAAAAAACTGGAAAGGTGGAAAAAGTAGAGAAAAATGGAATTTAGAAAATAAACCAGCTCAGCCCGGACGACTAAATGATTTAAGACATATAATTTATAAATCAGCTGATAAACCTTGGAGACAATCAAAAAAAAATTTAGGATTAATGCTTAAGGAAGGTCTACTTAAAGAAAATATTGATGGAGAAGCTTTATTATGGGCTTTTAAAAGAATTGCTAAAAGAAAAGAAGAAAGAAAAATATTAATGGTCATTTCCGATGGAGCTCCTGTAGATGATTCAACTTTATCTGTAAATTCTGGAGATTACTTAGAAAAACATTTAAAACAAACCGTTAAATGGATTGAAGAAAATTCAAAAATTGAAATTTTAGCCGTTGGTATAGGTCATGATGTTACCAGATACTACAAAAAAGCTGTAAAAATAGCTGACGTGCAAGAACTTGGTGATGTTATGATCAATCAATTGGCTGGACTTTTTTCTGAAAATTCAAATAAAACTATACATTAATTTTTTTCTTAACATTTGAAATTTCATTAATTTGCGTCAACAAAATTCTAAAAGGAATTAACATTATTATTGCGATAAATATTTTTACCGACAAATCCCCTAAAGATAATGTTATCCAATTTATGCCCGTTCCATAAAAAGAAATTGAAAAAAATAAAAACGTATCAATTATTGAGCCTAATAATGAAGAAGTTAAGGGTGCAACAAACCATTTATTTTTTCTCAACCTATCAAAAATATTTACATCAATTAGTTGAGCTATAAGAAAAGCTGTACCAGAACCTATGGCTATTCTAATTGAAATAAAATCTGAAAAATTAGTTGAAAAATAAAGTGTTAAAAAGACACCTATTGTAAAACCAAAATATACAATTTTTTTCGCTATTTCTTTTCCATATCTTCTATTAGACAAATCAGTGATAAAAAAAGCTATAGGGTAGCTAAACGCACCATAAGTAAGTACATTTTCTAAATTAAAAAAATTTACTGGGAATTGGACAAGATAATTTGATAGGGCAACTATAATTGCCATTAGAAATACCAAAATAAAAAATAAACGGTTTTCTGCTTTGATCATTAAATGCTATGTTTTAGCAATAATTTTGGCTTTAAGTTTTTTCGCTTTTGAAGATAATTTGAATGCTTTAACGCTTTTTAAGTAAAAATCTAATCCGCCCTTATAATCTACTGTTCTTAATGCGGCACTACTAACGCTTAATTTAATGTTTCTTTTTAGTATACCGCTTTTGAAAGTTACATTTTTAATATTAGGAAAAAACTTTCTTTTCATCTTGTTATTTGCATGGCTGACCCTATGGCCTTTTAGGGGCCCTTTCCCAGTAAGTTCGCATTTTCTTGACATATTTAAATTTCCTAACAAGTATATAGATGCAGTCTATAATGGAATCAAGATAATATATTATAAATATTGACAACTTTAGTTTCGAGGAATAGGTATATTTTGAGAATTTAAATGGAAGTTTACTTACCTATAGCTGAAGTTCAAATAAACGTAATATTAATACTTTTTGTAAGTTTTCTTATAGGTTTTTTATCAGGATTATTTGGAGTTGGTGGTGGTTTTTTGATGACTCCTTTTTTAATTTTTATGGGAATTCCTCCAATATATGCAGTTGCTAATGAAGCTAATAATATTTTGGCATCATCAACTTCTGGTACTTTAACTCATTGGTTTAAAAAAACCATGGATCTAAAAATGGGTTGGATGATAATTTCAGGCGGTCTGATCGGAACTGGTTTTGGAATGTTAACTTTTGGGTATTTTAAAGGCATAGATAAAATAGATTTGGTTATAACTTTGGCCTATATGTATGTTCTTGCTATCATAGGAAGTTTTATGCTCAGAGATGGGCTAATGGAAATTGATAGAATAAAAAAAAAAGTAATAATTAAAAAAAAACTACACACTCATTACTGGATACATGGTTTGCCTTTTAGAATGAGATTTAAAAAATCTCAAGTATACGAGAGTGCTTTGGTTCCAATTATCTTGGGGATTGTTGTTGGTTTTATTGCTGCAATAATGGGTGTGGGTGGAGCATTTTTGATGGTGCCAGCTATGATATACCTAATCGGTATGCCAACAAAATTAGTGCCTGGTACATCTTTGTTTGTAACAATATTTGTAACAGGTTTTGTTGTTGTGTCTCATGCCTTTACCTATAATACAATTGATTTAGTACTTGTTTTAATATTAATCGCAGGTTCTATTGCTGGAGTTCATTCGGGTCAAAAAGCTGGTCAAAGACTCAAAGGGTCAGAATTAAAAACTTTACTGGCTTTACTTATGCTTTCAGTAGGAGTTCTCATGGCTTATGATACATTTTTTAGAAATGGAAAACCTAGTCTTAGAATTCCAACAGATCAAGTTGTTCAAATAAGTGAATTTGGAAATACAATTTATAATTTATCAAATAATTACCCAATTGTTTATGGAATTTCATCAATTTTCTTAGCGCTAGTTGCGGGGGTAGCAGTATCTTTTATAAGAAGACAAATAAGTAGATGGAGATCTGAGCGAATGAATCAACCAGCTAAGTATTAATGACTACAACTTTGTCTTTGGCTTTTTTAGCTGGATTAATCAGTTTTTTATCACCTTGTGTTCTTCCTTTAATTCCAGGATATATTTCTTATATTTCGGGCACATCAATCGATAAAATAAATGATAAAAAAAGAAATCTAATAGTCATTAAAACAATTTTTTTTACTTTGGGGTTTTCTTTAGTTTTTATTGCACTGGGTTCTACCGCCACTTTTATTGGAAAATTTTTCTTGTTTAATTCAAATATTTTTAGAATTGTTGCCGGTATAATAATTATATTTTTTTCACTTCAGCTAATAGGAATTATAAATTTTAATTTTATGAATAAAGATATTAGATTTTTTACCAATCAATACAGTAACAACTTAGCCTTTCCATTGGTTGTGGGAGCAGCTTTCGGCTTTGGATGGACGCCCTGTATTGGCCCCATTCTTGGATCAATTATAGCATTAGCCTCATTGGAAGAAAAGATCGGTCAAGGCATTTTATTATTATCTTTTTATTCATTAGGCTTGGCTATACCTTTTATTATATCTGGAGTTTTAACTGATAAATTTCTAGTATTCTCAAAAACTTTTAGAAAGTATCTATCCAATATAACAAAAATAGCAGGTATAGTTTTATTTTTAACTGGAATAGCTATTTTGACTGGTCAACTACAAGTTCTTGGTTTTTTCATATTAGAATATTTCCCTTCGCTTGGAAGTATTGGCTAATTAACTACTTTACCAACAGCATCTTGTATATTTTCTATTCCTTCTGACTTTAAAATTTGAATTAATTCTTTCTTGATAATTTTTGCTGTAGAAGGACCTTTATAAACAAAGCCAGTATAAAGTTGAAGCAAAGAAGCTCCTGCAGTAATTTTTTCGTAAGCAGATTTCCCTGAACTAATTCCGCCTACTCCAATGATTGAAACTTTATTATCTAGTTCTTTATAAAATTTTTTGATCATATTTGTTGATATTCTATCTAAAGGATTTCCTGAAAGCCCCCCTTCTTCCTTCTTGAATTCACTTATCAAATTATCCCTGTTCCCATTTGTAGTATTTGTAACTATAACTGCAGAAATTTTATTTTTTATTGCTATTTCAGCAATCTCTCGAATATAACTTTCTTTAATATCTGGTGAAATTTTTAACAATAAGGGAATTTTAGTTCCCTTATCTTTTTTTATTTTATTTAGAGCATTTAAAAGATCTACAAGCTTTTCTTGTCCATGAAAATCCCTTAATCCCGCTGTATTTGGTGAAGAAATATTTACAGTTATATAGTCCGCTATATCAAAAAAATTTTTTAAACCTATGCAAAAATCATTTTTTTGATCTTTGGTTTCTTTATTTGGTCCAATATTAACCCCTAAAATACCTTTCTTTACATCTGACCTAATTCTGGCCTTTATTGTTTCAATTCCATCATTATTAAATCCCAATCTATTAATTAAAGCCTGATCATCTTCCAATCTAAAAACTCTTGGCTTAGGATTCCCAAATTGTTTTAATGGAGTGACTGTTCCAACTTCTACAAATCCAAAGCCCAGTTTTAATAATGAATTATATACCTCGGCACTTTTATCGAAACCTGCTGCCATACCGATAGGGTTTGGAAAATCTTTTCCTAATAATTTGATATTTAACATTTGTTCGTCTTCGACCTCAAACATTTTACTAGGCAAGGGATTAAATTTAAGTGATTTAATAGCTAAATCATGGGCAGTTTCTGGATCTAGGTTAAATAAAAAAGGTCTTAAAATAGAAAACATTATTTAATATGCTTGTTAATCAGTTCTATACTTTCTTTTATACCAAAAAAACTTATAAAAAATCCCATTCTTGGACCGTCCTGATCTCCAAAAATTATTTCATAAATTGCTTTGAACCAATCTCTCAAATTTTCTTTGTATCCATTATCCTTCCCTACAGAATAAACAATTGTTTGTATAGATTCAGGATCCATTTGTTCTTTGCAATCTTTTAATCTTTTGACTAA
>MDTE01198746.1_pt1 | contig 13203 bp, 10 predicted proteins | sample 811231 | NCBI WGS metagenome assembly MDTE01 (sample SAMN05326651, study PRJNA326480) | marine metagenome | isolation source: seawater | place: Indian Ocean: Red Sea | collected 2010
GGTGAAGATTATCTTAGTGTAGATGATCATCATAAAGTTTTTGATAAAACCGTTTCATATTGGAATTGGTATGAAACAAATGAAGTTTTTAAAAAATTAGATATTGATGGTGTAAATTTACTTTCAGTTTTTGATACTGCCGAATTACATCAAGTTATAATTCGAGAATTATCTGTTTTTTTAACAATGAAAAGAATTATTGAAAAAAATCAACCAGAAAAAATTTTTACATCTTTTCATTTTGCAAAACTTCTAGAACCACTTACTAGAAATTCTCATATTAAAATTGAAGTGTTATTAGAATCCAAACATGAATTTTCAATTCCATGGAATAAATTTCTAATTAAATTTAATTTAGGAAAGATTCCCATTTCATTCACAATCTCAAGAAAGTCATATGATAAAATTAGAAATTTTTTAGAATCTATAGTAGGAAATATACTTCATTTATGGCCAAATAAAAAATTTAATCAAGAAATGATTCTATTTGTTGAATTTGATCCATCACAATATTCTGATTTGATTCAAGAATTAAACAAAAATGGGAATAAAATATTATTTGTAAATAGACGAAGAACTGCAATTTGGAATTTTGATTCAATTAAATTATTACAAAATACTGATTGTAAGATAGTTAGTCCAAGAAAATTTTTAACAAACTATGAAATTACAAATTCCAAAAAATTATCGGAGAATCTTTTAAAAGAAGTTGAAAAAATTTGGGTAAATAATCTAAATATCTTTGAAAGTACATTCTCAATTGAAAATTTTACTTTTTGGCCATCCATTAGTGAAATTATTTTACAAATTTTTAGAGATAGAATATTTGAATATACTCTATTAATAAAATTCTCTACAAAACTTCTAAACAGTTTTAATTTCAAATCTATTATAACTTTAAACACAATGGGCGAGACTGAAAAAACAATCCTAAGTATAAATAACAAAAAAATTCCTTCTGTATTGCTTGAACATGGTGCATCAGATTATTTACCAGAAATATCAAGACATGATGTTACAAGTGGTTATAGAAACTTTGATGATAAAATTGCAGTTTGGAGTAAATTTCAAAAAGATTACTTGATTAATACTAGAAAAATCCCACAAGATCAAATTTTTGTAACAGGAAGTCCTCGTCATGACTCTTTTTTTACTAAAAATATTCCAAAAAATTCAAATAAAAAATCTATTCTAATAACAATTCCTGCAATACCTGAAATGAATTTCTTATCTGATACAAACTCCTTCATTAAATTAGAAAATCTACTTAAGAAGATTTTTTCAATTACTACAACACTTCAAAATACATCGGTTATTGTTAAATTACATCCTGTCCAAGACGAAAATAATGCATATGTTAAAAAATTAATACAAAGTTTAGAACCAAATATCTTAATTCTTCAAGCAGGTTCAATCAAAGAAATCATCTCTTCATGTGATCTTATGATAAACATACATGTTGAATTGATGCCATCTACTGTTTTGTTAGAAGGATTAATACTAAAGAAACCAATAATTGATGTAGTAATGCCTAATGAAATATTGGAATTTCAATATGTTAAAGATAATGCGGTATTATCCATTACTGATTACTCTAATCTAGAAACTATGATTAATGAATTACTTGATAACAAAAATATTTCTGAAAAATTTATAGAAAATGGAAATGTTCATGTAAAAAAATTTCTTTCTAATCCAGGAAATGCATCCAAATCTCTTGCAGACGTCATTAATTCTATTTGATAAAAATGAGCGATTGGAAAATTCCTTTGTATAGGATTTACACTGATGAAGAAGATGAAAAAATTGTAAACAATGTTATCAAACGTGGAAATAGATGGGCTATTGGAGAAGAAATTGAAAAATTTGAAAAGGCTTTATCAGAATTTCTAGATGTACCATATTGTGTTGCTCTAAACTCTGGAACCTCGGGATTGCATGCTGCTCTGCTAGCACATGAAATTGGTAGTGGTGATGAAGTAATAATTCCCTCTTTTTCATTTATTTCTACAGCAAATTCGGTCCTTTTTGTACAAGGAAAACCTGTTTTTTCAGATATCGAAGAGGAAAATTTTGGTTTAGATCCAAAATTAATTTCTAATAAAATTACTTCTAATACAAAAGCTGTAATGCCTATGGATTATTCTGGTCAATCATGTCGTATATTTGAAATAAAAAAAACAATTGAAGATAAAAAAATAGTATTGATTGAAGATGCAGCTGAGGCTTTAGGTTCCTCGGTTAAAGGTAAAAAATCTGGTTCAATTGCTGATACTGCAATATTTAGCTTTACTGGAAACAAAGTTTTAACCACAGGGGAAGGCGGAGCGGTGATTACAAACTCTGAAAAAATTTTTGAAAAATTAAAATTAATTCGATCTCATGGTAGAGTTGATAAAACAAATTATTTTGATAATCCTTTAGACCCTAATTATGTTGGAATCGGTTACAATTGGCGAATGCCAACAATTGTTGCAGCATTAGGAATTTCACAGTTAGGAAAATTTGATAAAATAATTAGACTTAGGCAAGAACATGCTAATTATTTTAATAAAAGATTAGAAAAATACACTCAAATCAAAACTCCAATTCCTCCAGAAGGATATGATCATATCTATCAAATGTATTCAATTCGACTTTCAAATACTCAAATCCGTAATTCTCTCAAAGAATTTCTTTTGAAAAAACGGATATTTTGCAAAATTTATTTCAACCCCATACATCTGACTGGATTTTATAGATCTAAATTTGGTTCAAAACACGGGGATTTGCCTGTCACTGAAAAAATATCTCAACAATTACTCACATTACCACTATTTCCTAGCATGACTATGGAAGAGAAAAATTTTGTGTGTGATTCGATAGATGAATTTTTTGAAAATAATGATGTGAATTAGTTCTAAGGAACGTCAAGAGAACCTGGGATTCCTAACATGAATACTTTCTCTTGCATTTCTTTTGAACCAAAAAGTAATTTATAATTACTAAATTTTGCATCTGCGTAATTTGTTATTTCCCCATTTTCAATTGCTTCTTTAATCTCTACTATTGCATCATCTATAGTTTTTGAAGGATGAAATCCAACTTGCATTAATTTTTCAGCAGATACTTTGTAATTTCTTTTATCTTCATTTTCATTTGAAATATTTATTTTACAACCTGTAGCATTGCTAATTTTTTCGGCAGCTTTTTTTATTGTAAGATTTTCTGAAATAACATTATAAGTGCCAGTCAGATTTTTCTCCAATGCAAATATCAATGCATCAGCAGCATCATGTACATGTAAAAAGGGCCGGTATTGATCTCCTCCAAATACCGTAATTTCTTTTTCTTGGATTGCCTGTGCAACAAACAGATTGATTACCAAATCAAATCTCATCCTAGGAGACATTCCAAAAAGTGTACCAAATCTCAAGATGGTAGGTGCTTTGTTTAACCAGCCTGCTGCACGTTCAGACAGATATTTTTGTTGTGCATAAAAATCTAAAGGATCAGTAGGAGATTTTTCTGTAATTAATTTTTCAGGTTGACTTCCATAAACAGAACATGTACTAGCAAAGATGTAAGTTTCAATATTATGTAATTGACATAATTCTGCAATATTTTTTGTGGCAAGATAATTGATCTCTTCACTACTTTTTGGTTCAATACTAGATGCAGGCATACCAACAATTGAAGCTAGATGGATTACGGCATGAACATCTTTTAGTGCTTTCACAGTAACAAGTAAATTTCGTATATCACCTTCAATTATCTCAAAATTATTATTGGATACTAAATCTTCGATAGGTTTTCTTCCATACCATAATGTATCAATTAATCTAACTTGATATCCTTTTTCTAGTAATTTTCTTGAAAGTATAGATCCAAGATATCCTGCGCCACCTGTTACAAGTACTCTCAATTATTTATCATTCATTTGAAAATTTTTTGCTATATATTGTAATCGAATAAATTATTAATTTGAATGAGGTTTTTCGTATAAATTATAATGAAGACTAATATTCATAGAATTTTTTCATAAACTATTTGAAAGTTGTAATAGTAGGGTATGGTTCTATAGGTAAACGTCATTGTAAAAATCTATCAGAAATAAGAGATGTCGAATGCTTTATTGTAACAAAACAAAGGAATATTGAATTACCGTCAAAAAAATTTAAAATATTCAGTTCACTAGATGATTGTTTAAAATTAAATCCAGACATAGGGTTCGTTACAAATGAATCAAATTTGCATATTAAAACTGCCATAAAGCTTGCAAAAGCAGGATGTGACTTATTTATTGAAAAACCATTGTCTCATAATTCAGTAGGAGTAAAGCAATTATCAAAAATTGTATCTGAAAAAAAATTAATCACATTAATGGGATGTAATTTTAGATTCTTACCAAGTTTAAAGAAAGTAAAAGAATTAGTTTCTTCAAATAAAATTGGCCGGATTTTATTTGTAAAATCGGAGCATGGATCATATTTACCAGATTGGCATCCAAATGAGGATTATAGAAAAAGTTATGCTGCACAAAAAAAACTTGGAGGAGGAATTGTATTAACTTCAATACATGAGATAGATTATTTATACTGGATTTTTGGTGACGTTAAAGAAGTTTTTTCAGTTACAGGTAAGTATAGTGATCTAAAAATGACTGCAGATGATCTCTCCACGACAATTTTAAAATTCAAAAAAAATGTCATTGGAGAACTTCATCTTGATCATTTCCAAAGTTCCATAACCAGAAATTGTAAGATAGTGGGTACAAAAGGAATAATCACATGTGATTTAACAAAAAATACAGTTATTTTATTTAAGAAAAAAACAAAAAAATGGAATAAAGTAATAGATATGAAAAAGTTTGATTTTAATTTAACTTATATGAATGAAATAAAATATTTTATAGAATGTTCAAAGAAAAGAAAAAAAACAATTAATGATCTTAATGAGGGGATTAAAATTCTCAATATTGCACTAACAGTTTTAAAATCTGCTAATAATATGAAAATGGTGAAATTATCATGAAAGAAAGAAAAATAATTTCAAAATTATTTAATTTGGAAGGTAGGAATATAGTAATTACTGGTGCATCTGGGCTTTTAGGTTCTCAATATGCTGATACACTTAGTTCGGCGGGTGCAAATTTAATTTTGTTGGATATTGATACTAAAAAAAATGATAAATTAAAATCTGCTTTAATTAAAAAATATAAAAATAAAATTGGTGCCTATACTCTTGACATATCTAATCAAAATGAAGTAAATAGAGTTTCTAGAAAAATAATTAAAGATTTTAAGAAAATTGATGGACTGATAAACAATGCTGCATATACTTCCAAGGGGGCAAAAGAAAAATCAGATAATGCGTTTGGTTCATTTGAGAATTTTCCAATAGATATTTGGCAGAAATCATTGGACATAAATTTATCAGGCGTATTTTTTTGTTCACAAACATTTGGAAAGATTATGGCAAAACAAGGAAAAGGTGTAATTGTTAACATTGCATCAACTTATGGTCTGGTTGGTGCTGATCAAAGAATTTATGGAAAAAGTGGATTAAATCTGCCTATTTCATATGCTGCAACTAAAGGTGCAATTGTGAATTTTACAAGATACTTAGCTGCATATTGGAATGGAAAAAATATACGAGTTAATACGCTTTCACCAGGAGGTGTCATGGATAAAACATATCAAGAAAAATCTTTTATAGAAAAATATTCAGAGAGAACAATTTTAGGAAGAATGGCAAATAAAGATGAGTATAATGGAGCTATGTTATTTTTGATTTCTGATGCATCATCATACATGACTGGAGCAAATCTAGTTGTAGATGGAGGTTGGACAGCTTGGTAACTATCTATACTTTTTACTAAAAATACATTCTGCAATAGCAAATTCAAATTCAGTATCGATCATCAGTCCTGTTTCCTGTGGAATTTCAACTGGTAAAACTTTTGGCATGTAAATTTTGTTAAATTTTTGGAAACTTTTAACATTAATAGTTTGAAACCCTGTCAATTGATAGACTATAGGCGCATCTTGACGATTGTTTACAGTAGTTGCCTTTTTTTTACTAAATTCTAATGTTTTTTTTAAACCAAATTCCATCATGTTAAAATATGGATTTAGATGTGTTCTGTAAACTGCAACGGCTGTGTCACAATTTTTTGTCTTTAACAACTTTATGGATTTTTTAATATCTGAAGAACGAATGAATGGTGCAGTGCAATCCCGATTAACTATTATATCAAATCTATATCCTAGTTCAAATAATTCATTTATAACATTCTTAATAACATCATCCATCTTTGATTTTGATGTAGCAAGTTTTTTTGGTCGTAAGGATGGAACCTCAGCTCCATAATTTTTAGAAATTTTGGCTATTTCATTACTATCTGTAGAAACAACTACATGGCTGAAGAGGTCTGAGTTTATTGAATCTATGATTGTGTGTGCAATCAATGGTTTTCCAGATATTTTCCTTATGTTTTTTTTAGGAATCCCTTTTGACCCCCCTCTAGCAGCAATTAGACATATTGGTTTAGTCATGTTTTTAACCATTAATTGAATTATATTTATTTTCAGATCTAAAGATTCGAAAGAACATAGTATGGTATAATAGTGAAATTGATATAAAACAGTTGCAAATTTTTGATTTATGAAGTATTGTGAGAAATGCTTAATGCCAGATACTAGACCGGGATTAAAATTTCGTGATGGAATTTGTTATGCTTGTATTCATTATGAAAAACAGAAAGATACAGATTGGACTAAAAGATGGCACGAATTAGAATTAATCTGTGAGAAATATCGTGGTTCAAATGGGAATAGTTATGACTGTGCAATTGCAGTTTCTGGAGGAAAAGATTCGCACTTTCAAACACATATAATTAAAGATAAATTAAAAATGAATCCTCTTTTATTATCAGTAGGAAATTTTGACTGGACTAATACAGGAAGAGAAAATTTTGATAATTTGTCTGATGCATTTGGATGTGATACAATACTACTTCAACCTAATAGAAGATTAGGAAGGATTATGCTTAGACGAGCCTTTGAAGAAATTGGTTCACCAATGTGGTATCCTGATGCATTAATCTATTCATTTCCCGTAAGAATGTGTATGAAATTGGGAATAAGATTATTAATTTATGGTGAAGATATTAACTATTTTTATGGTGGAGAATTTGATACAGAAACACCGTCAGCTCTTCTACAGTCAAAAAATGATGTGGTAAAACCTGTTTGGGATATTTGGTTTAAAGATAAACAAATTGATGAAAAAGAATTAGAGATGGCAAAACAACCAGATATTAATGAAGTAAAAAAATTTGGATTAGATCCAATATATCTTAGCTATTTTGTTCCTTGGAATTCGCATAAAAATTATGAACTTGCAACACAATTTGGATTTAAGACTTTAGAGAATGAGTATGAAAGAGCAGGTTCAATTGACAACTATGATCAAATTGATTCTCTTCCATATCTACTAAATCCTTATTTGAAATATCCAAAATATGGGCATTCGGTAGCTACAGATAATGCATCTAGACTAATCAGATACGGAATGAAAACAAGAGAAGAAATGATCCCAATTGTTGAAGAGAAAGATGGAAAATTAGATCAAGGAATTGTAAAAAAATTTCTTGAATTTACGGGTATGAATGAAGAAGAATTTTTCAAAGTTTTAGATAAATGGTACAATCCAGAATTATTTGAAAGAAATGACTCTGGTGTTTGGACTCCAAAATTCAAAGTCGGAAGTGGATTAATAAAATAAGAAATTGTCTAAAAGAAAAATTACAATTACCACTGGAACACGAGCTGAGTATGGACTTCTTCGACCAGTTTTAGAAGAAATCCTGAAAAAGAAAAATTTAGAGTTATTTCTCATAGTTACAGGCACACACTTGTCAAAAAAACATGGTATGACGATACATGAAATAAAAAATGATGGTTTCAAGATTTTTCAAAAAATCCAATTTTTACCTAAAAAAAATACAAATTTAGATATTACAAAATCCCTTGGAGAAGGAATAATAAATTTTGGAAAAATATTTGGTAAAATTAAACCCGACATCAATGTAATATTGGGTGATCGGCCAGAAGTTTTTGCCTCAGCAATTTCTGCGTATATGATGAACATCCCTAATGCACATATTCATGGAGGAGACATATCGGGAAATATTGATGAATATACAAGACATGCAATAACAAAAATTTCTAATATACATTTTCCTGCCACACAAAAAAGTAAGAATAGAATTGTTAAGATGGGAGAAAATCCCAAATTTGTGTTCAAAGTTGGTTCTTCAAGTATAGACGATATAAAATTAGGAAAAATTTCCGCATCTCATTCGTTTGAGAAGAAATACAGGATAAATCTTCAACAAAAATTTATTGTATTATTATATCATCCTGAGACTACCAGTATTATTAATATTAAAAAAAGTATTAAATTAATATTAAATGCAATTGGATCATTTAATCTACCAATCATAAGTATTTGTCCAAATTCGGATTCCGGTAGCAACATAATTTACAATGAATTACACGAGTTTCAGAAAAATAATCATTTAGTAAAATTATTTTCTTCTATTCCTCGAGATGATTTTCTATGTTTATTAAATAATTCAGGAATTCTAGTAGGAAACTCAAGTAGTGGAATTATCGAAGGTAGTTACATGGGTACTCCTGTTGTAAATATAGGTTCTAGACAGAATGGTCGAGAACAAAGTTCAAATGTAATTAACGTAAAAAATGAATCTGAAAATTGTATTAAAAATGCAATTAAAAAAGCATTGAAGACAAAGAGGAAAAAGAGTTTAGTTTACGGTAACGGAACTTCATCACAAAAAATTACTCGACATCTTGAAAAAATCAAACTAAATAACGAATTAATGGAAAAAAGGTTAAGATATTGAAAATGAGTGGAACAGAGAATTGGGTTACTCCTGAAATTAATCATGGAAAACTTACAAAATATAATTACATTGTTCAATATCCCGAAGGATTAAACATGGGAAGAGAATTTGATATTGGGACATTTACATATATCAACGCAAAATTTGGCGTAAGAATAGAAGATAATGTGAAGGTTGGCTCACATTGTTCGATTTATTCCCACTCTACAATAGATAAGAAGCAAGGTTCTGTTGTTTTAAAGAAAAATTGTAAAATAGGGACTCATAGCACAATTATGCCAAACGTTACAATTGGAAAAAATTCTATTGTTGCAGCGTACTCTTTTGTAACCACTAACATTCCAGAAAATGAAATGTGGGGAGGAGTTCCAGCAAAAATTATGAAAAAATTAAGTTAGAGGATATGAGATGGATGAAAAAATTTTATTCTGGATTGATTCAAAATTAACATATTTTGGATTAGCACATTATTTACAAAAAAAAATTAATGCAGAATTTTATGCAATAATCGATATTACAAATAAAACTAAAACTTTTTTTCAAGAACAAAAATTTGTAAATTTTGAAAAATATTGGTTTTACTTTGATTATATAAAAAAAGAAAATTCAAAACCAGATTTAGAGTATCTTTCTACTATTGAAAAAAAATATGATTTAAAAATTTGGGAATTAGCATTAAATGAGCGAATTTTTTATAAATTTAATAAATTTCATAAATTTACAACTGATGAAATTTTATGTATAATAGAAAAAGAATGTCGGCTGTTTGAAAACATTCTGAATGAAGTAAAGCCAACATGTCTAATTATTAAAGAGACGATTCAACATAAGGATCACCTATTTTATCAGATGTGCAAAAAAAAGGGACTGAAAATCCTCATGTTGAGTCAACCCAATTTTGGTTATAGATGCAATATTTCTTCAACCCCACATCAATTTGAGATAAAACCAAACTTGATGTCTATTGAAAGTAAAGAACGTTCTTTTGAAGAAATAAAAGAATGGACTAAGAAATTTAGTAATTATAAACAACAGAGTGAACTTTCAGATGCATTTGCTACATCAAAATTTCAAAGATTTTTTGCAGCAATTGAATTTTTTAGATCTAGAAATACAAATGTTAGAACACATTACACATATTTCGGCAGAACAAAATTTAATGTTCTTTTATATGAATTATCTTCTACCATAAAAAAAAGATATCGTGAATATTTTATGAGAAAAAATTTTATAAAAAAAATAGATTTTAATGAAAAGTTTGTTTATTTTCCATTAACTGTGGATGAGGAGAGGAATTTACTTTTAGGTGCTCCAAACTATACAAATCAGATAGAAATTATCAGACATATAGTAAAATCATTACCAGTAGATTACAAACTATATGTTAAAGAATCACCTTCACAAATAGTCAGAAAGTGGAGAAGTATTTCTGAATATAAAGAGATTTTATCAATTCCCAATGTGCGTTTAATTCATCCTAGTGTTTCGCCAGAAAAGATTTTTGCAAAAACATCTTTAGTAATTACAATTTCGGGTACATCCGGATTAGAAGCAGCTTTCCATAAAATTCCTTCAATTATATTTTCTGATATAACATATTCAGTTCTTCCTTCAGTAAATGTAATTAAATCAATAAATGATCTTCAAACTTCAATTCGAGATTCATTAAAAAAATCAGTTTCAGTTTCTGATCTTGATAAATATATTACATTTTTAGAAGATAACTCATTTATCTTTGATCAGTATGGATTAGATACAATAGATCATAATCATTTTTTTCATGGAGGCCACCTAGTTGATGTAAACATAACTTCTTCACAAATGGAGATTTATTTGAAAAATAATGAGTTGGTTTTTGAAAAATTAAGTGAGGAATTTAAAAAGAGATTGCTGTAAATATTACATATTAAAATAACATAAGTTTCTAAAAAGTATAAAGTACATTATGCATTAGGACTAAAGATGTCTGGTTTTCTCCAAAGCATTTGGCGGGGAATACGTTTTATGACTTGACCCATGCCTATATCGGAATCACCAAAGATCTCTAACTTATTTTCAACAATATCAAATTGTTCTTGAGATATATTGAACCTAATTTTCATTGGTTGATCCAATTTGAAATTATCAAGAGATGAATTATCATCAGAAGATAGCCAAGAGATTATGTCATAATTAAAAATAAATTCCGGATTGGTCTCCATACGTGATGAACCTAAGGTATTATGAGATAGGCCTTTACAGTAATTTATTACGTTAGAAAATTTCTTCTCGAATAATTCATCATAATTTGTATTTTTTTCTAGTAAATCTCTAGCAACTTTTTCTACAAATTCAGTCCAATCATCAATACATTCAGACATTACAATTGCGTGATGAAATTGAACTACATTTATTCCAGTTTCACCATTAAGTAATTTTTCATATTCAGTATCATTTTGAAAATGTGATTGAATTTCTTCAGGAGAATTCCATAATTCATTTATTGATGCCTGACGTACACGTTCAAGTATATTTTGGATTGTTTTAGGTCCTTTATCAGATTCCTTTAAGAATTTATGGAATAATTCAAATAAATCGACATTGTTTTCATTTAGTAATTTGAATAATGCATCATATACTATGCCAATCTTGGTAACAAAAATGATAAATGCCAATACTCTTAATTCAATATATTCATCAAAAGATAAGGTATTTGATTCAACAATAACTTCCTCAATTTCCAAAACCTTTTTACCATTTTTTAATTTAACAAAATCTCTAGGAAGAATCCTATATTTTGTTTTAAGGCCCCATTTGGTTCTATGTTCAGGAGTATTCATTTCTGCGCCATCAAGCATCATGCATGTATAGATTTGGATATCATCTACGCGTGCACGTAGTAAATCACGTAATGTTTTGATATGACTTTGATAAGTTTCGCCAGGAAGGCCAATTATGACTTCAGACATGGTAGGTAGTTTTGCTTCTCGGATTGCAGGTTGTAATGCAAGCATTTGATCCACACTAATGTTATTTCTCTTTACATTACGAAGTACTTGTTCATCCATAGACTGTACAGACATCCAAATTCTTAGTGCACCGTTTACCCGTTTAATGGCTTCAATGATTTTTTCCTTTGAATTTTTTCCCGTTGTTGCTTGAATTTGCATAGGAAAGCCAAATTTTTTTTGTGTTTCTGCAATTACATCACAGATTTCCAAGTCTCTAGGAATCATACCAAAATTTAGATCAGTAATTATCATACTGTTAGTTATTTTTGGCGCGTGCTGAGCAATGTAATTTAGTTCATCGGTAACCCTTTTAAGACTAAAATGAGTGACTTGTCTTACTGCATCATTACCATCAACACAATAAGTACATTGGAATGGACATCCACGATTTGTTTGCAATGTTGGACTAAGCTTTCCATCAAAGAATTTATCCATAAGGCCAGTAAGATATGGAGAAGGGATTTCATCTAGTTCTTTTGTTCTAATCTCAATATTGCTGCTGTACTTGTATTCACCATTTGAAAGTCTAGTTATACAACCATCAATAGGTTCAGACAGCACATTTTTCCTTAAATCATTAATTTGATTTACTGATAATGATTTTTTAACAACATTGGCAAAACCAACTTCACCCTCAATTGGTACGTAGATGTCTAAATCAGGATTTCTATCTAGAAAAGATTTTTGTGAAGGAAAATCTAAAGGAAAATTTGGTCCACCCATCACACATATTGAATTATGATTTTCTTTTTTTAGAATTTTAAACATTTCAAGGCTAATATTATGATTCCAAGCATAATTACTTAATACAAGTATAGTTGGAGGAGAACGAGTTATTGCATGTTCAAGATCATCAATATATTTGAAGAGAGTGATTTCAATATCAGAACCAAATAATTTTTTACAATAACTAGAGATGTATCCAATATTAAGAGGAAATGCTTCTGTAGAGAGAGAAATTGTATCATAGGTAAGATCACCTAAATAGATTTTTAGAGGACTCATGACTACAATCTAATTTTGTAAAATAAATACTATTTTATACATTTCTGAGTTAGTGTGTAAATTGATAGAAGACAATTGAAGACTTCGTTTATTTTCATGAACATAATAGAGCTTGGTAGTTTTTAAAAATAAGCAAAAATTAGGAAGACTATGAATAGTGATGAAAAGGATACTTTTCCAATTAATGAAAAAGAGGTAATGGATTACTATGGGTATTCTGGAAGTTTCGGGAGATTCAAAATGAAAGTGAAATTCTTACGGAATTGGATTTTACATTCTTTAGCATATTCTTCACCA
>MDTE01047255.1_pt1 | contig 13201 bp, 12 predicted proteins | sample 811231 | NCBI WGS metagenome assembly MDTE01 (sample SAMN05326651, study PRJNA326480) | marine metagenome | isolation source: seawater | place: Indian Ocean: Red Sea | collected 2010
GGAGATTATGCTGCACTGTTTGAGCGAGATTACGCCACAAAACAGCATAAAAGTACTCGAATAAGGACTCAAGCCCCCATATGACAAAAGTTGCAATGGCCAAGACAATGAGTTGGTTCCAGGGGTCGACGATTCCCCATTGCGCCAACAAAGAATCTTCTTTTTGGACAACAACATCAACGGCGACACCAATGAGGAGAGGTGGGGCCAAGTCCCAGATTTTGTTGAGAATGGAACAGAGGATGGCGAGACGTATTTTCCCCTTAGGAGCATCCGAACGCGAGAGGATGGTTCGTAAGGGCCTCTCAACATCAACCATGAATGTCGCTTCTTAGAAGCGGTATGTCAATACTTGCTCATGAATCATGAAATTCCTTAACAACTCTCTGCTACACACTCTCATCAACGGGTGAGTGGAATGTGGATGCATGACGAGCCAATGCTCCCAAGAGATGGATTTCGTACGAAGCATATCACACTCATCGATCCGGACAAGCAATCTCCTGATGTTGCAGCACAACGTGCACTTATTGCTGTAGAGTGTGGCACATCTGCAATTTTCGTGGGTGGATCAACAGATACTGGCAGCAACATTGTCGATGCAACCTGTGAATCTATTCAGGAGGCACTCGAACTTGCCATGTTTGCAGCAAGTCAACATCCGGATGCCGACGAAGGAATGTGGAATGTTCCAGTTATCTTGTTCCCTGGTGGAGCACATGCTATGTCAGCAAAGGCGGATGGAATTTTGTTCATGATGTTGATGAACAGTACTTCACGACGATTCCTGATCGAAGAGCAACTCACAGGAGCTCCATACATTGCCAAAGCAGGCCTTCATACCATCCCAACCGGGTATATTGTTTGCGCCCCAGGAGGTGCAGTTGGTGAAGTCGGACAAGCCGATCTCATTCATTCAGATGATTCAGCACTCGTATCTGCATATTGTCAAACAGCAGAAATGTACGGCTTTTCAACCGTTTACCTCGAAGCCGGTTCAGGGGCCTCATCACCGGTTTCATTGAACCTCATTCAAACAGCGAAATCAGCAATGGATTGCACGCTTATCGTTGGTGGAGGAATACGTACTCCTGAACAAATGCAAGCTGCTGCAGATGCAGGAGCAGATTACATCGTTACTGGAACAATCACAGAAGAATTTGATGATCTAAATTTACTGAAAGAGCGATTACAATCACTCATCAACGTTCTCTGATTCATCATCGAAAAGAACGGGATCTCCACTACCACCAGGTGAAGGCGGGCGAACACCGTCAACATCCATCCCTTGTGGCAGCTCTGATTCATCAACTTCCAAATCAATCGTTCCACCTTCTGCAAGATTTCGCATATCGTCAGCATCTGGTGTTGATAAGGTGCGTTCAACATCAGGACTGTTCGCATACGCATCTCGTTTTGCTTCACGAGCATCATGCCCCCTAACCAAGGAAAGGGAATCGGCAAATACACGACCTACAACTTCACGTGTGCGTTCACCACGGCGAACATTTGTAACTTCTTGCATTGCAACAGCATTCTGCGATTCCAATTCTCGAATTTCTGCTACACGATCGGTAAGAGCAGCCTCAAGATCGGTTATTGTAAGCGACATCTGCTGAATACGTTCATCGCGCTCGAACACATCTGTGTGAAGACGACGCTCTCTACGACGAAGTGATTCATACTCACGATTTCGCTCGAGAAGACGACGCTTCATTTCTTCGATTTGTTCCACGAGATAATCGTGTTCCGCTGAAACGGAGCGTGGACCTTGCATAACACGTTCTAACTGTTCTTCCAAATCTGCTAATCGCTTGTCACGAGCATCCAAGAGACCTCGCATTCGATCGGCGATATCACGCAATCGTTGTCGTTCCTCCTCTAGAGCGCTGTTGGCTGCAACTTCAGCATCATATTGAGATGACTTTTCCTCAAGTTGATTTTTTAGTGATCGCACTTCATCAGCCGTTACTGAAGTTAAACCAGCATCAGCAGCCTTCTCTAGCGCTTCGACCATCAAACCCATTCGTCCTTCCATTTCAGCTATGACTTCATCTTGAGAGGTGCTTAGATTTCGCAATTGTTCGACTTCTTCATGAAGTGCATCTTGCTGTTCTTTTGAGAGAGAAGATGTTTGTGCATCAAGCTCCTGCTTCGTGTCATTCAACAAACGATCGAGATGGACAATTCTTGCTTCAGCCTCTTTGAGTTGTTCTTCAGATTCATGAAGACGTTGAATTTCGGGAGCGACCTCATCCTCTCGTTCAGCAAGATCGAGTTCAAGAACACGTAAACGTTGCTTTATTGTAACAACTTCGTCATTTCGCTTCCCTAGTTCGTCCCAAGCAATAAGAACTTCTTCAACGAGTTGTTCGATAGGATAGGTTTTCAGCATTCCTTCCAGAGCAGCCCTATCGTTACCAGTGCTGTTTTGTTGCCCACGAGAGGCATCTGGATTTGAAGCGCCGAGCGTCATACAGGAAACAATGGGACCTCAACTACTCTTGAACCTTCCCTGTGAATCAGGGCATTCGGGGCCCGATTTTATGGTAAATTACCTGAACCAAATCAATTGATAGAGGTGTACATGTCATCAGGCATCTCACCCGCAAGCATGAGAGCGCCTTCTGCTACTTTTTCAAGTGGGTTTTCAACACACCAAACGTTAACATCACCAATATCAGCAATTTCTCGTGCAATCCTTTCTGCAAGACCCTCGATGAGAGAACCTCCGCCTGAGAGAATGATGTTGTTTCGAAGGACTGGTTGATATTCAGGATCAGCTTCAGCAACGATTCGCTTGATGGCATTCCCAAGTTTTGGAATCAGCATTTCACAAGCTTCTTGGATGAGGTCGCCAATATCGACATTCTGACTTTTTCCATCAACAGAGAGTGAAACTTCGACGGTTCGAACGTCTCCTCCAACATAGGACGATTCTTCCTTCCACTTTCGAACCATATCTTTCGTAATTTGTGCGCCTGTGAACTTCTTAGCGATCAGAGTTTGCAACTCAATATCAAGCCAATCACCTGCTTCTTGAATTGTGACTTGGTCATCATCGGTTGGGAACGTGCCGTGAATACGGGCAATATCTGTGGTTCCGGCACCAATATCGACGACAATAGAACCGCCAATTTCGTTGATTGCAAATGCGGTTGCAAATGGTTCTGTTACGACCATAATCGCATTGACTTGTCCACGGAGCGTTGCAACAAGGTTACTCTTGTCAGTAAATGAGACGTGACTTGGCGAACAAATCACTCCGAATACTTCGTCGAACTCTTCAGGGTCAACTGTTTCAATAAGGTGCGATACGAATGCCTTGGCAGCAGCAAGATTGGCCTCATCATCCTGGGTGACCCCAGCAGCCATCGGGCGGTAGAGGTTGCAAGCAAGTTTATTCTTCAAGGCATCAGCGCCGAAGAGAACATCACGCTTTAGGAAATTTCGTGCTACAGGGTCTTTCGGTCGTCCAACAACCGTTTCAATTGAATGCATAGCGCCTGCACTTGAAGCAATTGTCGATTGAAACGTTCCCAAGTCTATTCCAACATATAATCGTCCGCTCATCTTGAACACCTTCTGATGTAACCAAGCGTGGATGCCATAAGGTTTGAAGATAGCCCTTCATATTGATGAGAAAAAGTTCGACTAATTTTCTATTTTATTTCGATTATAGATCCAAAATTGGGCGATAATTGCGAGCGCAAGGGCCGTGGCAATGGACGCCAGCATGGTTGTTGAAAACGGAGAACGAGAGCCGACTTTATCTTCTAAAGACAACTCTGGCAATTTGATGGCAAAAATTCCGGATCGATAACTGGATGTAGCCGGCGCAGTCCATGAACTCGAATTATCATCTTCAGCGATGATGTACACTGTCCAATTACCTCCTGCACTTAGAGGAAAGAAATCCTGACTCACGTTAACTGAACAACGTTTCCATGAATCGTTCGAGATGAGTTCTGAACAAACGTCCACAACACCAATAGTATCTCCATAGCGCTCAATGACGACAGTTGTAGTCACGTTATCTTCATCGAGAACTGAGAATAAGACGCTTATTGTCTCATTATCGTGAGAGTGCAAGGTAGATTCATCCAAAAAGATACGAGGCGCTTGGTTTTGTTGTGAACAGCCTACTGAATCTACGGGAACGAGAAGGGGCGTCATCGGACATGAATCAGTATCGTCATTCACTCCGTCCTCATCTGTGTCGTCGATACATCCATCTCCATCCAGATCCCATCCGTATGCGTTGGTAAATGGGCAATTATCTTGTTCATACGGAACCCCATCAGCATCACCATCAGAGTGGTTGAGAGGATCGATTTCAACTCCCCTTACTGCAAGACCAAAACCCACCCTGTCTCCTTCAATACCAACTGTTCCAGGCAGGTTTCCTGGTGAAACATAGCGGCCTGTTACCATCACATCAATGAAATCAATCCCATCCAATGTTTCACTATCAAGATGAATCCCAACGGTCGTTTCATTTGTTGGAGGAAATGCTGTTGTGTTGAATGGATTGGCAAAGTCATAATACAACTGAGAACGACCATCATGTCTGTAATCTTCACCGACAGCGAATCTTCCATCGGGCAATCGAACCATCAATTGAATATCTTCGACGAGGTGAGGTTCTGGTTTAGCTTGGAACGAGAGTTGAATGTCAAGAGGTTCGTTCTTTTGTAAAATGAAACGTTGTTGGAAAACATCCCCGGTTGAAAGAAAAGGCCCAACCGCACCAGACCCATCCCAAGTATTTTGCATGAGATTTTCAATTGGGTCCTCATTTCCATCACGATTCTTAATGTGTTCAGAGGGGACATCATGAAGAAGGCGATATGAATCATGCACCCAAAGATTTGGAATCGGCCGTGAGATTTCGGTAGAATAGGTTGTAAGATTCTCAAAATCCAAAATCGTACTCAGATTAAGAACTCCCCAACCATCATAATTGTTTGGAGCAGGAGACCCACCATTACCTCCATTCCGATATTCCTCTGTAAGCGAAGTAGTGGAAATCGACATCAATGCTTTCATCAATGGCGCAGAGGGAACAAACCCTTCTCCAAGGAGGACGGAACGATCAATAGAGCTTGAATCAAACCATGGCGTCTGACCCTGGAAAGTATGTTCATGTAAGGTTTCATTATGTCCCGTTACCCAACCATCCTGAACCATTTGTTGAAGAATACTAGCATAGGTTGCAGCCATGGGTGTCGACATACTCGTGCCGCTTAACGTGTGGTGCCCCGAATTGTAAGTATCTGGTGAACCATCTGATCGGGCTGAAGTAATTGAAACTCCGGGGGCAAGTGCAAAGATACCTCGTGTTTCAGCATCCGTGGGTCCGTGAACAGAAGACATCCAACGTTCCGTAACTGGATCCTTGGTTGAAGCTCCGATAGCAACAACATTCCGAGCGTTTGCAGGTTCAAGAACGAAGCCACCATCGTTGCCAGGTGCAATGATTGGTAATGTCCACGGAAATTCCCTTGTAAAGGCATCAAAATCTGCAGACCTCAAAGTGTAGTCAGTTGTATCATCCCCCCAGGAATTTGAATGAAGGTACCCTCCGTACATGGCTGATTCTGCAAGAAGGAGGTCAACATCAGGAGGCAACCAACCCTCTTCTGATACGATGTCTTGCACGACCAGTTTCGTATTGTAACCAAGAGACATGAGTGCAGAAGGAACGTTTTCTTCTAGGGCAGTTGCAATCGGATGACATCCTAGGATTCCTGCAGTATGTGTGCCGTGACGATAGTCATTGTGACCGGCACTATCCCAATCATCGATGGTTGTATTCACAAACAGAAGTTTGCGATGATTTTCTCCAATCGATGTATCAGAAAGATTACGAAAACAAGAATGATCTGAATCAATTCCAGTATCAGCAACTCCAATGACGACTCCAGATCCGTTCAATCCAAGTTTCCATGCGGGTGGATTTTCACTATCACTGGATCCAGAAAGCAGTGTTGCAGAATCAAGATTTCTACCTACCGTAGATCCTTGGGGTTCAAGCCACAGGATTCCTGGAAAATGTTCAAACCAATCCATCTGGAGAGATGAGTCCCAGACCATATCGACCGATGTAACATGACCCGATTGAATTGGCGAAAGAGAAATGCCATACTTTTCTTGTAATTGAATACGCAAATCTTCGACAATTCGAGTTGGTAGACCTGGTTCAAACACTATACGAACTGTTTCACCCTCGTTTGGAATAAATTTCCATAAAGCGTTTGGTGAGCCATATTCCCTTGCTTCAGGGTGGAAAGATGTGACATCATTTTTCCAAGCGACGAGCGTGTTCGGTGACAGGAGCCGTAAAGGAATATATCCGAATTCATTCAATTCACCCCATTCATCTTGGGTCCATATTCCATCATTTCCATCCTGCAAAAGAACCTCATAACCACTGGACTCACCTTCGTCGATGAACCCTTCGAGCGGAAGGGGGGAGACGAGAACAAGCACCGCAATGAGGAGACTTCGCACATTCTGGTCCTGTTCATCCACGTTGATGAAACACGCGATGCGTTTACCATACCTCAACCATCGCGTTTAAATTAGCAAACGAATCGCCTTGGAATCATGAAGGCATTCCGTGTTGATGGGCAAGCTCCGTTCGGTCGTCTACGACAAAAGTTCTCACTCGACGTTGTTGCATCATCAAAAGACGATGCTGAACACCGCGTATACTCAATCATCGGGTCACGTCACAAGGCAACACGTCGAGCAATTTCCATTCAATCTGTCAACGAAATCGATCCCCGAACATCGAGTGAACCGACAGTTCTCCACCATTTCCGAGAAGAAATTGCAGCAGCTGGCGGGAGAATCGTCTCCTCTGGCGAAGAAGAGTGAACGCAGCATCGCCGCATTGATGAGGGACGCATCGTTGGCTTTGATGAGGCGGTTTTGTGGAACAATCCGAACTTCAACAAACGGCAAGGCTTGTCGAAATGAATCGCGAACGATTTCACGAGGTTCAAGAGCGAATTGAACAGGTGATCAATGTTCTTGGCGAACACGATGTAACGGCAACGATTCTCGAGACGCTAGCAAAGAAAAATCACAATTCAGAGATGAAGATGCACGTTTCAATTGGTGCCGGAGTAACACTAACTTGTCAACACCCAGGGGGTGGCGAAGGCTCGACGATTGTCGATTTGGGTAGCGGTATTTTCGGAGAACGATCATGGTCCGATGCAGCAGCATTAACTCGCGAAAGGATGGAAGAACTAGGCTCTCTCCTTGAAACTCTTCAATCACAAAGTCAGCAACTTGAAGTTACGATTTCCACATTAGCTCAATCGTTTACGGCGGCTGCTGAGGCACAATCAAAGAATGAGGTGATAGAACATGAGGAACAACAGGAATCTCAGTCCTCTGACTCTGAACCATCTTCACAAAAACCGAAACGTCGCCGTGGAGGCATGTTTGGTAATGAATTAACTTTAGACGACTAGGTGATTCGATGGGGCTCTTTGACCGATTCAAAAAGCGCGTAAAAGAAGTCGCCGAAGAAGTCGATTCTGATGCATTAACTGCAACCGAAGATTCTGAGGAGGGGAAAGCAGCCCTCGAAACATCGGTTCATAATGAAGAAGAATGGGAAGATGTTGATACAGACGAAACTGAACAATCTCTCACATCCTTCGAAGAAGAACAATCTGGAGATGATGATTGGGATGATTGGGATGATGAGGAAGACGATATTGAACTTCCAGTTCAACTTTCAAAAAAAGAACGTAAACGCCTCGAGAAGCTCGAGAAACAACGACAAAAGGAACTCAAGCGAAGGAAAGCAACGGTTGTTGCGAAACCAAAAGGTTCCAAAGTCGACCTCTCAATGATGCGAACGACAACCGGACGTCAACTTGTTGAAGTCAAAGCTGCCCCACGCGGCTCATCGAAAACTGCAGATATAGAAACTGAAACAGGCAATGTTTCAATCGATCTTGGCGGGGGTATTGTTGAGCATGGAGGGCGAGTCATCAAAGAAGGTAAGGTCCTCAATGATTTGCTTGAAGAACTTGAATGGATGCTACTCGAATCCGACATATCGAGCGAAGCTGTCACATCTGTGCTTGATGCTTTACGAAAGAGTCTCGTTGGCTCACGGTTGCGCCGTGGTGCAGAACTAGCAAAAGTCCTAGAAGCGGCCCTAAAACGTGCTTTACGCAATCTTCTTTCTGCTGGATATTGGGATTTTGACGCTTCAGTTCAGTCGTTTCTTGATCAAGGTGACGCCCCGGTCGTTGTCATGCTCGTAGGAGTTAACGGAACCGGTAAAACGACAACCGCTGCAAAAATTGCACATCGCCTTCAATCCAATGGACATTCTGTAATTGCAGCAGCAGGAGACACCTTCCGTGCAGGAGCGATTCAACAACTCGAATCACATTGTGAAAACCTTGGCATTCGATGCATTTCCAGTCAACGAGGTGGAGATGCTGCAGCCATTGCTCGTGATGCAATTGAATCTGCAAAAGCCAAGAACATTGACGTAGTATTGGTAGATACTGCCGGTCGAATGCAGAATAAAACCAATCTTATGAAAGAACTCGAGAAGGTTCGCCGAGTTGCAAATCCCCATCTCGTTCTTTTCGTCGGCGATGCGCTTGCAGGAAATGATGCGGTTGATCAAGCAAAGATGTTTCAAGATTTGATGCGCTTTGACGGGGCGGTCCTCTCGAAAATGGATACGGATGCCAAAGGAGGCGCAGGACTTTCCATTGCATTTGCAACCGGCCGACCAATTGTCTTTGCAGGGATTGGCCAAGGGTATGATGACCTTCTTCAGTTCAATCCAGATTGGTTGCTTGACGAAATGTTTTCATGAGGAGTTATAATGTTTGAAGATAAGGAGACTGAGACGTTTTTCACAGTCGTTCATATGTTTCAAAGATCGGCGATGGCTAATCTTGGTCTTTTAGAACACCCAACAGGGGGGCTTCAGTTCAATCTTTCAGAAGCACGTGATATTATCGATATCCTTCGAATGCTGCAAAACAAAACCAAAGGGAATCTTGATGCATCTGCTGATGCAATGCTCAAAGGTGTCATAAGCGAACTTCAAATGCAATTTATGCAGGCACCAAAACGAAAGAAACGGATTGAAGAAGAGGAAGCAAACATGGAAAACGTACGCCAGACGTTTGAAAATCCTCGAGATGCCCCCGTTGAAGACCTTTCAAGTGAAGAATAAGGCAAATCACAGTCATTTCATCGGTTCATTGATGAGCAAGAGTTGGTTCAGGACAAACGGTCGCAATGTCTTATGTCAGTGAAGTTTCTTCAGATGAAGCACCCACGGTCTTGATTGTAGACAACAATCAGATGTCAATTATGCGTCTACGTGAAGTGTTTCGTAAGCGCGGATTTGCAATCGAAGTATGCGAAGACGGCGATCTTGCAGTTGATGAATACATTAAGTTGGATCCGGAACTTGTTGTCATGTCTCTGGATATCCCTTCTCTTGACGGACACCTTGCAGCGCTAGAAATGCGGGAACATGGTGGCGATTCTCGAATACTCTTTATTGCTCCAAATCGGCTTTCTGAACTCGCTGTTCATGCTACGTACTCCGCAGGAGCAGTCGGTTGGTTAACCAAACCAGTGAGCCAAACTCAACTCGATGAAATATGGGATCAAGTCCTTGGTGAAATTCCAGAAGCCCCGGGTTTAGAAGACCTTGATGAGTTGTATCCTGAGGACCGAATCAAGCCTCAGCCTGATGAGATTGAACTCCCGCCAATACAAGAATTACCACCCTTGGAATCGCTACCTCCATTGACAGAATTGCCACCAATTGATTCAACACCCATTCAATCAACACTCCCAAAGAAAAAGCGACGAGGACTTCTGATTTTTCTCGTTCTTGTAGTAGTAGGAGCGGGGATTGCCTATCAACAAGGCTACCTTGACTCATTTCTCTAATTCACTATGCTGAACGTGAATTGGTTGGATGTACTGTCCGGGTAATTGGACGATTTGTCCTTCCATAATCGTTGAACCGATAGGAGCTTGAATCACTTCTTCTCGTTTGTAAGTACTCGTTGTCAATAAAGCAGGGTCGCCACGTAAAATTTGGCGATCCAATTTTCGAGCATTCCAATATCCCCAGTAGAGAAGACCTAGTAATCCTCCGAAGAGGATGACGCCAATAACAACAAGAAAAACTTGCATCTTCATCGCTCCATAAGCGCTTGCCAAGATGCTTTTGCATAGGCTGCTGCAGCAACCGCTGGATTGTTAGAACCATGAATTCCAGAGCCAACAATAATGCAATCCGAACCAGCCATTATGGCCTCGTAAGGGTCTCCGTAACGTTGCCCCATCTCTCCGTCACCGGTTGCAATGTTAACGCCCGGCGTCCAAATCATCTTCTCCTTTCCGACCCTTTCACGCAATTCCCGAACGGAGCTTGAATCGGAACCATTGCCAATAAATCCGAAGACACCAGGATGCTCTCGCCCTGCTTTCACAACCTTAGATGTGTAATCTGGATTGAGAAGATTATCCCGGCTTGACATTTGTGCGAGGAGAAGAACCCCTCCTTCTCTTGATGCATCTGACCATGCAGCTTGCAATCCATCAACAATATCTGGCCCGCTAATCAGGTGAGCAGTAACGAGATCGCTCCATTCCTGAATGTTGTAAATTCCACCCATCTGCTTTCGGGAAATTTTCCCAATATCTGCAAATTTTCGATCTTCAAAAATAAGTAGATCCAATTCTTTGGCGAGGTTACAGAAGCGCCCCCAATCTTCTTTATTCCAATCATCAATAAGGTCAACATGAGTCTTCAATGCTGCAATTGATGGCCCAACAGCCTCAAGTAAATCGAACAATTCAACCATAGTGTATTTATCAGCAGCGAGGCAAACCAGACTCTTCTTTCGGCATGCGACTTCCATGAAAGTTTTCGCCATCGGTAATGTTGAGGCTTCCCAACGTTCTTTCCACGCATCACTCGCCTCCATGTTTTACTCCAAGCAGCACTATCAATCATAGTTTACGGAAAAGACGCAAATCGTTTATGTCACTTCAAACAGGCAAGAACATGGCGCAAAGGAGTAGTTTAGCCCTTTTCCTCGCCATGATGATGTTGAGCATGACACTCTCAGGATGTTTCGGAAATTCAAATTCATCCTCCAATACATCAACTTCGGAGCAGTACCCGAATATTTACGATCGACATACACTCGAATGGAACTGGACAGGTTCGTATTCAAGAGTGCTCGAAGATGGCCCACATGTACCACTTCCGGTACAAGAAGTGAACATCGAAGTCGATACATCAGGAACATGGGAGGGTGGGCCAAATACCGCCGAAGTGCATCTTTCGTACTGGCTTCCATCCAATACGGAAGAAGGTGAAAAAGTACCTGTTATCGCTGTTGTCAGCCCATACTTCGATTATGGTTCTCCAGGAAGCCAATCTTCGCCAACAAATGTTGTAAGTTCTGGTCGCGGTGAATTTATCTACGACAATTTTGTTCCGCACGGCTATGCTCTTGCTCAAGTTGCAGTATTTGCGACAGAAGAGAGTACTGGTTGTTTTGATTATCGGGGAGACGGTGAAGGACTCGGCATTCACATGGCGGTCGAATGGCTTGGAACACAAAATTGGAGTAATGGGCACGTTGCAATCTATGGAAAATCCTACGAAGGAGCAACGGCGTGGGAAGCAGCTGCACAAGGAAGCCAGTACCTGAAAACCATCGTTCCAATTTCGGGAACAACTGCGCTAGGGCCGCTTCTTTACAAGAATGGAAGTGCTGAAGCAAGAAGTCAAGTCATGCATTCCAATTATGGAGGTTCTATTCTTGATTATGACGGCGATGATTTGGATAATTTGTGCGGGGATGTCGTCGAAGGATTTCTAGCTGGACCTACGCGTTATGGATTAGGTGAAGCGGATCCATACATGGACAATTACTACGATGAACGCAGCCATATTGACAAAGCACTTGGAAAATACAATGGAAGCATCTATTGGGTGCAAGGTCTCCAAGATTGGAATGTAGATCCTCATATGGTATTTGGAGGACCTCCGGGCATCAATTGGTATCAAGAATACATCGACAATGGATATGATGTCGCTGGAATGATTGGTCAATGGGAACACAACTATCCAGATCAATGGACGAAGCATAATGCTCAGGATTCAGGTTATGGCGGTGAAGCCATTCAGAACATGACTCGTTGGGATTGGGGACAAGATTTGTTTGAATGGATGGAATATTATCTGAAAGGCATTGGCGAAAAGCCAGCATTGCATGCTCAAATCCAACGAAATGATGGACAATGGAGGATTGAGGAAACGTGGCCTCCAGCAGATGTTGAACGTCTCCAACTCGATTTGGGTGATTGCACCAACGATGGGGCATTTGTCGGTGGAGGAGCACCAGTTGTCGGCGGAGGACAATCTCTGACAGTAGAATGTCCTTCGATCAGCGATACCGATGAAATCCATATTGCAGGTTTAGCTACACTTCATCTTTCGGCCGTGCCAACATTTGATGGGGGACAGATTTTTGTTGAAATGCAAGATGCTGAAACAGGCTTACGTCTTGGCCATGCAACGATGGATGTCCGTTATTATGCAGGTGGATACGAAGCTCAAACAGTTGTTCCAGGACAGGAAATAATCATGCTAATGGAATTTCAGGCGATTGATGCATTGCTACCAGCTGGGCATGGAATACGCTTTGTCTTGAGCGACCAAGGAGAGGACTACCTCGCCCCTGCGTGTGGCAATACTTGTACAGTACACGTTCTCCCATCGTTGTCTGTTGCTGAACTGCCAATAATTGAACGTTCATCCGAAGACGTTCTCATTACACCCCAATCCTCAGAGGCGGCGAACAACCAGTGACCTCTCAGAAGAGCATTCAAGAAATTTGAGCGTTTGATAATTCACGCTCTACAAATCCACACAAACGTACAATATCACTTGGCTTAGGATGAATATAAAATATCAAACGACAATAATTTTGCCTAATTATTGTTCATAAATGGCAATTTAATTCAAAAAAAATGAGCAAATGGTTCATATACCGCCCTCACAGCGACGCGTATGATATCATGAGTGATAAAGCAAAACTTGAGTATATTTGGCTAGATGGATACGAACCAACGCAGAACATGCGTAGTAAAACGATGGTTCGTTCGA
>MDTE01125658.1_pt1 | contig 13201 bp, 3 predicted proteins | sample 811231 | NCBI WGS metagenome assembly MDTE01 (sample SAMN05326651, study PRJNA326480) | marine metagenome | isolation source: seawater | place: Indian Ocean: Red Sea | collected 2010
CCGAGCCACACTCGGGGCGCGCTGCTCACCCCGACCGACATAGCGGCCTTGACCAGCAGCCCCTCGGAGGTGCACTCGACCCTCACCAAGTCGATCCTGCACATGAAGGGGAGCGGGAGCGGGACCCTGGGCGCCGGGGACGTCGACCTGATGGCGGCCATGGCCATGGCCGGGGACGGCTCGTCGACGGACGGTGACGAGGTGCCCTCGTCGGAGCACACGGGGCTGGAACGAAGCGTCACGCCGCGCTCCTTCTTCGCCGCCCAGCTCGAAGCGGACAGAGCCGCGGGAAACGCCACGCCTCCACCCGGCGAGGCCTCCTCCCTGGAGGGCTCCGGGCGGTTGGCGGTGAGACACGCGGGTCGGATGCTGCGGGACGCGCTGGACGCCGCCGTGGCCGCGGTCCTGGACGAGAGCGGGGCGCAACACCTCGGGGACGCGCAGCGGGCGTCGGCGGACTTGCTGGCCGCGCTCGAGGGGTCCTTGGATTTTTGCGAGCGCGCGGTCGCGGGTCTGAGGGAGGACGCGGACGTTGAGGGGTGCGTCGCGGCGGGTCGGGCGGTTGTGGCGCACACGAGGCTGAGCGCGGTGCTGTTGGAGGAGGTCACGGCTGGCGCGACGGGGGCGCGGGCGGCCCTGCACACCCTCGCCGAGGAGATCTCGGCCGCATCCGAGGCTGAAGCCGCCGCGGGAGAGGCGGCGGAGGAAGCTGCCGCCGCGGCTATGGCTGAGGAGACCGGCGAGGCGGCTGAGGCGGCTGCCGTGGCGGAGCACATGGCCGACGAAGCCGCAAACGACACCGCCGTGGCGCTCGTCCGATCAGCGCACGCGGGGGCGTGGGTCGCCCAGCATCTGAGCGTATACATGCGCTGGGCGAAGCGCGCGGCGGCGTGGGCGGGTAAACCCCCGCCCCCGCCACCCCCGGAGCCTGGGAGCGAGCAGGAGCGCCTTTTTAACGCGGGCGACGCGGAGTCACTGAAGCGGTTCAACCCGGCTGCAAAAATCGCTGTGGAGGTGGCTGACGTGGTCTACACCCGCGCCATATACGACACGATCATCGCGTGGGACGTTTACATCAGCGCGGGAGTGGCGGCGGTTCCCAGTGTGAGCTCGTCCGATCACACCAACTGGAGTTACAACGAGCATCCCGACATGGTGGCGTATCACAGGGAGATGGCTGAGCGCCAGGCTGCTGGGCGGCGATCCTTTTTACGCTCCCTCTGGGTGCAGGCTTTCATCGCCCAATACTGCGTGCAGAGCGCGTTCACTGCGGGGCACTACGCCCGATTGGAGGACACCGTTGGGCACGACTGGGATGTCAAGGAGCTCATGCGTGCTGTGATGCGGATTATTGCGGTTGCGGGGACGGTTGAGGCGCAGCTGCAGGAGCTCGGCGATGTCAATGACGCGGGAGCACCGGCCCAGCTGCGCCGGTCCAGGGAATCCACGCCGTTCATGGAACAACCCGAATCGGCTACGGCACCCAGCCTCAGCAGGCAGCCGAGCCTGAATGCTAGGGCCTTTGCCGCACCCGGGTCCCCGCCAAGTCGTGAGCCCTCGTCGAAGGTTCTCGGCGCCGGCATGGGCTTCGGGTCCCCTGTGCGGGCATCCAGGATATCCCAAGGTGCCGCTTTGGAGGATGACGCTGGACCAAAGTCCACACTTTTCACCTCATCCGCCGCTCCCGTGACGGTGCTCCCGCCCCTGCCCCGCCCTGCCCCTACGGCGGAGTCGGTGGCTATCGACTACATCGACGCGCTGTGGCAGTCAGTTTCGCAGGTCAAGACGCTCAAGTACGAATCATCCATCGCCATCGGTCGCGGTGGGTTCTCCACGGTTCTCAAAGCTTCGTGGAGAGGAAGCACAGTCGCGGTGAAGGTGCTGGATCCCAAGAAGATCAACGGTGACGTCGTGGACGCCATCAAGAGCGAGGTGACAGCCATGACTGCCAACCGGCACCCCCAAATTGTCACCGTCCTTGCTGCATCGGTGCAGCTCCCAGATGCCTCCATCATCATGGAATACTGCGCCCGCGGGTCACTCTCTGACGTTCTCGCGCGTGCGAGGAAGTCACCTGGTAGACTTTGCTGGCGCGTGCGGCTGCTCATGGCCTCGGATGCGGCGTGTGGCCTGGCTTACTTGCACTCGTCCGCCAACCAGATTGCCCACCGAGACATCAACACCCAGAACCTGCTGGTGACAGAGGATATGCGGGTGAAGATCGCAGACTTTGGGCTGTCCAGGCTGGTACGATCCGCGAGGGAAAGGGAAGCCAAGGAGACGGGCGTGGGCGACAAGGAGAACGAGGGGGACGGTGTCAACAGGGACGCGACGGCGTCCAAGCAATTTGAGATGGCTGAATCCGATCGAGACGCCATGTCAGACGGACTCAGAAATTGTCTCTTCCACGCTCCGGAGGTGATACTGGCGGGTGAAAACACGGGGTTCGGGACGCGCGCGGACGTCTTTTCGTTCGGGTGTGTGCTCTGGTGCCTCGCCACGCTGGCCCCGCCATGGGAGGAGGTACAGGATCTATACGAGGGTCTCCCGGATTATGTGAGGTTTGTCAACACGATGCGGGAGGTGGCCGACAGGGTGACCAGCGGCGACCGTCTCCCGCTCCCGCCTCTCACGTCATCCTCGTCCGCCTCGTTGAACGGATCGACAGCCGGTGGCGACGTCCCGGGCACCGTGAACGAGAATGAAGTCAAAGTTGACCCAGGCGCTCCTCAGTGGACCCCTGGGTACGCGCAGCAGGACAGATTGGCGAAGATGATCAACAGGTGCTTTCAGACGGCTCCGGAGGAACGGCCGCACATGTCGAAGATATTGTTTCATCTCAGGCGGATGCACCGAGAGGAGGAGATGAAGGAGCTGGAAATGCACCCTCCGCCGAAGGATTGGATGGGATTCACACCCGCCGGCGTGCCCCACATGAGCGGTGTATCTGCCGGAAAAGCCAGTCAGAAGGATGGTGCGGGGCAAGTGGAGTTGACCCCGGTCGAATCGGTCGAGGGTAAGGGTGACAACGCGAGGAACACGGCCGAAATCATGGCGCCAGCACCGAGAAAGGGTTCCGAGGATCACACCACGCCGCCGGGGATGCTGCAAGTGCCGTACGGAGCTGTGGTGCTGCTGTTTGCCGCCGCCGCGGCACTCGCGGCACTCGGAGATCGGACCATGCTCCTTCTCCTTTCCGTCGCGGCCGTTCAGGTCTTCGTCATGCGATGGTCTAGTAGTTAGACAACGAACGTAGGAATATTGGCTACGCATATAAGCGAGCCGAATTTGTGATAATATCTGATGATGAGAGAACCTATCATACTACAAGCACCACACGTTTACTTTGGCGAATTTGGTGATGTTTGATCCTTCTTCTTGGTCCAGCTCCCTGAGAGGCCGAGCCTGGATGCCGCCTGCGAGAACATCCCCGGTTTCTTTTCGCCGATGTTATCCGCAAATATCGAGAGGGTCCTAGTCGACACCAATCCCTTACCCTGAAGGTACGTCGAGAGCCTTGCCATCGACGATTCCTTCTTGGGCCCCTCGATTCTGTTCGCTCCGTTCTCCCTCTGCCGGGCCAGCTCCTTCTGAATGATCAGATTGATCTCGTGGAACTCCAGGCCATCCGTGTCAATCTTCTTGTTCGCCTTCAACGCGCGCACCAGACGCATCCTGTTCCTGATCTTGAACACAAACTGTCGAATGACGTTCAGACGGAACAGGGTATCAAACGGGTTCCTGTCGTCATACACTCCCTCCATCGTGGACGCATAATCAAATCGCTCCAGCAGGATGGCCACGAACAGGTTACACAGCAAGCAGATGCCAAAGATCACGAAGCTGAAGAAATAAGGCACGGCGCTGACACGATAGGGGCATGAGCCGTATGCGCCAGTCACCGGATCTTGCTCCATGTTCTGACACGACCAGAAGACATCATGAAACGCCGTGACCCAATTTCCCGAGAGGGTCACGAAGAGGAGCCACATCGCGTTGCCCCAGTTCTGGAAGTTAGTGTAAGGGGTGAGTCCGTCCCCTTCGTAGGGTGGGTCGATCTTGCCGTAGAGCGTGCACCCGAGGCATGCGTAGATATGCATCAGTAAGAGCATCAAACCGAAGATGTTGAGCATGGACGGGAGCGCTGTAAGGAATGTGTCCACAAGCGACCTCAGCCCCGGGGATGATTTCAGCACCTTGAACAGGCGGAAGAACCTTGCCGTGCGGAAGACGGTGAGGAAGGAGCTCTCCCCGGTGAAGCTCGTCGCAAGCTCAATCACACCAGACACCGTGACAACGAAATCAAGTTTGTGCCAGTTTTCGTCCCAGTACACCGGCCAGGTCATGGCGATGATGTTCACCACCGTCTCAGCCACGTAGAGGCAGCAGAACACGATGCCGAGCGTGTCCATCACGTTTTGCTCCTCCTCGGAGACGCCCACGCGGAAGAAACACATCTGGATCGCGTTCGCGGTAATGAATAGGGTCACGAACAGCTCCCAGTACTTCCACTTACGCATCCTCAGGCAAACTCGCCGGACCACACCAACTGTTGATTCCTCAATGTCTCGCCACGATTCCTTTGCCGCATCCAAGCCAGCCTTCAAGGCGAGGAGCCACTTGCGCTGGGATTCACTGTAGCAGTACCCGGAGGTGCTCTCGTCGTCCCCTTGGATCGAACTCGCCACCTGGCTGAAGTTATCCACCAGGGCGGACACGAACAGGTTGAGCCAGAAGAAGAAGGTTATGATGACCACAACCACGTAGAACAGGGCATTAACCCTCCTGTTGTTGTACACCGGCTCCTTCTCCTCCCCGACTGAGTCCACGCCCTCCCACATGAGGTCCTGCCAGTTGTCTCCGGTGGATAAGATGAAGATGGAGATGATAGCTTGACCGATGTTGTCGAAGTGGAAAGGCGCGTTTCGCCACTCCCCACCGAGAGCTTCGCACGAGTCCTTGGTGCCCCCGGGGTTCCCGCCTGGGTACGTGCACGAGTAAAACGTCCCCTTGAAGAGCTGCATGCCCAACACGCCGAGGACGAGGAAGCAGAGCAGACCCATCCCACACACCGTCATGATGGCGGGCATGGACACGAAGGTCGCGTCGATGACCAGCTTGAGCGACGGGACGTTCTTGATGACGCGCAGCGGGCGAAGCACTCGGAGAACGCGGAAAACCTTCAGCACCCCACCCGTGCTCCCACCTGAGATCAGGTCCAAGAGCAGGGTGACGATGGACATCGTGACGATGAACCCGTCCAGGCAGTTCCAATAGTCCTTGATGTACGCGTTGGGGCCGCTGTAGACGGTCAGCGCGACAAGCTTCAGCACCATCTCGATGAGGAAGGCCACGGTGAACGAGATATCGATGGCCTCCATCGCTGTCTCTGTCTTGGAACCGGGCGTGGGCCAGTCTGCGTCGCACTGCGGAGCAAGCAAACAGGCGCTGATCACGATGAGCACCAAGACCGTACCTTGGAACCAACGCTGGTCAACGATGGAGAGACACTTTGCCCTCGCCGTGTTCCAAGCGTCCGGTTTGTCAACCTCGATACCGCACTGGACGCATCGCTCGCGGAACAATCGCTCCCTTCGCACCACGGGATCTTCCTCCCTCGCGGCGGCTTCCTCCTTGAGAATCTGCTCCCTCCTCTTCCGCTTTCTTTCTAGCATCTCTTCCACGCTGCTCACAGTGGACTGGGTGTTGCCGATGGAGAACTTGATCGCTGCCTCCTTCTGCACCACGTTTTCCGGAACATCGGCAAGCTTCTTGTGTCCCGTGGTTGTCACCAACCTTTCCCGAGCCTCATGGAGCTCTTCATGCGAGAACCCATCACTCAGTTCCTGCACCTTGGCTTGGTTCTCGAGCTCAATCTCCCGCTGTCGCCTGAGCATGGACGCGGGTGACGAGGGCATGGGTATCGTAGACTTTCGTACCTGCAGGTCCATGCCAGTCTCGAAGAGCCAAATGCGAACTGCCGCCACCTCGGCTCTGACCTCCTCCCTCAGCCGGTTCAGCGCACGCATCTCATCGCTCTTTTCGATCGTTGCCTCATCCACGCCCTTCTTGCGAAGCTCCTCGATGGCCTCGAGGGCCTGTCGGGTCTTACTGGAAGTTAGCATGGTAAGTGCCGTCTCCTCACCGCGAATTTCGACAAGCTTTCCGCTCTTTGTTCGAGTCGAGTCTGGGCCAAAACCGGCACCCCCTGAGCCGCCACCCTCCAACTCCTCTTGGATGGGCTTGGACGCAGCCTCGATCAGGACTCCCAAAACCAACGCCAGGAGGGAGGTGGATACGAGGGACCAAACGATCACGTAAATGACGCTGGAGCTCTCTCCCGTCGCCTGCATCAGGTCCCAACCGATCGAGAAGGTGTTCTCGCCGGTGCACATGATGAAGAGTGTCATCACCGCCGTCCCAAAGTTGTCAAAGTGCGAGCGATGCATGTTCATGTCCCCAGAGCCCCCAAACAGCTGCATGCCCAGGATGGCAAACACGGTGATGAACAGGAAGAACACCAGGCAAAAGCTCCCAATGCGAACCACGCCGTTGATCACCGCCCGAAACACAGTCTGGAACGCCCGGTACTGCCTCAGACCCTTGAGACCCGCCAGGATGCGCATCACGCGAAGCATGCGCAGGAGCGCCACGCCATCTGCACCACTCCCCATCGACAGCTCCAAGACGCCCGAGATGACGATGATGCCGTCGATGATGTTCCACCGGTTCGACCAGTACCACTCCGGGCCGTACGCGAGGTGCTTGATCACAAACTCCACGATGAACACGATGGTGAAGGTCAGCTCGCAGCCATCCAGAACCTCGTAGTATGCGTCGCCCATGCCGTATGAGTTTGCCGCCATCGAAACCGTGTTCATGACGATGACGAAGAGCACCGCGCGACCAAACCACACGTTTTCGCACAGCTGCTGGAGTTTTCTGGAGTAACTCAGGAACGGTTCGGGCAGCGCGGGTTTCTCCTCGGCCAAAGGGTCCTTCTCCTTTATGCCAATCTTTCGTTTCGCCACGGCGAACCCATGTGCTGAGGTTTTGCCAAGCCAGTTGACAAACTCTCCAACCTTGTCCTCCTGCAGGTCGAACGCGGTACCCCGGATCGGGGGTAGACCCAGGCGCTCCCTCTCCTCTGCCTCCGCCTCCTGCTCTTCGAGCTTGTCGCTGCAGTGTGACAGCGTGATGATCATCACTGACGTGAACAGCTGCAGGACGTAAAAGCCGCCAAAGAAGACCAGGATGGCAAAGTAGGGACCCACGCGCACGATGCCGCTCGCGTCCGCCGCCAACTTCGCGCTCTCGTTCCATCCGTCGATCGTGATAGTCTGCAGTACGATGATGGCGGACCTCCAGAAGTTATCGAACGACAAAAACCCTGCCTGCGGGTACGTGTTCGAGTTGCAGCAAATCTCGCCGACGTCGTAGTCGCACTCGTACCCCTTCCGGCGGGGATCGCACACATGCCGTGTCATCGTCTCACCGGCCACTTGGTACGTCCTGTTCACGAGTTCCTTGACCGGGCATGACCCCACGACCGTCGAGTTATCCCACCCGGCGGGCTCGACGCACCGCGCGTTCAGCTTACCGCCGAATAGCATCGTCCCGGTGATTGACGCAACCAGCATGAACCAGCACAGGAAAATGAGCGCATCGCGGAGCAGGGGAATGGCCGCCAGCGTGGTGCGCATCAACAGCTGACCGTCTCTGAAGTTCTTCATCGCGCGGAGCGGCCGGAAGCACCTGAACGCCCTCAGCGCGAGGAACTGCGTCCCGAGCCTGGACTCAAAGAGGCTCACGAGGGTGCCGCACACCAGCAGAAAGTCAAACTGGTTCCACCCGCTGTCCATGTAAGTGTCAGGCGCGAACCAGAACCCCTGGTCAACGATCTTCACCAGCGCCTCCGCCGCGTACAACATCGTGCTCGCGAACTCCGCCTCGGCCATACCCTCGGCGTTCTGCGCGTTCGGGTCCCTCATGTCCAGTGAGGCCATCGTAACCGTGTTGGCGAAGATCACGGCGAAGATGACAGTGTCAAACCACGTGCTCCTGGCGATGCTTCGGCAGAACTTTCTGAAGGTATTCTCCTCGTCGAACAGAAACAGGCTCTTTGGATGTTCGGCCAGCCATCTGCGGGAAAAGAGAGGGGCAACGGGGCGGGGCGTGTGGTCAGCGCTGGGCCGCGGTCGAGAAAAGTGCCGATTGGGACAATCGTTCGTTTGTCGGCGCTCTCATCGAAGGGCACGTGCGCGAGGGTTTGGGAGGGAAAGAAGCCGGCGACGATCGAAAATCGATGGTAAAATCGACCCCGAGCGTAAGATCGATCCCTCGGACTCGATACCGAGCGACTCGGCCTTGCCCATTTCGCGCCCCTTCGGGAAAAGCGCAGGGTTGTTGGTTGGGGATTGATTGCGCAATTACCTCTGCGAGTCGTTGGCTACCGTAAACCAGGTCCTGACCGCCTTCTCCTCCACCCTGCGGGGCGATGGGCCCCCCTCCTCATCCAGAGGGCGCGGGCTCGCCCCCTGACTCATCTACGAACTCGACCGATGAGAACGCGCACCCCCTTGCTGACGGACCCCTGACCAGCCAATCACCGTCTCAAGCAAGACGATTTGATGCGTCATCTTTCGATCGATATTTTCGGGTTTCCCTGAAACCGTCCCTGAAACACCAATTAGAAAATTCATTCGAACTGTTTGAATGCTGTCCCCGGGACGAAACGTATTTGCCCAGTTTCAATCACATTCTAACCGTGCTCCACGGCCTTGTTCACGCTTCAGGAGATTCCCCAAGATAACGTTTATATTTACGGCACCCACTCCAGGGCGCGGCGCGGGCCGAGCACCGCGAGCAAGGGCCGCGGGCCGCGAGAGGTGTTGCGAGATGTGTCGGTGGATCTTTTACTACGGGGAGGAGGTTTGCCTCGGCAAGCTCCTCTACGGCGCGACCCACGGACTGGCGAACATGTCTGAAGGGGCCGGCTACACCCCGGGCTGCGAGCGCAACCACAGGCGTAACCATCCAGTCAACGTGCACGGGTGCGGGGTGGGTTGGTACGCCTGCGATCGCTGCGGGCTGGTAGATAGTAACGGTCTGGACGCGTACTGCCGCCCGTCGGTGTACACCACCGTCGCCGCGCCGTCTCACGACCGCAACCTCCGCTCGCTCTCCAAGAACATCAGCTCCTCGCTCCTGTTCGGGCACGTCCGCGCGGCGGGTCCCGGCGCGAGCGTCCACCAGTACAACTGCCACCCGTTCTACTACGGAAGGTACATGTTCATGCATAACGGAGACATCACAGACTTCAAGAAGATCAGGCGCGGGCTTCTCGCGCTCCTCAGGGACGACCTGTTTGAGCACATGAGCGGGACCACGGACTCGGAACTTCTTTTCCACCTCATCCTGAACGAGTTCCCCGACCATCACACGCTGTTGGACCCGGCGAGGATCCAGGAGGCGGTGCTCTCGGCGATGGCGCATGTCATCAGGGCCAACAATGGCGCACCATCCTCGATCAACATCGCCATCACCGACGGAGAGACGGTGATCGCCACGCGGTACCGGAACAGCGACCACGAGGAGCCGCCCAGTTTGTACTTTCATCTCGGGCCCATGCCCGGAGAGAGGGCGTGGGACCTCGACGCCCTCGGCGGGTTCGACGCGATGGAGAGTAACCCGAGGTTGGACGATAACGTCGCGGAGCCGCACGTGCCCGGGAAGAAGGTCATCGGCGGGAAGGATAAGTTCATCGCCACGCAGGCGCTGCTGGTGTCGTCAGAGCCGCTCAGCGGGAAGCTTGGCCTCGACAGGTGGGAGCTGCTGCCGGCCAACTGCATGATAACCGCCGCGCCCACCAGGCCGACGGTTGGGAGGTGCACGCGCGCCGCCCTCGTCGCTAAGCTCCGCGAACAGGCGGCCGGGGGTGCGAACCGCCACAACCTGGCGCCGGCGTCCGCGCCCGTGCTCGAGGTTGAGATTCGTTGCATGCGGGACCTGTGCCGGCAAGCGCTGGGAGACAAGTGCGCGCAGGGGAGCGGGCCCGTCGCGGACGTGCCCGTGCCCGTCGCTCCCACGAATGCGGGCGGTCGGTCATCCTCCGCGCGGGGGTACTCGCTGGACGGGGGCGGCGGCTTGCCGATCAGCCCGATTCCACCGCACGTGAAACTCTCCCACGGGTATCCCCCCCACAGGTCCAACTCCGTCGAGTCCAACATGACCGGCGTGGACGCGACGGAGGAACGCGGCGCCGTCCACCACGAGCGCACGAGCAGCGGCGGCGGCCTGGACTCCTCCGTGACGCACTCGGGGAACCCCATCGTCGGGTTCCAGCCCGTCCCGCCGGTTGGGTCGTCGCGGCCCGCGGGGGCTTTGGGCACGACTGCGGAGAGCCAGGCGATGAGCGGCCTCGCCGGGCTGCGCGTGAACGGGGACGGGTCGTCGGGGGGCGCGTTAGAGACCATAGACCAGTCGCCGCAGACCGCGGGGAGCGGGGACGGGTTCGACGAGGCGTGGAGGGCGGAGGCGAGGCGGGAGGCTGAGATGTTCATAGGGTCGGACTCCTCGTCATCGGAGCGCATCGCCATCAACGGCGGCGGCGGGGGAATGAGCAGGAAAAAGAGCATCGGGTCGCACTTGGTGTCGACGAGTTTCAAGGAACGAACCGGGGAATGGAGGAGCTACAACCCCGTGGTGGGCGCGCAGTGAACTCAGCTAACACTTTATTTTTTTTTGGACAAAATCTACTCAGATTCTAGACCGTGCTGCATCGCTTCACACCGACTCATCCTCCTTTTCCTCCAGCGGGTTGATGACGTGAAAGTTGTCCATGTTGTAGAGCCACACCGGCGTCGCCGACGACCCCTCATACGAAGCTTCAGTATTCGGAAGCCTGAAGATGCGAATTTGATCGGCGTAAGTGCCTCGGAGAACCCGCGGGTACGGCGGGCCATTGGTGAACGTGCCTTGAAACTCTGGCCTGCCGGTCAGCCACGCCTTGGGGTTGTAGTACATCGCGTGCGCCATCACGGGATTACCAGCGTTGTCCGTGGCGCTCACAGAGATGCTGACGGATGAAACCTTTGCGAAATCCAGGCCATGTAGCGGGGAGTCTTCGGCGGTGATGTCGTGCTTAAAAGTCATGGGAACTTGCCACATGTGGTCGTAAGAGGTCAGTCCCCTGGCCAGGGGAAGGTGGTACCTGTTTCCACCGATAGTACACATCATCTTTACCTGTACGTCGTATAACGCCACCGACTTGCGGACGAGAATCATCCTGATCGACAGCTCCTTGTCGTTCATCGCGCAGTCTGGGGCAAACGCCACCTGCTGCAGCGGCCTCAGCGCCCTGGCGACAATGATGGCTCCTGCAACGCTGAGGAGCAGCCAATGCGCCCACCCGAGAACCGCGAGCACGGCGATTTCGGGCTTTGTGCTCGGGGTCCGCTCCGCCCATCCAAAGATGGCGTCAGAGCTGATGCGCACGGTGGTGAGACTCAACATCAGCTTGGCCGACAGCAGGTCCGAGTCGAGGTCTTGTCCCTCAGCTGCCGCAACCATGGCGAGGGACACCGAGCCGATGAAGATGAATGTGAACTCGACGAGCACCTCGAGCAGCAGCAACCGCGGTAGACTCATGTCCACGGTCAGAATGTGCCAGATATCCTCGCCTAGACTGACCGAGATTAAGGCATCGCTTCGCCCCTCGGGCGCTACGCACTTCATCCCCCAATTGTGCATGGTAAAGTTGTGCAACCTCAGGTCGAGGTTCTGTCGTTGCTCATGCTCTCTCCGAAAGTCCTCAACGTTCTCCCGTTGCCCAGGCGCGTACTTCCTGCGTTTGTTCACCGCTTCATTAGCCTCCTCCCATGTCGCCGTCTCCATCATCATCGTGTTGCCCCTCTCACTTATGTGATGGTACCCTGGCGCCCTCCTTGCCGATGTGCCCTTGCTCGGGTCTTCGCAGTAGAAACCCTCACCAGTGGGCAGCCCCCAGGCTCGCCTCATCAATCGTTCCATCCAGCTGATGGACGAAGGGCTCTTAGCGGTTGCAGCATGCATCGTGTCCTCGTGAATCGTACTCTTGCGAGGTCAGAGCGAGGATCTCGTCCTCGCCCTTCGACAATGTCAAATGTTGGATTCCGCCACGCACGCAAGGAAACTCGAGTGCACGTCGGACGAGATTCAAAGTCCGGCGCCCTCCTTTGCGGGAGGGGGGGGGAAGCTTTCGCGATGGCGGAGCCGCTCGTGGCGCCCGAGCTGGTGACTCCACCGCTCGGGCTGGTGGCGCTGCTCGGCAGGCCGGAGCTGCACCCGGCGCTGAGGGAGCACCTTCGATCGCAGCTCAGGCCCCCGCTCGAGTCCGTGGGGGTCGGGGATCTCGCGGAGGCGACGTCGGTGCTGACGCGACGCAAACGCAACGGGCCGTCCGCCGCCCCGCCTCCCGCGCCCGTGAATCCTCTCATCCCGCCTGTCGCGCCCGTAGGTATCGGCCCGGCCCAAATCCCGGCCCAGGGAGCGACGGAAGGGTCGGGATCCTCCAACCCCTCGGACGGCACCGACGCGCCGCGCCGGGGATTGCTGCGGGCGGACTGGACCCGCAAGCACCGCGAGCGTCGACCGGCCGTCGCGCTCGCCTTCCTGCCCCACGAGGAGGTCGAGGGCGATCCGAACGCGTGGGTCTCCCTGACGCGTCGCATCGACGCCCTACGGGACGCGGCGGCCGGCGCGGGATGCGCTCTCGCGCTCGTGGTGGTTGGCGACGACGCCCCCGAGAGGCTCCCCGAGGACCGGGTCGCCGCGCTCACCCGTCAGGCCCGGATCGACAGGTCCGCCCTGGTGTCCATGCCCCAGCCGCCAACCCCGGACGCGATGAGAGCCGTGGGTGCGCTGTGCGCCAACCTCGCGAAGGCGTACTACGTCGGCGAGTGCGCCAGGCACGCGGCCAAGACTTTACCCGGTCGGATCGAAGCCGCCGAGCCGGGGTTCAAGGCGGGGATATTCTCGGAGTTTCACGGGGACTGGGGCGGCGCGTGGCGCATGTACAAGACCGCGTACGACGGTCTGGTGGCGGCGCACGTCGCGGCGGAGGCGGCGGGGGGGGGCGGAGGCGGGGTGCGGGATGGCGACGCGGCCGGCGGCGCTAAAAACACAGCTGGCGGCGCCGAAACCTTCGGCCCCGTGCAGGCGA
>MDTE01080607.1_pt1 | contig 13200 bp, 22 predicted proteins | sample 811231 | NCBI WGS metagenome assembly MDTE01 (sample SAMN05326651, study PRJNA326480) | marine metagenome | isolation source: seawater | place: Indian Ocean: Red Sea | collected 2010
GTCATTTAGAATTTGAATTGCGTTTAGTTGTTGTATGCCGACATCAAAATCATAATTGAGTGAATCAGCAATCTGAAATATCTGAGCTTCGTTATCTTCAATCCATTGACGGTCTAGAACTGTGCCACTGTTTCCAGCAATATCATAGGTTTGACCAGCCAAAGTTATTGAATCGCCAGTGTGTACAGTTTGTGATAGTGCAAACTTGTGGTTATTCCAATTTGGATTACCGTTGTAAACTGAAACGGTTTCTTTAATTCCTCGTTCCGTACTAATCTGCAAAGTCTGTGTCATTACTGCGACATCTCTTGTGCCACTTGGATAAACAGATTGAGTACCGTTAGTGTGTTGTATTATGATTGGATCTAAATCTTCTGTTTGGGTTTTTACAGATTTGATGTTTACCCAATTTTCTCCTTGACTAACTGAAACACTACACTGTGCATTAAACAAATTATCTAACTGGGAATAATTGTCAGTACCGACTTGAGCAATACGTGGCATCCAACTAACTGCCGGGATTATTTGTGTACCTGGGGAAACATATCCATTTTCATATATGGAGTATGAACATGAATTCTTATCATAAACTAGAGAGCCTATGCTGTTCGACTCAACTTGTACAATGTTAGAACGGTCATAAACAATAAAGTCTTTCCAGTTCGTACCATCAAAGATACGTTCCGGGTGGGATGACCATGTTGCCACTCCAAGTTGATAATCCTCGATGAGATCATAATTCTGACCTACGGTTATGACAGGCTGGGATGGAGCTTGTTGAGCCAATGCCCCGGGAATTAGAATCCCCAGGCCAATTAATGGAATCAAAAAAAAAACTTTATTCAATTAATCCCTACCCCTTGCACTGGCAACCATGAATACCTTGATGACTAAAACAAAGATGCCAATCGTAGGGATTAGGGGAACTAGATACTGAGTGGTAGCCTTTGTGTCATCGTATGTTTTTTGCCAAGACTCGTTCATTATATCCATACCATCCATTGTGGTCCAAACAGCTCCCAAAACCATAGGGGCAATAGTGAACATTACTCCATAGGCAACAATAAACATGATAATAGAAAATCCGAGGAATAGTAGCGAACTCACGTTTTTACTGACAGATAGATACTAAATAAACTTGTTATTTGCTCGGTACATAAAAAAAAGAAAAACACACGCTTTTGATATGCTTACAGCATCTTAACTACTGTCAAGATAACCACTGCAGCAACGACAATTAAAACTATAATCAACAATGCGAAAGCTGATTGAGTTTGTGTATTGTTGTCAATGCACTGGGCAGCCCAGCCAGTTGAATTTGCTGGGGTTGTGCTGTCATATCCTGGCAATCCCGAACAATCCGTAACGGAGTTACCCAATATTTGTACACTAATTCCGAGCAAAATGGCGATTCCCACAAATGCTCCGACCAGTGCCATAATATTATTTTCCATGACTAACTGAATCGATTGATTATATTATATAAACAATGTCTTAACTAACGTGCATACTCGGTACTAGTCAGTATTCTTTTGTCTGCTTGACGTAAGCATACCATATTGCTATTCCACACATTAGTCCGACCATGAGCAATGCCCATGATAAGAATACGTCCGGGAATACAAAGTATGAAAGTGGCAAGAACATCACTCCTATTAGAATTGGGTACATTGCGTTGTGATACTTGATGTATGTGAATAGTATGAAAATTGAGACTATAATCATGGAGAAATGACCCCCGGTTGCATACTCCCAGGGAAGTAATGCTGCTGTGAGAAAGTCGTCCTCAAAGTTACAGTTATCCCACATGTCAGCCCCGGCAGTATAATTCATAAAACATGGGGTGGATTGTGGGACCGTGACAGCTTCTTGAGCATGGGCAACTGGCACAAACTCATCTGATGAAATCCCTACGGTAAGAAAGCTGGCTATGCTTAGAATAGCGAGTATGTACCAAGTAGTACCCATGCTTTGTTCAATGTGTGATACTCATTAAAGATTGCGATTAGGGTACCTCGACTTGTATTTCCGGGGATTCTTCTATGACTTCTGGCTCAGGTTCGGGAACTGGTTCAACTGTCGGAGCTGTATCTACCATGTTTTGTGCAAAGCTTGACAGTCGATTGTAATCAATCTCTCCACTATCTACGGCTGCCTTTAGCGATGCAGCATCCGGGTACTTTGCCATGATTTCCTCATCAGGTATCTTACCCAACTCCATGCCACCAAAACTGCTCAACATATTAAAATCTGTCAGCATACCTGAGTCATACATATACCATCCAACAAATCCTACAAGACCTATTCCCATAAAGATTAATGCAAACTTCATCCATGCTTGCTTTGCCTTGATTGGTGTGTTGGTTACTTTCTTATGCTCCATGTCAGTCCGTTGATATGAACTGACAACCGTACCAAGAAACTTTGGGTCAGTTGCAATGAGATCCTCTTGGATAAACTCTGATATTTTTTTCAGTGGTGTTACAATCTGCTCTATATTTAGATGGTCCAGGTAATTGATCATATTCATTGCAGCCTTTGAAAAGTTTTGGTCAGGTGTAATCCCGGAGACTTTGGTCTTTGTTTCATACTCTGAAATGCGAGCCACCAAATCCGTTAATTTGTGAGGCTCAAACGGCTTTTTTTCCTTACTGCCGAGTATCTTGAAGATACTTGCCAGCATCCCATCCACTTTGGGTAGGTGGTTCAACTGCAATGTCATCTCTAATTCTTTGGCCTGGGCAGTCAATGGCAAATAATGTGATACGTCATAAATGATTATCCTAAATGTTTTGACCATACTTTCACGCCATTGCAATATCCGGGAACCGTCAATGCGAAATGCGTATGTCTCGTCCTCTAAATCTGCAAGAAAATATTCTCCAATGGTATGCTTGATTGGAATAAAATGTACCCGGTTTGACGAGTCACTAATAATTGCTGTAATCCATTTTGAAGATAGAAGATCTCTACCATGTAACACGCCCATTAACTATGTACCGAGTCTATTAGTTAATAAGAATAACGCCACACCCGTTTGGGCATGACGGAGAATAGGCGTGCAATCTATCCTCAATAAATCAGATTATAGAGTTGCTTTTACGTTTTGTCTTACTTTTTTTGAAGGCAGAAAATGTGCCAGTTATAGTTGAAGAACGATACTCGTTGCGTAATTCTTTATTTATTTTGTAATTTTCTTTAGCTTTTCTGCGATAATACTGAGGTGATTTTTTCTTACCCACATACTCGGTACATTTCAAAATTCTTATAAACATTATCTTAACTCTAATAATCGTACCGATGATACCTCAAAGTGAACCTGAACATAAAGACCTCGTTGACATCCTAGTACAATCAGTCCAAAGAGTTGAAGAACTTCCACAGGAGGATGGTACAACTCAAAAATCTTTGGTCATTGATCCAATGTCATTATACTATAAGACATTGGTAGTATCATCAGCACAGTTGGCACGGTTCGTTTTTGAGTTAGAGGTATTAAACAACTTTGCTGCACAAGCCGTTCATTTTATGGCTAAGGAAAGAGCCGAGGCATTTGCAAAACAGATCAGAGATATTGTGCAAGCCTTCATGTATTCAATAGATTCCAAATCATCAGAGTCCATCAGAGACAATGGGTCAAGCCAGTCCACCCTCGTTGACAAGATTGCCAGAAACAAGATTGAACGTTCCTACAATGTAAAGGGCGAGAAAACCCGGTCTTTCATCGATGCCATGCTAGGCAAGGATAAGGATGCAGATATGGAAAACGACTAGAACTTTAACTCACATAATCTCTTGCCATTGTTGAATAATACTAGACTCATCTCAGGCTTTAGTTTGAATCTGTTTATGACCCATATTGCATTACGATAAGATATTTTCAATATTCTCCACATCAGATACATTAGCACTAGGGGAGCTCCTGTAACGTTGAGTAAGCCTACAAGATTATACGCATAATTGTCAGTACCCATGTTTGGATTCATCACAACATTATCAAACAATGTAACCATGCTAATCCATGCAGCAAACCCCGGCACTAGAATTAATTGGGAAAACATCACCACCGGGGCTACGAACATTGCACATAATACCAGCATACATAGTGCAAAGCGTTTCCATTCGTATGCAGAATAATTTGAACTAAGGCTCAGTTAGAACGCCATCCATTTGTTTTCTAAGCTTTGTATTAGTTTCTTCAAGACCAAGCTTGCTTGCAATGTCATCAAGTGTGATTATTTTTGTGTCCAATGCTTTCTCTAAATAACGGTAGGCCTGGACAACGGTTCTTGAGTGTGTCAGATAACCATGAGTGAAAAGTTTCAGCTTTGCTGCAATCTTGAACGATGTGCCAAACTTGGCAACACTTTCATCAACGAATGTCTCTACATTGATCTCACTTTCTGAGCCTTCTGACTCTGAACACCCGGAGCATACTGGGTCCATCCATTCCCTTGTTGGTGATACAATAATGCGTAATGAGTTTTGATTGTAGTATAGTACCGGGATAAACGGCTGTCGCCATTTGTATGTGAATGGCTCATTTTTTGACAGCATGAACGTGAATTTTTTCTTGACCACGGCATTAGCCCTCATCTTTTGAAATCGCATGACAAGTTTCATGCTCTTGGTCCCTACGATTTTTTCCATGTTTTCCTTTTCAGATGAGCCTACCGTTGTGAAAAAACGGAAATCAGCTTGTCTCAGATATTTGTCTAAACCCATGTTGTAGTGATAATTGTAGATTAAAATGATCTTGACATCGTGACCTCCCGGCAAGTGACGAATCTTTGTGTTGGCTGCCTTGACAGCCTCTAGCTGTTTTTTGTTTGCCTTGGCTGAAAGAAATGAAACGTCATCAAATATCATTATGTAGTTGGCTGGCTTTAAGGTACCGAGAGTTTTCTCAAAATCCAGTAGATCATTCTCGTCAAAGTGCCTGATAGCCCAGGGGAGTTTAGAAAACTTGTGGATTACATGGGCTATTGCAGCAGCCATTGTTGACTTGCCTGAGTGCATGTCTCCGATTATTCCTACCCTTGTAACGTCTATCTCCTCAGCCCAAACAATTATCTCTTTGACCGGGGCTATGAAGGAATGTTGCCTGATAATATGCTCATCTTTCCATTTTATGACTGCTGGTCTTAACCTAGATGACGGCTGTTTTTCCCGGATTACCTTGAGTTTTTGCTTGACTACCATTAGGACTCCTCCTCTGCACTGGTATCAATGTCATCAAGACCCCCCATTTCCTCACCCCTAGACCAGTTATCATCCCGGAACTTTGCCATTTTATGCTCCAACTCGTTCATCATTTGCCATGCCCATTGTTTTACCATGATGTCAAATCTCAGATGGTCTATCAGTCCAACTTTTTTCTCAGGTGGGTCAGGTACTACACCAAGAAAATATGGGTTTTGTAGTTTAGTTTCTGAAATATTGGTATCTGCTAAACGGTGTATAGTCTGGCATTTTGGACACTGCCATACCTTTTCTGTACTGTTGCCAAATAGCAATCTCTGCATTGAGTTTGGATATTGTACAAATATGGTTAATTCTTCTTTTGGGATTTCCACTGTTTTATTATTTCTTATAGTGCATACAGAACACTCGTACTCTATGTCAGTCTTGGTAAGCTCCTCATACTTGCCAGTGGATATTATCACCCGGTATTCTTCTGGCAACAAGCCATTAAGACCACCCAATGCTCCGTGCATATTATCATAATCCTTGCGTTTTAGTGCAGACACAAACTCGTTCCTATACTTGATGAAAGCAGTGTTAATATCCGGGAGTCTAGCTTGTGGCATCGCAATCTCCCAAAATTTTTTGCAAAATTATTTTTTTTTTCTCAAGATCAAACCAAGAAAAATTTTTTTGACAACTTTTTGTGGGGATGGGGTCAAAGCATTGAAAATTGGCATTTTGTACTTTTTCTGCTCGGTACATAGTATTATGGTCGTTGGCTCATATACATTAGGTTAACTATGCCTAATAATTAATTAACAAAAAAACAAGTTTCTCTTTATTCCTTTTTAGGTGATTTAGGCACGAATAATTCTCTAATCAATGTTCTGACTAGAAACTTGATTAGACATTACTTTTTTTACTGAACTTTGTGAATAATACCTAGGTAATAGGCTACCAGGCCTCTAGTACGGTGTCCAAATCAGCCTTTAGATAGTGATCTACTGTCATTGATGGCTTTGCATGACGTAGTTGTTTTGATATAACCGGGATCTCCTTAGCCTTATCCCCATATTTTCCACTAAGCATATCCTTACCAAGTGACTTTCTGAAAATATGACCGACTGTTTTCTCTCCACTGATGGATTGGTCTGTGGTCCACGCTGGAATCTCGCACAAAACCCCTAGCTTTTTGAACCATCTGTATGATGTATCGTATGTTAGCCCCGGGAGAAATCGCCCAGGTTTCTTGGTTTTCAAATATTCGTATAATTCAGGCACAAATATGAGTGGGATTACAGCCCTATCGTTCTTCTTGGTCTTTGTCTGTCCAAGGTATATCATTCGTTCCTCAAGATCAAACTGCTCTTTGGATAAATTGATACCTTCTGATGGTCTAAGACCACAGAAATACAGGATTTTAAACAGCATCTCAACGTCATGGTCAATCCATTTACGGATTTTAAGTGCCGGGATTGTGTCAATCGCTTGCTGCATTTTCTCTGGCGATATGTAATTATTCTTATCCTTCACGATTTTACTCGGTACAACTTTCTAATCAAGTTTTTGGATATGCCCACAATGGATATATCCAAGTTGAATATATTCAAATTATGGCAACAGCACATAACAAAAATCATTATAAAAAGAAAAAACCAGCAAAGTATCACTTTAGTGCAAAACCTGGACAAGCAAAGAAAAATAAGAAATAGTTACTGATTCATAAAGCAAACATCACAGACTGTTTTCAATAACGTATGTCTTGAATCCATGAACTGCTTGCACTTTGTACATTTACGAGTATAGGATAACCCCTCAGATGTGTATTTCACTTTCTTCTGTGGGTCTCTGTTTGTCTCCTTTCCCTTAGCTGTGACAACTCCGTCATCATATCTATGTCCTATTTGGGAAATTGTATCTACCCATTCCCCCTTACGATTTCTTCTCATACGTGGTTTGTATCTCATTATTTTACCGTCAGATATTCTTTTTACAACTGGTGAACAAACCCATGCCTCAGGGTAGTCATATTTACAATAATAGCCATCATACATACCCTTTGGAGAAGTATCATCTTTATTTTCCAAACCCATATACTCAACTGGTTCTATACATCCAGCTAAAGAACATCTATGTTTCATATCTTTGCCTCCTTAGGTTTCCACAACTCGAATTTCGTGCAAGAACATCCCCTTGCAAGACACTTACCTATATCTCCTAAATGCAATATCCAATGTTCGTGATATACGGCACTATGCCTACAATTTTTACAATTCATGCCCCTCTCTCCTTCATCATTGCATAAAACTTCCGGGAATCCCCCTCATTGTACTGTATTAGGTGGGGGTGTTGCCCATCATGTATGGCTTTGTGGCACTCCCTATGCACATAACAGATAATCTCATACACGTTTCCCGATTCGTCAAAATACTTGACATGATGTCTAACCAATGGGATTGTAACCATTTGCCATTTTTCAATTACAACCTTTTCATTTGGATTACGAGGTTTGCTGAATGGGTCGTTTTTCTCAGCCCCATTCATTGGCTCGACCTTTGGGGGACCAAAGCATACAATGCACTTGCCCTGGGAGTTTAGATATTGAGGCATTAGTAATTCAACTCCTCGGCAATGCAGTTGCCATCTGCATCGTCCTCTGCACTCTCGTATGCCATGATAAGTTTGTGGGAGAATGTTTTGATCTCATTGAACTTTGCAAGTGCCTCCTCTTTGTTGTCGTACCCATACATCTCGTCAAAGCATCCCAGACCATTTTCATCTGTGACTTTGGCTGTAAGCCAAACATGAACCTCAAAAAGTGGGTTGTTAGGCATTATTTCCTACCCTCCACTAAATGATGCCAAAACTTTCTGAACCTTTGGAATGGATAGATGTCAATCCGGGATCTCCAATGAGCTCCACTTGGAGACACGCCACTTTGCCATTGCCACTCATCACTGCCAATCTTTTTGGCAATTCTATTCTCTTGTGTTGAGGATATTCTTTCCTCAGTCCACAATAGTTGATGGTTAAGCCATGCAGTTGCAATGTATCGCTTATGTCCTGTACGAATCCTCTCATCATAGTTTGCTCTGCCATTTTTCCAGTTTTCGTGATGTCTCTCTTTTTCTTTTTTCACCCATTCTTTATAGTCCTCATCTGTGAATGGTTCCCATTCGGTTCCATTTTTCAACTGCTTCATCAGTTTTTGAAACCTTACACCGTGGTCAACATGAGGAAATCGCCAGTGGATTAATTCATGTCTTAGGGTATCGTCCAAGTCTCTCAAGCCTTCATGTCTTAGGTATGAGATGTATATGACACCAGCCCCCCGGCAACAACGACCTAGAACTTTGCCATCTCTACCCCCTGGGATATTCATTGCGAGGAACTCTTTTTTTGTCCAAACAAATTGTGGCATGGACGTACCCAACTGCTTACAGTATTGCTCACATCTGTCCATTAGAATTTGCTGTTTTCTGTTCATGCTGCAACCCCCATCTTTTTTCCAATGACATCTGTGCTGACATCTATTACATCACACATCTCGTAGATACAATCTACGAGACGGTGTGCAATTTCGTCAGGGGTCATTGCCTTCTACCCCCCTTCTTTTTTGGCTCAGTCTTTCTTAGACGTTCCACAATTTCTTGTCTCTCGTCTAATTTCTTATTCATCTTTGGTGAACTAATGCCTTCATCCAAAGCACAAAGTTTTTCGTGAGTCCATACTTTGTCAAACTCTATCATTTCTGCATAGTGTTTGTCATGTTCTTTCTCACATTGTTTCGAGCAGAACATTGCAATCCCATCGTTTGAGATTGGTTTGTCACACCATGTACAACAGCATGGGATACTCATTGCTCTCTACCTCTACCATCGCCCCATTCGTCATCGGAGAAATCAACTCCCCCAATTTCGTCAGAAAATTCGTGGTTCATCTGTTAGACTCCATTGTACAGTGACCACATTTTCCAAAGGTTCCCCAACAGATCATGTCTCCTTTCTCTGTACACTCCTTTCCACATATTCTGCACGTTGTTGAAAGATCTCTGCTATCTTCTCCAACAAGTACCGAGCCTTCATCACCTAAACGGTCATGAAACAATACAAGTCGTTTGTACTCAAACTCTGTGACTTGATTGTATTTTTTCTTTGCATCAACAAGGTTGTCAAAAACAAACACCTCATCAAAGTCGGTGGTTTCTGTCTCAGATTTCCACACTTGGACTTCAAATTCCGGGGTCATAGTGTTTTCTCCCGAAACTCACTGCACTCGTTGCAGTGATCTTTTCTGCAATCAGACTTGTCACAGAACATACCAAGATGACTTGATGCTCCCTCAAATCTTGTTCTTGGATTGCAAGTAGAACAGACGAGATGTTTTTTCAAAAATGCATCCACTTCTTGCTCCACTTCGGTTTCCTCGCAAAATCCCCAATCTTTCAATTCCTCTTTCACCCAGCTAACCAAGGAAACACCGTTGTGTCCTTCTCTACCACCATCTTTGAAGTAGTATTGAATGGAACCACAAGTGTTGACTTCTAAGGATGGTTCCTCAGCCCCCCCATATCCAGGAACGGTTTCAGGGTGGTTGATTACAAAGCGACCTTTCTCAGCCTCACTGCAATCAATGCCAAACTCAACTGCTATGGTCATAGCCTCTTTGAGCTCTAAGCAAAGCTCAGGGTATTTTGCGAGTGCCATTTTTTCATTTATGTTTGCCATACATATACAATACATATCATGTATATTAAGAGTACGGTAAATATACCATAAATTGCACTAATCCTTTATATACAAATCATGTATATTTCAGTTATGCCAAAAACAATCCCAGGTACTGATATTTTGATACATGAGTGTAATCGGTGTGGAAATGTTTGGACAAGCAAAACAATTCCGGGAACTTGTGCAAAATGTCGATCTCCATATTGGAATAAAAAACGAGTTAGAAAAATTTCTCAATAACAACTGCACTTTCTATTGCCACAAGTTGGGCATCTCATGCCTTTGGTTAATTTTCCTTGTTTTACTTTTGACTTGCCCATTATACACAACTCCCCATGAAAAGATAGTTGCCGATTGCAATCCCGGTTGCGATTGCACAAGCCCCAAAAATTAACAATGATCTTTGGAGTTTCTTTTGTGGAACTGTCACGTATTGTGGTTTTTCGTTATCCCATCGGTCTGAACTCATAACTGTTGTACCGAGTAGTTAATTAAAAGCATTATGGGGGCGTGAATTTGCCTTCACACTCTGCTAAAATCTTATTCCATTTGACCAACTGATCATCAGTCAGTCCATCTATACCAGTGTATCGTAAAACTTCACTACAAGTAAACTTTTCAAACTCCTCTAGCGTGGAATCATGGTACAGCCAGCCAACAAAGATCAATAACAGTGCCACGCCTACCACCGTAGCCCCCGTATATTTGTGAAGGAACTTTGATGCTCCTGATTTAGTGCCATACTTTTCTCGCTTGTGTGGTTTGTCCTTTTCATACATCTTGTCAGATTCACGTTCAGCCTTGCGTTGCATTTTCCTCTCATGCTTTTTTACTGCGTTGCCTTTGCCCATTATTTACCCACCATCCATCCCTTGAAATTCTCAAGGGCGTTTTGTAACCATTCTTGATATTGATACTCTTTGTGTATTGACTTGTCTATTGCAGTTTGGTTTAGTGTCATAACATTTGGATTAATCTCAAACTGTTCTGAGCATCCACTTGATGCAAAGTTGATTGTGTCAGTAATGCGTTGCAATTCCGGGGATGAGAGTATTCTCTTGCAGTCCTCATCGACATACAGACCAGTATAGGAAATTATCGTGCCATTGACAAAGGCACTTTGTTTTGACTGACCACCCCAAACATTTACCACCTGAAAATCATTTGGCTGTACCTCAACTGTCACGGAACGTTTTTTGTAGTTATTATCAGGGTCCACCATTATTACCGTTCCATATTGATTGTGGTCATAAAACTCCCAATGGTTTTTCATTGGGGTGTCCTCTCTCCTCAAGTCATTGTCCTTTTCAACAAAAATCCCGGAGACTAGGGGATTGGTATTGTCAAATTTCATAACCAACTCCTCATAAGTTGGACAGTCAGATGTGGCATTGACCTTGATTAGCCTCTCACAAGTTTGGGATAGCGTTATTCCGATGAATTTTTTTGGCTCCGGGGGTTTGGTGGCCTGGATTACGTTATCTAGGCTTTTTTGCTGCAACTCCAATTCCAGCAACAGCATATCCAGCTTTAGTTGAAGTGCATCCCGGACAGATGCCATAGGTTTCAGATTATCCCGGGCTGTTTGCCATTCACTTCTTGCCTGATCTCTCAGAAAACTTATCGTTTCATACTGTCTGTCATCCCTATCCATTCCATCAAGCTGTGATGAATAAACATCGTAAGCGTTGCGTTTTTCTGCAACCATTGTCTCTTGAACCTCAACTGTCCTATTCATCTCGTTTAATTCTGGCGTAATCTCATCAATCTTTTCTTGCAAGTCTGCAACTATTTTTTCCAGCTCTCCGATGCGATCCTCAGCCCCCAGGAATAGCGTAATGGCGATGCCTACGAAAGCTATGACGTACAATTTTCCATCACCTTTTGTTTTCCTTTCTTAATATCCTGATTCCTTTTGAATTTTTTCCAATTTTGTTTTGATGGATGAGGTAAATAATCTCCATTTTCATCAACCGAGTCATAACTTCGTTTTAATGACCGTTCTTGAAGTGGGAAAAATTCTTGAATCCATCTTATATCATGCAGACTTTGAATAACTTTTTTTTGGTTTGGTTTCTGACTTGCTGAATCTAATTGTGTTTCTATACCTTGAACTTTGTGAATAATTTGTGTTAGATTTTTTCTAATTTTGTCAATTAAACAGTCTTTACATTTGTATTTTTTTAATTTTGGGATATACAGAATATTTTCTGATGAACCACAAATAATACAGTTATTCTTTTGCATTTTTTCGTTTCTCCTCAATTCCCTGTTTCAAAATTATTAGTGCAATCTCCAATGCAAGTGCATCTTTCTTTAATTCTCTTTCTTCCTGTATCTTCCAAATCATGTGGGGAGTTAGCATCATTTCTCCCCCCCATGTCGTTGTTTCTTGTGAAACTCGTACTGGCTTTCATACGCAAAGACATCCCCACATTTTTTACAGATAAAAATTTCAGCCATTACTTGTTGCACGCCTCCAAGTGATTTTCATGGAAACATTTTGAGCAAAGAAATTCATCACCAATCTCCACGTTTTTACAGCATGGACAAAGTTGTGGCATACATCTCACGCACTTGCCATGATCTCGGATGTTGCAGCAGTTGACTGCATCATAAAATCGGTAATTGCACTTTTTACATTTTTTCATCTATTATGTACCTTCTTGTTATGTCGGTCAGCCCATGACTTGAGGGTAGTCTTGAAACCACAAGTTAGACATTCAAACTCTAAGACATCCTTCATACAAAAGCCTCCAATTTTTCAACTGACGTAAATGGGGCTAATCGTTTTTTGGCTATCTCAATATATTCCGGGTTTAACTCTATGCCACACCATCGCAAACCCATCTGCTCTGCGACCAGTCCGACTGTACCTGAGCCAAAGAATGGGTCTAGTACGATACCAGGTTTGAATCCAGCATTACAGCCACAGTCGGTATATCCAATAAATTTATCAGGGTTTTGTTCTTTCCACGCATTGTATGTATCGCCTCCACCAGTGACCCTTAGTGTTGATGTCTTACCTAATTTGTATTGGGATTCAATCTTCATCGTTCTGATATTAGATGTATCAGACATTGTTGTTCTCTCAACTATCGGATAGCGAGGCTTACCACACTTGTTGCAAACCTGATTAGGACACGAACATTTCAAAATCTTTTCTGGTAAAGCAGGGGGGAACGTGGCAAAGTGAGCTTCCTTGAAGGGTTTGGTATTAATTTGGAATACATCGCCTGGATTTTTGCCTTTAGGATTATTCAGTAATTTGCCGTTCTCATCA
>MDTE01134211.1_pt1 | contig 13196 bp, 11 predicted proteins | sample 811231 | NCBI WGS metagenome assembly MDTE01 (sample SAMN05326651, study PRJNA326480) | marine metagenome | isolation source: seawater | place: Indian Ocean: Red Sea | collected 2010
AGCCACAGCGCCGTCGCGGCGTCGCGTCTCTCGAGCGGAGACGCGAGGGCGACGACGAGCGCGTTGACGCCGTCGACGCTCGCGGTCGCGGGATCGACGCGCGCCTCGTCGAAAAGTTTTCGACAATCGTCGAGTTGATCGTGATACACGGCGGTGAGAAAGGCGCGGTTCGCGGCGCGCGTCATGTCGAGGCGAGGAGTGACGCGACTCGACGTCGGTGTTCGCGTCTCGTAAATTGTGTCGTCCTTCTACTACATCGCATCGTCCGCGCGCGTCGTCGTCGTCGCTCAATTCTTCTCTCGTCCCTTCAAACGCGTCGTCGCGTCGTATTCGATCGTCTCCACCCCGCTCTTATCGACGATTTTCACCAAGTACTCCGTCGGCGCCGTCACCAACCGTTCCGTCACCTCCGCCACGCACTTATCCACCAAATCCATCGCCTGCGCTCGAGACATGTTCGGCACCCAGTGTTTATCGAACAACGACAGACAAAACATCCCCCCGTACCCGTGCCCTCCACTGTTCACCCGGTGTCGCGTCGCCAGGTAATCCATAAAGTGCAACTCGGGCGCGCCCGTTCGCGCGTCCACCCCCGCCAATAAACAATTCACTTGATACGGTCCACTCCTCAACGCTTTCGCCAACTCATTCCTCGCGTAATGCGCCGTCGCGCTCACGTCCAATTCGTGTTGATGTTGCAATCGATACAATCGCACGTTCGCTCGTATATATTCCCCGAACGCGACGCGATCGCCCTTGGGTCCGCTCAGCGCCAACATCTTCGTCGCGTCGATCTCCACGATCTTATCCTCGTCCGAGTTTTGCACGATGATCTGCTGCACGCTCGCGCGATCGGCGACGAGGAGCGCGAAATCGTACCCGACGAACCCGAAGACGACGTCCATCGCGCGCGAATTATGATTATGATTTTTCAGATGTTATGGACGCTCCTCGATCGGAAAGAATCGTCCTCCTCGTCCCTCGGTCAGCCTCCTCCGCGAACGTCCTCGCGCGCGTTCGCGCGAACGATCGTCTCCGCGCCTTGTCGACGACACCCGCGCGGTGGTGGCGCGTCGACGAGTGACGACGCGTCGAATGAATGCATTCGCGGTCGATCGCGCCGAAGTCAACGGATGCGCGGACACCGAACCCTCACTGTTCGGCGCCTCGCGCGTCGCGCGTCGCGACGCGCTCGATCGACGCGCGCGACGCATGTCCGACGCACCACCCGCGCGCGCGTCGCGCTACGCCGTCGTGTGCGCGGCAAACTTCAATCGATCCATGGAGGCGCATCGCGTGTTCGCCGACGCCGGGCTCGACGTCGCCTCCTTCGGCGCGGGCGCGCGCGTGAAACTCCCGGGGGCGTCGAGGGATGATCCGAACGTGTACGCGTTCGACGATATCTCGTACGAGGACATCGCGAGCGATCTGGAGAGACAACCGAGGGAGACGGTGGAGAATTACGAGGCGCGCGGAATGTTTGACATGTTGCGAAGAAACGCGAAGATTAAACCTCGTCCGAATCGATGGCAGACGCACAGCGAGGCGGAGAGGTTTGACGTGGTGGTGTGTTTCGAGGAGCGAGTGTTCGATCTCGTGGTGAGGGATCTGAGGGAGAAGGAAAAGGGCGCGGACGCGCGCGCGTTGGTGGTGAACGTGGACGTCAGGGACAGTCACGGCGAGAGCGTGGAGGCGGCGCCGAAGGCGTTGAGGTTGTGTCAGGCGTTGGAGGCGAGTGAGGAGTGGGAGTGTGAGGTGGATGATATCATGGACGCGTTCGAGGCGAAGGAGGGGATGCGACCGTTGTACACGGTGTGTTATTACTAACTAGGGCGTGTGCGCGGGACCGCGTACGTAGTAGAAGTAGAATTCGTCGTCGTCGTGTACAGAAAAATGAATGAATGATTACACACGCATCGCTCGCTCGCGCGTTCGTCGTCGTCGTCTTCACGAACGCATGAGGGAAAACAAGACGCGGTCGCACACCTCTTGACGCGCCTCGGGGGTCGAAATCGGCTCGCCTCGACGGTCGGTGAGCAAAAATCTATGCACCTCGTCTTGGATCACGTTATCCACCGTGCGCGGATCGATGAGGATGTCCGCCTTGAAGATCATCACGTCGAGGTGTTGCAACGCCTCGGTGACGTCGAGCAAGACGCGCGGTCGCGTGTGACCGGCGATGTCCAACGGCGCGACGACGCGAAGCTCGCTCGTCAGACTCTCGTCGTGATTGCAGAGCATCTCCACCTTGAGCGGATGGTCCACGTGCTCCTCGTACTTGGCGCACAGATACTTCATCTGCGCCGTGTCCTTGATGTTTCGCGTGAACAAGGCGATTTCGCACCTCGAACGGTCGATGATTTCAATCTTGGCGTAACTCACCGAAACTTTCAAATCCTTGGACACGCGGAGACAATCGTAGAGTAAACCCTGACGATCGCGCGTGCGTATCTGAAACACCGTGTGCGCCGGGCTCATGAGATTGTCGATCTCCACCGTCGTCTCCGCCTGGAAGATGGACGGGTTCGCCTCGGTGACGATCATGCCGTCCGACTCTCGCAGCGTCTTGGTGCGACTCTGACGAGTGACGAAGGACGGCGCCGGGTGCACGAGAATGTTCACGCGCTTTCGATCGTCGTCCGTGGAGCCGACGATCGGTCTAACGTATCTAGATATGTCCCCGACGCGCGCGGGATTCGGGAGCTCGTGTAAATCGTCGGTGACGTAAAACAAATCCACAGCCTTGCCGCTCGGCGACGTCGTGACGTGCGCCCTGTGCACCGTCAATTGCAACTCCCACAGCGCGAGCGTGACGTCATGTAACAGACCGACGCGATCGAGACACTCCACCTGTAAGATGTACATGTTCTGCGAGTGCGTCTGTTCGAGCTTGACGAGCGAATCTACCGAGGGAATGGTGCTGATGGTGCTCTTGTGCGGACACAACAGCTCCAAACGCTGTCTCAACAACTCCCAATCAACGACGCACGATCGGTGCATCTGCGTCATCCCCATCAGCGCCGCGTTCTCCCCGTGACAACTCCCCTCGCTCGTGTACCGCTTAATCTTAGACTTGAGCGCCGCCTCCCCGCTCGCCGCGCCGCGTCGTCCCGGCGCGCTCGCCTTCTCCGATCCGCGTCCTCTCGCCGCGTTCACCGCCGCCACCACCTTCCCGTACGCCCAACTCACCGCGCTCGTCGCTCGACGCACCGCTCGCCGACTCGTTCGAACCGCCCTCGCGCTCGCGCTCGCGCTCGCGTCCTCGTCCTCGTCGTCGCGTCCTCTTCCTCTCCCCACCACTCTCACGTCCCCCGCGCGCACTTTACCCGCGCGCACCGTCAACAACACCAACGCCCACACCCCATCCGTCGAGAAATCCCCTCTCGTCACCACGAGACCGAACTCGAACGCCACTCGACAGATGTCCGCGCCCAACCCGGTCTTGTCGGGACACGTCAAACGAAACTCCGCCGCCGGCGCCCCTTGACCTCGCGCGCGCCTCTCATCCTCGTCCGACGCATCGACGACATCCCGCTCGACCTCGACGCGCGACGTTTCCTCCGTCTCATCGTCCTCCGAATCGAACACGGCGTCGTACGTCACGTACCGTTCGTCCTCGGTGGATTCTCCCACGCCACCGTGCCCATCCATCTCCTCGCGCGCTCGCCCTCGGCCGTCCGACGCGGACCCCGCGCGCGCGGACATGTCTTTTCCTTCCATCGTTCGCGCCCGTTTTCGAGACGTCACGACGCCGAACGCGACGCTCTGACGCGCGGGCGCGCGTTCGTTCCCATTTCGATTCGAATCGGTCCCGCGCGTCACTCCCGCGCGCGATGCGCGTCGGCCTCCTCGCGCGCGTTCTCGCGCTCGCGCTCGTCGCACCGATCGCGCGCGCGCGCGCGTCCGCGCACGAGTACGCGGACGCGAGCCTGTATCCCACGGCGAACGGGGCGATCGCGCTCGCGGGACGCGAAGGAATCTTCGCCTCGACGATCGCGCTCAATCGCACGACGTCTCGCGTCTCGGAGGCGTGGCTCGGACCGAATCCTCGCGTGAACGATGGACGAGCGTACGTTCGTCTGGATGGGATCGAATTCGCGCGAGGGGAGGCGACGGCGCGCGCGAGCGGGGGGGCGACGGGCGGGGCGGATGGGTTGGTGGAGATTTTGATGTTCGAGCGCCGGGCGACGACGAACGATGTCGTGGGAACGTGGGACGAGAGAGATGGGACGAGGAAATTTTGCTGCGATGAGGATTTACTCTCGCGAGGTCTGTGCTCGAGAGTGAATCGGGCGATCGCGCGAAGTGGGGAGGGGAGGGACGGGGACGTCGGCGGGACGCCGAGCGAGACGTCGGCGTTTCGAGCCGAGGTGTGGTTCGACGGGGGCGATCTCGTCGCGCGAAGCGACGTGCAGGCGGTGAGCGTGGATGAGAGTGGGATGTATGTGTTGTGGTTCGTCGTGTGCGACGCGCAACACGCGGGGGTGCGCGTGCGCGGACGAACGCTTTGGAAAAATCCGAGCGGGTATTTGCCGGGCGCCAAGACGGCGCTCTTGCCGTTTTTCGGATTCGCGACGTCGGCGCACTTGGGTTTAGGGTTTTTATGGGCCATCGCGTGCGCGACGAATTGGCGATACGTGCTCGGGCTGCACAATTGCATCACGGTGGTGGTGGGGATGTCCATGACGGAGATGGCGGCGTGGTATTTCGATTACTCGAGCTTCAACGCCACGGGCTACCGCTCGGAATTCGTCACCCTGGTGGCCGTGTTACTCGGTTCTCTTCGCGCCACGCTCAGTCGCACGCTCGTGCTCATGGTGTCCATGGGATACGGTGTCGTTCGTCCGACGCTCGGCGGCATCAGCGTCAAGGTGGTGTCGCTCGGGATTTGTTATCTCTTCTCCGCCGCGGTGAAGGACGTCGTCGAACACGTCGGCGCCGTCGATGATCTGCAGCCGGGCGCGAAGCTCTTCTTAGTGCTTCCGGTGTCCGCGTTCGATTCGGTGTTCGTGCTGTGGATCTTCAACTCGCTGTCGAGGACGCTGACGCAGCTCGTGTTGCGGAAACAGACGCACAAATTGCGTCTCTATCGCGCGTTTACAAACGTCTTGGCCGCCGCCGTGGCGGCGTCCATCGGATGGCTCGCGTTCGAGACGTGGTTCAAGAGCACGGAGATGATTGATAAAAAGTGGGAATCGGCGTGGATGTTACACGCGTTTTGGCACGTCCTCTCGTTCGGTTTACTCGCCGCCATTTGTTTCTTGTGGCGACCGGACGACGGGTCGGCGCGATACGCCTACTCGGAACTCTCGAGCGACGTCTCGGAAGATTCGTGGTGGTCAAGCGCGCTCGCGACGGACGAGGAGGCGAACGCGCACCGAACGCCGGGAAAGACGCCGCAGTCGTCCAAGGTGATGACGAGCGCGAAGAAGACGCGAGCGATGCACGATTTCTCATTGGGCGACGACGACGACGACTCCGCGCGCGAACTCGAGACGGAGATGGGAAAATTAGAGTAAAAGACATCGCTTTCTGTCCTCGTTGAATTGCTATGATTGATTGCTAATTACACATCGGATTCGTCCACCGCGTCGGCGTCACCGCGCGCGTCTCGACGCCCCTCTCGCGTCGCTGAGCTTTTGCAACTCGGCGTCGAACTCATCGAACGCCTCCTCTCGACTCAACGGCGGCGGCGATTCGGGCTCTTCCTCGAACACGCGCGATCGCGTGCGCGATTGCGACGGCGAGAAAACCCCGCCGCGAGCGGGTGAATCCGTCGGTTTCGGTTCCGGTTCCGGTTCCGGTTTCGAAGACGTCTTCGCCTTTGCCTTTACCTTTGCCGTCGGTTTCCCCCGCGCCGCGCGTTCCGGCGCGTACTCCTCCGGTAACCGACACAACCGACACACGCTCGTCATCACCTCAATCTCCGACGAATCCTCTCCACGCGCCGTCGCCGTCGCCTTAGCCTCGCTCGCGATGGCGCGTTCGGCTAAAATGTAGTCGTACGTCGACAATCGCTTGACGCACAAAATCACGTGAAACGTAAACAATTCCCCGACGACGTACAACAACGCGACGCCCAAGACGAGGTACACGCACAGACCGACGATGAGAGACTCGTACGTGACACCGTTCCCGGCGTATCTCGCCTCGTTCGCGACGTACGCGCGCGCCTCTCGCGCGTTCACCGCGCACCATCCCAAGAGCGCCGCGCCGCAGACGACTTGTCCCGACACTTGTAAAAACACCGCGCACACCAGAGCGAAGAAACTCTTGTAATTCTTCTCCCCGACGCAGTTATTCAACCATTTACAGTGATGATCGAACCCTCCCACGCACTTATCGCACGTTCGACAGTGCTTGGCGTCGCCGACGACGGCGCCGTCGCAAAACCGACAATACAACCCGTCGCCGCGTTCAACCTCATCCTCCGAAATCTTCCTCGCCGCCGGATCCACGCCGCACGCGATGAAAAACGACACGAACGCGACGCACGCCAGCGCGCCGTACGCGCCCATCGCGCACGCTCGCGCGACGTCCGAGCGCACCGAGGGTACGAATAAGAGATAAAATCCAACCACTTCGCACATCCACGTCGTCCCACCGGCGATTTGAAACGCGTTCACGTCCGCGCGACCGCGATGATCGACGAACCCATTTTTTCGCGGTCGCGTCGCGCCGCTCTCGCGCATCGCGCCACCCTCGCGCGCGCGTCTGACGCGCGTCCCCGATGCATCCATGCCATCCGCATTCATTCGCGCGCGTCTCATCCTCCCTCGACTCGACATGCGCGCGTCCACGAACGCGCTCGCGTTGACGACCGATCAACGCGAGGCGTTATCCCTCGCCGTGTCCGAACCCGCGGACGCCGACGACGACGCGGCGACGCGCGCGAAGGAGGCGCGCGTGCTCGAGCTCAAACTCGCCGCCGTTCGCGACAACGTGCGCGCGTCGACGCTGGGGCGCGACGTGCAGGGCTCGCAGGCGGGCGCGGGGTCGGGGGAGTTCCACAAGTATCGCGCGCAGCGCTCGCGCGAGCGCGCGCGATTGGAGGCGATGGATCGGGCGGAGGCGGAGGAGGAGGCGAGGGTGAGGTTTGCGCGCGAGAGAGACGCGCACGCGGCGCGCGCCGAGGCGAAGACGGCGAAGAATAGGAATAAGAGATTGAAGCGAAAGGAGAAGAGAGCGGAGAAGAGGAAACGGGGGAAGACGTCGGGGGAGGTGGAGGAGGCGGAGGAGGTGGAGGGGGAGGGCGGTGGCGGTGAAGGCGAAGGCGGCGTCGAGCTCGATTAGCGCGCGAGACGCGTTCGCGACGTTTCGTGGTGGTACAATTACATCGTGTAAATTTGAAGTGTCTTCACGTGTGTTTTTTTTCTTCTTCTTCTTCGTTTTCGTCTCGTCGTTTGGCTCACGCGCTCGCGGGAGCGCCGGTATCGTCGCCGCTCGCGCTCTCGGAGGAGGACTCGGCGCCGTTTGTCTTCCCCGTCGGCGTCGATTCTCCGCGACTTCCCGGTAATATCTTTGCGAAATTATCCGCAATCTTTTGCTCCATCTCGATGCGTTCGGGCGATCCTTTATTAATGACGGCGTTCATGAGCTCCTCGGGATCCACCTTGAAGAGCTGAAACGCGAACAAGATGAAGAGCGGGGCGTCGGATCCCGTCGCCATCGTGGCGCCGAACGCCGCCAACCCGAGCAAGAGATTCACGCGTTTTTTACGCTTCTCCTTGGCCAATTCCTCGGGTGTTTTCGGCGCGTCATCATCCTTCGCATCCTTCGCCACCGCACCATCGTCACCGTCGAGCGTGTTCGTCCACGCGCGCGCGATGGCGCGAGGCAACAGGCACGCCGGCGCGAGATAAAAGACGTACGACATCGCCATCGCGAACGGTCCCAACACCAATCCGATCGCCCCTCCCCCTCGCAGCGCCCCCAACGCCTTCACGAGCGTCGTCGACGCCGACATCAACAGCGTCACTAATCCCGCGACGCCGAACACGACGACGCACGCGCGTCGTAAAAACCGACACGCGCGGTTCCGTCTCGCCCCCACCCACCGCGCCGCCATCAACGCCGGCGCCGTCATCACCCACCAACTGCTCCCATCCCCCCCGTACGCCCCTGCGGGCACTAACAACATGTACCCGACGTGAAAATCCACCCACGCGCTTCGACAACTCCTCACGAACGACGCACGCGCGTCTCCCGTCTCCGCCGCCGCGCGCGCGTATCGCCACCGCCGCGCCGCAAACCACGCGCCGAACGCCGGAACCACCACGAACACCATCCACTGCGCGGCGATGATGGGCACCTCCCGCGATTCCCTGAGCATCGCCCCCGTGTAAAACAGTAACAGCGCCGTGAGCGGGTTCAATCGTCCGAAAAACGCGGGCACCGCGTCCAACCGTTCGGGATACAAGGTCTCCGCCGCGCGCGCGATTCCATCCCGAGACGTCTCGCGCGCGTTTCCGTCCTCTCTCGACGTCATCGACGCGTCGTCGCCGTCCGTCGTCATCGATCGCGTCGTGGGAGACCTCTTCCCGCGTCGCGAGACGGACGCGCGCGACGAGACGGCGCGTTCGAATCGATGCGCTCGCGTGGGCGTCATCATCGATCGCGCGCGAATGATTCGTCGCGCGCGCGGGGACGACGCCGCGAACGTCTTCCGACGCGCGCGCGACGTCGACGGACGATGGACGATGGACGCCGACGCGATGGACGACGTCATCGCGCGCGAGGCGCGACGCGACGCGCGCGAAGATGACGATCGGGACGTGGATAAGAATGCAGAATGAATGAAAGATATTTATCGACGGGAGCGCGCGCGCGTTGGACTCACACGGCGATGACGTCGGCGTTCTCGGGGAAGAGCGAGCGAAGGGTGACCCCGTCGAGGTTGGTGACCACCTTATCCGCGCCCTCGCCGGTGAAATCGGCGTTCAAATTGGACCCGCACGGGGTGACGAGACACTTCATGTCGGCGCCGCGCGCGGCGCGTAAACCGACGACGGAATCCTCGATGACGAGACACTTGTCGGAGGGTAAACCGATCTTTTCGCGCGCCAAGTTATAAATCAATGGATCGGGTTTCTTACGCGTCACATCGTCGCCCGCCATGAGAACGTCGAGTTTGGAGAGACGCTCGCGACCGACGACGGAGTTGACGACTTTTTCAAAACCCGCCTTGGTCGCCGCCGAACAAATACCCACCGCGATGGATGGATCGGCGATCGCCTCGTCCATGAGTTCCAACACCCCCGGTCTCGCCACCGCCACCTCCTCGACGATTTTCTTATAAATCTCCGTTTTTTTATCCTGCAACGCGTCCACGAGCGCGTCTCGATCCGTCTCCGATTCCGGCGGCGTCGCGAACATCGTCGACGACGGCCACGCGTTTTCTTTAAAGTGCCATCGCATCTTCGGCTTCCCACCACCGACCGTGTTTTGCAACACATCGTAATACTCCACTCGCCACTCGACGCGTGCACCGTCGATGGCGAGTTCAAACGCCTCGAACGCGCCGTTGTACGCCAGCCGGTGCAACTCCTCCGTCTCGACGATGACGCCGTCGCAATCGAATAACAGCGCGAATCGCGGGTCTTCCGTCGTCGACGCGCGCGAGGTCACGGATGAACGTCGCGGCGTCGCGTTCGTCGCTTGTCGTCGACCGACGCGCGCGACGCGCGTCGACGACGGCGATGACATCGTCATCACGGTGGTCATCATGAAGTGCATGAAATGAATGAATGAATGCGCGCTCGATGGACGATTCGCGCGCGGAGACGATCGTTCGTCGTGTTCGTCGCGTAGAAAAAACTTGTGTGCGTGCGTTCGTGCGTTCGTGCGTTCGTGCGCGCGCGCGCGATGACGACTGACGACGGATGAATGGATGGATGCGCGGGTCGATCGAGGGGGCCTTCCGCACACGTTCGCGCGCGCGTCGTCGCGTCCACGCGCGCGCGGTCGCGACGGACCCGCGCGTCGATCGACATCGTCCTCGCGCGCGTCTCCGCGCGCCGCATGGCGCGCGAGCGTCGAGAGACGTCCCCGAGCGCGACCGGCGGCGCGATGGACGAGGATGAACTTCCGGGCGTTCCCGTGCGCGCGCGCGAGGAAAGCGCGCAGAAGAGCGCGAGAGAGGCGAACCGAGGGGCGGTGCGAAGGTACCGCGATCGTCAGCGCGCGCGCGCGGGGGCGTTGGAGCGCGAGTGCGCGCGGTTGCGCGAGACGAACGCGCGATTGGAGGGCGAGCTCGCGCACGCGCGGTGGGTGCTCGAGGAGGTGCGAAGACGATACGCGCTCGAGGAGAGCGTTCGGACGCCACAGGTCGGGTCTGGGGGTGGATGGCCGACGTTCACGATCGCACACGGGAGCGGGTGTCCGTTGGGGGAGAGGGAGACGGCGCGGGGGGGGCCGTTCGGGTCGGTCGCGAATGCGTTCGCGAACGCGAACGGGCGCGGGCGCGGGCGCGGGGACGCGCGGGGCGAAGAAGAGAGGGGCGGTGAAGACGGTGCGATGAAGGGGAAACGGCGGAAAAGACGACGCGGGGGGGGAGATGTCGATGATGAGGAAGATTTGGCTGAGTTTTTGAACACGTTTCTCGTGCACGACGACGCGTGTCCGTGTCCGGGACACTCGCACGTGGACTCGCACGAGTGAGGAAAGGATCGGGCCGCGACGACGCGTCGTTTCCGCGCGTCGCGCGCGGTCCGGTCGTCCTCGCGCTCGACCGGGACGCGCGCGCGAGGTGCGACGTACGTAGCTTTGTACGATTTTTCAAAAGTATTGTGATAGTATTAAAATGAGTGGACGGTGTATCACACTCGTGACGAACCGTGTATATTCGATCGTAATAGTCGTAAGGAGCATCGGCGCTCTCATCGAGGTCTTCCTCGCGAGTGCGAGCGCGTCGCTCAGTGCGCGTGGTCGACGCCGAGCTGCACGAGGGTGATGAAGGTGACCCCGAGCATGTACGCGCCAAACTTGGCCAAGCGCACCGGTCTCGGCGGCGCGCCGTGGACGTTGTGTTCGTGCGCGGCCACCTTGTGATTGTGTCCGTGATCGTCTTCGCACTCCTCCTTGGTGTTTTCAAACTCATCGCCCACGACGTCGATGGTACCGACGTAGATGAACGTACCGGCGGAGAGGCCCTCGAGGACGGCGGACGTCGCCGACGACTTTTTCTCGGCCAAGTATCCGATGATGATCCCCACGGGCGTGATCATCGCGAACACGAACATGAACATCGACATCGTCTTGAGGTCTTTGACGCCACATCTCATGAATTGCGTGCCGACGCTGAACGCGGCGGCGGATTTGTGCGACGCGATGGCGACGAAGATGTTAATGATGGATTTTCTCGTGGTCTGCGCGCCGAGCGAGACGCCGGCGAGCGTGGCGTGAAGCGCGATGCCCGCCATGAACACGAGCGCCGATCGAGTTTGTTGAAACAAGCTCTGCTCCTCACACTTTTCGCAATCGTCCTTCGCGTCGGCTTGGACGGCCACCGAATTCTCGGGCCCGTGCGAGTGCGTGTGAAAGAGGACGCGTTCGATGCCGAAGGCCAAACAAAAGCCCAACACGCACATCACCATGGCGAACGGGTATTCATCGTCCGTCCCGATCTTCGCCTCGGTCGCGCTCTCGAGGGCGTGCGGTAAGAGATGGACGAATCCAGCGGATAAGAACAATCCACCGCTAAACGCGTTCAGGTACCGCGTCATCGACTCGAGCGCCGGCACGTGATTCGTCACGAGCAACGGAAGCATGCCTCCGGCCAATCCCATGGCAAAGATGCCCGACATGAGACCCATTTTTAAACCGGTGTACCTCTTCTTCGCCGGCGTCGTCGCCTCCGACGCGACGAACTTACAGTCTTTTTCGGAGAGACACCTCGTCACCAGCGCAGCCGCCAAATTGAACTCCGTCTCGTTCAATTTGGAATCCGCTCCCGCGAAATCCGTGATCAACTCGGCCGACGACACCGACGTCAAAGTTTCTTCCGCTTGCCCGTTGCCGTGCGAGTGTCCAGCGTGCGAGCCGCTCTTTCCCGCCAAGCGGTTCACGATCGCCTCCATGAGCTCGGACGTCTCCTCGGCGTTGAGCAATTCGTCCCCGTCTTCGTCCCACGTCTCGATCATGTGGTCGGCCGCTGCTTCATCACCGTCGGCTCGCGCGACTGTCGCGACGGTCGTCGCGAGGAGAAGACACGCGACCGCGATCGCGATCGCGCGCGCGCGCGACCACACCACCGATCGGCGGCGACGACATTGCTCTCGCACCGTCATGATTGATTGTGTTTGTTCCTTCGCTCGACCGCGAGACGACGAAACGACACGACGCGACGCGAAGGGGTCACGCGCGATGCAAACGATCGCTCGAACGACGACGACGACGACGAGCGCGAACGAACGACGCGAGCGTCGTCGGGTGAAGACGATCGTTCGGCACGGGGGGGCAACACGAGTCGATTCGCGCCGCCGCCGATTCGTGTGCGCCTCCCCGCGGTTGGTGTTTTTTACATCGACATATTCCCCATTCCAATACGATACATACGTCCACGAATGACACAAAAGACACGCCCCTAAACTCTGTCGACATCCCGTTTACCTGTACCACCCGCGTGTCTCGATTCCCCATACACACGTCCGCGTTCCCCAGTCCATCGCCCCCGACGACGCGCCCCCGCGTCCCCACGCAATGTCGACACTTCTTTATCATTTATCACCCACAGAGACACATATTCATACATATCTTACACACACAAACACCCATATACCCAATCACATACATCCACGACACACACACACACTTCATCCCTTTCCCGACCACGTCACTACGTCTCACGCACACACGACGAATCACGACCCACCACCCACCCCCCCGCATCCACGCGCGCCCCCCCGACGCCCCGCGCCCTTCCGCGACGGGCCGTCCTCGTGTGGGGGAGAGGGACACACCACGGGTCACGACTCGTCAGTCACGACCGCGATCCACGCGCGGGCGTCCATCCTCGGCTCGATCGACCGCGCCCGACCGATCGATCGACCGGTCACGACCCATCGATCGTGGACTCGATCGACCGACCGCCGCACTCTGCGACGCGCGACGATGAAGACGACGACGACGAAGAAGACCTCGACGGTGAAGAAGACGGCGACGCCGGCGAAGAAGACGGTGTCGCGCGCCAAGCCCGC
>MDTE01192160.1_pt1 | contig 13196 bp, 13 predicted proteins | sample 811231 | NCBI WGS metagenome assembly MDTE01 (sample SAMN05326651, study PRJNA326480) | marine metagenome | isolation source: seawater | place: Indian Ocean: Red Sea | collected 2010
CGCGACCGCCGAATCGGGCTGGTGCCGCAGCACAACAGTCTCTTTCCCTTTCGCGATGTACGCGGCAACGTCACGTTCGGGCTTCCCCGCGACCAGAGGCGCAGCCGTAACGACGTCGTCGAGAGCCTCATGGACGAGCTGGGCATAGCGCATCTAGCAGATGCCCGCCCCGATGCCCTGTCGGGAGGCGAGAGACAGCGAGTGGCCCTAGCGCGAGCCCTGGCGGTTCGTCCACAGTTGCTCCTGCTGGACGAGCCCTTCGCCTCCATCGACGATGCCGGGCGAAGGGCCCTGCAGGACATCTTGCAGAGCATCCTGAAAGACCACGGCATTCCCGCCGTCTTCGTGACTCACGATGTGGACGAGGCCCGCAGGATGGGGCAGCAAGTCGTGTTGTTCGAGCGGGGCAGGACGACGAGACAGGGCCGCCCACGAGACATCCTCGGGATCGACCGAAAGGTGTCGATCACGGGACAGGTGGTGGAAGAGGTGGAGGCAAGCGGAGCCGATGGAGGCGACGCCACCCAGACCATTCGGCTCTCGTCAGCGACCTTGACTGGCCCGCGGGATTCCCTCGAGGCGAACGAACAGGGTCAGCTCCACATCCAGGCTGAGCTCCCACTCAAGGGCTGATTTCTTGGGCCCCCGGGGCTCCACATGCGCTCGAGGTCAGCAGCCAGAGCGGCCCGACACGGGCCAGCTCCAGTCCCTAGACCTGGCAGCTAGCGCCCATCAAAGATCGCAGGCTGAGAACACGAGGTCGTCCAGGAAGACGCCCTGGCCCTCATTCTCCGAGTCGTCCACGCTATCGAACGCAAAGTGCACCTTCAGCTGGTGGCCTTCGGTCTCGGGGTCGTAGTCCGTCCCTAGCTCTGGCAGCCAGAGCCCCTGCTGCTGCCACGTGGCAGGACTGGAGAAGTCGTAGGCAAGCTTGTTCCACGTAGCGAGGGTGCCGTCTGCATCCATCACGGAAACATCCAACTGATCCGTCGTCATGCCATCGTCCACATCGAGGAACACCCAGAATGTGACCGAGTGTGGGCCTGCAGTGTCCGACGCCGTCACAGACGTCCACAGCTCCCCTGAGTTGATGCCGAAGTCGAAATTGCCCGTGCCCAGGTTTCCGTAGTACATCGCCCGATCCCCAGAGTGGCTCTGCTCACCAACGACGAACGACCACGCCGCATTGGGGCCGCCGGAAAACTGCACGTCCGGATCACCTGCCCCCCCCTGAAAGTCGAAGGCCTGTAGCTCACTGCAGTCGGAGCCACCGAGTCCGTCACAGTTCTGGTCGACGCCGTCTCCGTCGACCTCCGTAGCGCCCGGGTGCACCGAGGCGTCCTCGTCATTGCAATCGGTCAAGCTGGAGAAACCATCGGAGTCATTGTCGATGACCGTGCCGTCGAGACCGTCACAGTCAGCGTCGATTCCATCCAACGGCTGGTCCCACTGCCCGGGATGAACATCTGGGTTGTTGTCGTCACAGTCGATGCCCGAGTGTCGCCCGTCACCGTCGGCATCCACGGCCTCCCCCTCCACTTGGTCACAATTCTGATCGATGTCGTCACCTTCAGGGTCATCGGCCCCCGGGTAGATGGTGGCGTCGTCGTCATTGCAGTCGAATCCTGTGTGAAATCCATCACCGTCAGCATCCGTAGCCAAGCCATCGATACGATCGCAGTCACTGTCGACACCGTCACCAGGCAGGTCCTCCGCACCGGGATACACCGACGAGTTGCGGTCGTCGCAGTCGATATGCGCCCCGTAACCATCTCCATCCTCGTCGAGCGAGGTGCCATCCACGCCGTCGCAGTTCTCATCCTCGCCATTCCCCCAGAAGTCCGGAGCGCCTGGGTAGAAGCCGGGGTCGTTGGGACGACAGTCGAACTGATCGCGCGCACCATCGCCGTCAAAGTCGAAGAGGACGTCGTCCTCTATCTGGCATGCACCAGCGAACAGAGTCACAACAAAGAGTGTCCACAGGATTGGCTTCATGATTCGTCCGAGATTGGGGTTGTTATGGACAAGTGTCAGATACTCCGGAGGCGCCCGCCGTCCACGGCAATACTCTGGCCTCGAATATAGGCACCAGAAGGGCTCACAAGAAAGGCGACCAGCGCCGCCGGCTCCTCTGGGCGAGCGAGACGACCTTCGGGGATCTGGCTCAACCAGTCCTCGTGAACCGTCTCCACCGACGAGCCCAGCCGACTGGCTACCGACTCGGCGAGGGATCCCAGCCGATCGGTGTCCGTATAGCCAGGCAGCACGTTGTTGATGGTGACTCCAGGGGGCAGTTCGCCGGACAAGCTCTTCGCCCACGAGGCCACGGCACCGCGAATCGTGTTGCTGACGCCGAGGTTGGGTATCGGCTCCCGCACGGAGGTCGAGACGATGTTGATGATGCGGCCATAACCAGCACTCTTCATTCCGGGCAACACCAGCTTCAACAACCGGTGCGACGCCAGCACGTGCCGACCGAAGGCGCTGAGAAAAGCCCCATCGTCCGCATCCAGCAGAGGGCCCGAAGGCGGCCCACCCGTGTTGTTAATCAGAATGTGGACAGGGCCCACATCGAGCAGGTGCCCTCGGACGATGTCGTCCAGTCCGTCCCGGTCATCCAGATCAGCCACGACTGCGCGGGCGACCTGCTTCCCTGCCGCCTCCAAGTCGCTCACGAGATCCGCAAGCTTGTCTGCAGAGCGCGCCAGCGCACTCACCTGACAGCCCTGGGATGCCAGGCTCAGGGCCACCGCCCGACCAATGCCGGAGCTCGCCCCACAGACCAGTGCGTGAAGGCCCGTGAGATCGGTGGACAGCCCTGGTTCGATGGTCATCACGAACTGGTCATACAGGACGACCCGCTCGGGAACAATCGAGGGTTGGACTCAGCGGGCAAAGCCGTAGTCCTCCGAATTGTCCAGAGCTGGGACCGAGGACCGCGGCAACAACAAGGTGCGAACCGCCCAGAGCTCGGTGAACACCCGATACTTGGTCGTAGCGTCTAGGTAGTCCACGCCCGACGAGCCACCGGTGCCCACCCGCCGACCGATGATGCGCTCCACCATCCGCGCATGCCGATGACGGAACAAGACCATGCCCTCTTCCAGCTCCACAATGGCGTCCAACAACACACGCGGCCACGCAAGGAGTGGGAGTTCTCGGTAGCTCTCGATGAACAGCAAGGCGGATCGAATACGCCGGGTCCGAACCCGCTGGGACTCGTCCACATCCTTGGCCAACAAGAAGTCTCGGGACCGCTGGTGGCCCTCAGCAAACCGGGCCTCGGCCTGTTCTGCGTCGAGAACTCCAGCCTTGACCAGGCCGCTCCGCTGTTCAGCCGCGCCGGTTCTCGCCTGCTCCAGATACTCCTCCACAAAGGAGAACACGCGCTCTTCATCGCCAGGAGCTTCGGGCACCGAACCTTGGATAGGAGTCCGATACAGCCAGTTGTGCAGCGCATCTCGCAGGGTCTGTTCCTTGAGCACCTTCTCCACTCGGGCGACTACCTTTTCGCCCGTGGCCGAGTCCCGCGCCATCCTGCGCAGAAAAGCGAGCGGGTCACCGAAGCCCGAGTCCACTCGCTCTTGCTCGGGCAGTCCCATGAGGATCTCAATCTCGCGCATCTGAAATGACTGGAAGCCACTGGCAGGTGCGAGCTTGTTTCGGAACGCCAGAAACTCCTGAGGAGTCAGCGTCTCCATGACCGCAAATTGTGCCGCGCAGAGCCGCAAGATGGCATTGACCCGGCCCAGGTGGTGGACGACATGGGGGATGTGTTCTTCTGGAACGGTGGGAGCCGCGAGGTGGTCGCGCGCCAGACGCAGTTCTCTCAACATCAACTTGAACCAGAGTTCGAAGGCCTGGTGAACGATGATGAAGTGCAGCTCATCGGGCTGAAGCTGCGAGTCGTCTCCCTCCAGTCCGCCCTGAAGATCGAGCAGATCTGGAAGTCGTAAGTAGTCCCAGTAGTTGGGGGTGTCTCTCTCGGCCATGATGCTCATCCCTCGCCAGACAACGGTTGGTCTCTCATTCAACGGCAGCGGCGCATTGTACTCGACCCGCAAAGGACCAGACGAATCGCAGCATTCCAGGCTTAGGCAAGCGAACTTGGGTCCATTCGACAACCGAATCCGCGACGGCCACAATGCCCACCATGATGACCCAGTCTCCACGCCACCAGGATCAACACATCGCCGTCACGGGCGCAGGCAGCGGCATCGGCCGGGCCGTCGCCCTTCGCCTCGCAGAGGACGGAGCACGCCTCAGTCTCTTCGCACGCAGGCTGCCCCTCCTCAAGGAGACGGCAGAGCTCGCCCGCGCCGCTGGTGCGTCGGAAGTGTTCATCTCCGCATGCGACATCACCGATAGGAAGCGCGTCGTGGATGTGTTCGTGCGCGGCGCCCAAGCCCTCGGCCCACTCCAAGCTCTAGTTGCCAATGCGGGCATTGGCGGTCGGAACGACCCCGGGTCCGATGACCGCTTCGACGCCCTAGTCTCGACCAACCTGACCGGCTCGTACAACACACTGAGGGCCGCACAGCGAGTGCTCGCCGAGCCCGCAGAGCCCCGACATCTGATCGTTATCTCATCGATCCTGGGGCGAATCGGCGTGGCCGGGTACACCGGCTACTGCGCCAGCAAGGCCGGGCTGCTAGGCCTTGTGCGAGCCCTCGCCATGGAGCTCGCGTCGGAGAATGTACAGGTGAACGCCATCTGCCCAGGCTGGGTCGACACCGACATGGCCTGGGAGGGTCTACGAGGCCTCGGGGATGCTCTGGGCATCTCTGCTGAAGAGGCCAAGAAAGTGGCCATGCGCGATGTCCCCTTGGGGCGCATGAGCCACCCTTCGGAGATCGCCGCCATGGTGTCCTGGCTCGTGTCCGGTGATGCCCGGGGAATCACCGGACAAGCGCTCGATATCAACAACGGAGCCTTCATGCTCTGATGGCTCAAAAAACTACCAATCGCCGGTGACGACCGTAGAGTGCAAGAGTACGCTTGCGCGAACCAAAACAAATCACCTCTTTTCGGATACAGACTGTGACCCAGCCCGAGACTCAGACTGTCATGACCGCTGACCACCCACCGCCTTCGCCAGAGCCAGCTCGCAAGCCCAAAGTGCTCTGGGCCAACGTGGCCTTCGTGGTAGTCCTCCCGTTGTTTGTTCTGCCTGCAGCAGGCTGGTACCTGTGGAGCTTCGGCCTGCACTGGACCGAGCTCCTTGTGGCGGTCTTGATGTGGTGGGCGACCGGACTCGGCATCACTGCCGGCTACCATCGTCTGTTCTCACACCGGGGCTACAAGGCCACCGCACCTGTTCGCTTTGCGTATGCCGTGCTCGGCGCAGCAGCGTGTCAAAACAGCGCGGTGGCGTGGTGCTCGGATCACCGTTGGCATCACAACCGCGTGGATACCTACCAGGACCCGTACAACGCGCGCCGAGGCCTCTGGTACTCGCACATGGGCTGGATCCTGGTCGAGGGTATTCGCGAAGGGCAATACAACAACGTCCCCGATCTGAAGAGGGACCCGATCCTCGCCTGGCAGCATCGCAACTATCTAGCTGTGGCCGTCATCGGAAACCTTTTGCCAGTGCTTGCGGTCGGATACTTCACCAACAACCTGTTGGGGATGATCCTCATTGCCGGCCTGCTACGCATTATCGTCGTGCAGCACTTCACGTTCCTGATCAACTCTGCAGCGCATGTGTACGGCACTCAGCCCTACTCGCGCGGCAACACGGCTCGCGATAATTGGTTCCTATCGTTCTTTACCCTGGGCGAGGGCTACCACAACTACCACCACGCGTTTCAGTGGGACTACCGAAACGGCCCTCGCTGGTACAACTTCGATCCCACCAAGTGGCTGATCTATAGCCTGAGTCGGATCGGGCTGGCGAGCAACCTCAGACGGGTTCCGGACGAGCAGGTCTTGCGCGCACGCTTCGAAGAGGGCCGAGACCGCTTCAGCGAGCTCCTGGAGACTTGGGGGGAAGGCAAGGTCGAGGAGTGGCGACGGCGAGTGGAAGAGCAACGACATGACTGGGCCGACAAGAAGGAGGCCTGGGCAAACCGGATGCAAGAGCGCCGCCACGAGTGGGCGGAGCGCAAGCTCGCCTGGAGCAAGATCACCGACGACTGGGCCCACCGGGTCGACGAGTCTCGTACCGAATGGATCGAGGGCGCGGAGGAGCTCAAGGAGCGTCTCCACGACGACTTGGTGCGCGCCGAGTTCGCCATCCAAACTGCCCTCACCGAGCTCAAGCAACAGCAACAAGAATGGACTGCCCAGCACCGAGCGCGTCTGGACGCTACAACTGCGGATCTCCGCAAGGCCGCCCAGCGAGAGCTCGCGGTGCTCGCCCGGGCCCGCAGAAACGCTCGCAAGAAGGCCAAGGAAGCCTTGTCAGACTGGGACGCTCTCGTGGTTGAATACACGCAGGTGTTCGGGCCCCAGATGGTGGCCGCCTAAACTGAGGCTTGGCGAGGGTGGCCGAGCCTCGGCCTGGATACCACCCTTCGTCGGAGGCTTGCTTGAGTGTAGAGGCACCACAGCCATCCATCCCCAAGCCCGGCAAGGTGCAGGCCATCGGCATCATGCACCTGGTCAGCGGCATCCTCAATCTGTTGTGGTCGGTGGGCTACATCCTCAACGGCCTCGTCGTTGGGATCGGCACGCTTGGTCTTGGGCTGATCTGCTGCTGTCCCGTCGTGTTGTTGATCCCGACAGCGATCCTGGAGATCATCAGCGCGATCAAGCACCTCAAGGAACCTCCAGAAGGACTGGAGCCCCAACCCCTAGTCTCGTACCTGGAGATTGCCTGCATCCTCTGCTGCAACTGGATCACCATGACAGTGGGTATTGTCGGCTTGGTCTTCCTGCAGGACGAAGAGGTCAAGGCCTATTACCGGGCCCACGGCGGAAACATCTAGCCGGGCGTCCCCAGAGACAATCGATCAACAGTCAGATCACGCGGGGCTAGCCAAGAAACACGGCCTCCTTGTGAAGCAGCTTGCCCACCTTGAACGCCAGCTCGAACTTGTACTCGTGGATGCCCACCTGCTCCCCGTTCTGAATGGCCTCGGCGCACTTGTAAGCGTCAATCTGGAAGAGCACGCTGAAGATGAGCCCGGGGAGGCAGCAGCAGCACATACCCACCATGATGGGAACCAACGACCACAGCGCCTTCGCCTGCTGGCCCATGAGGATCTGGGCGATCCAGCCGAGCAGAAACGCAGCAATGGGATGAAACGGCGTGGCCAACCCGCCACCACCGCTGTCTGCGGTTGTGGGCTCAGGGTCGGGTGGTGTGGCTGCAGGAGGTTGCGTTTCGCCTGTCACGGAGACCCCTTCACTATGGTCTTTGCGGGCTCGAGGCCTCACTGCCTACGAGACGATGGGCGCACAAGGCCCGTTTCGATCTTGGGGGCCCAGGGCCACTGAAGTCAAACCCACCCGGACACCTGGGGAACCCTACCAACCACCTCAGGGCAATCGAACCTCGCGAAAGTACTGGAGTCGATGAAAATCCGGCCCGTCTCCAGGCACGGCATTGGCCGCCAGGTATCTTCGGTGTTCCCCTGCCCCGTGCACGGAGTAGGCATTGACCCGGTGTGGGAGAGGCGGAAGCCAATCTCGAGGCAGAGATGCACGCGCCGTCCAACGCCCATCCCCCCTAGAGACCTCCAAATCCAACTCCAGCCCCTGTTCCACTACGTTGCGCACGCCGTCCAGTTGGAGAACCAGGTGATGGCCATGGGGCCCGATCTCTACTTCTAGGTACCGACCTTCAGCCCCCGCGATGAACAGTTCGACCACTTCATAGTTCCAGAGCCCCGGCACCGACCCCGGAGGAAAGTCTGGCGCTGGGTCGCCGAAAAACGGTGCATCCACCCGCAGGGCGAGGTGTCGTTCATGACCCACAATGTCGAGCGTCACCTGTTCCTCAAGAGGTACCGGCTCCCCATCCCAGGAGAGAGCAACCCTGAGCCGGACCACCGGGGACTCTCAGCGCTTCCGGCCGAGCAGCACCCCGTCTCGGACCGTCAGCAGGACCTGCTCGATCCGATCATCGGCCTGAGCGTGGCTGTTGAACGCGACGATGGCTCGGTCTGTCTCGGTCTGGGGGTCTAGAACTCGACCGCTCCAGAGGACATTGTCGACGACCACCAAGCCGCCGGGCCGCAACAGAGGCACCAGGGCCTCCCAGTAGCCAATGTAGTTCTCCTTGTCAGCATCGATGAAGGCAAAGTCGATGGGACCCTCGAGGTCCGCGAGCGTCGCCAGCGCCGGGCCCAGCCGAAGCTCGATCTTGCGACCCCAGGTCGCCTGGTCCCAGTAGCTGCGAGCAATGGCTGTCGTCTGCTCGTCGATGTCGCAGGTCACCAGGGTTCCGTCATCGGGCAACCCCTCCGCAATACATAGTGAGGAATAGCCGGTAAACGTGCCCACCTCCACCGCCGACCTCGCACCGCAGAGCCGCACCAGGAGTGTCAGGAGGCGACCTTCGAGCGGCCCCACCTGCATCTGCGGAAGATCCGTCTCCCTATAGGTCTGTTCGCGCAGTTGCTCGTAGAGATCGCCGAAAGGAGTCCCGTGACGAATGGCATAGTCTTCAAGTTCTTCAGACACAAGATAGGTCATGCTGCACCTGCGGCGATGTCCTGGGGCGCCGATGCCCCGAGAGCGTTGTACGATACATGGTTCGAGCGCACTGGAAGCATCCGCCCACCGGATCCAAGGTGATGCTCGATCAACCACCCCGAGGAGTGTCCCTGGTGTTCTCGAGCGACCCCAAACAGCGCATCTCGCTCGCAAGCCTCATCAGCTTCTGTCTAGCGCTCTGTGTCGTGGGCTGTCTCGACAAGCCCGCCCCCGACGCCGGGCCGCCAACGAACCAGGGCGGGATCGACGGCGGTGACGATGACGACTCTGCGGACGACGACGACTCGACCGATGACGACGACTCAGTAAACGACAGCGATGGCATCGACTCGTGGCCACTAGACCAGGTGGGAGAGGTGTCGTTCAGCTACTACTTCGACAACCCCTCGGCCACGTATTGGGATTGCGTTCGGATCTACGCCTGGAACGACACTGGAGACCCGCCCGCTACCGGCTGCGAGCCCTGCGACCTCACTTGGCGAGTGGTCTACGCATTGATCACGGACACCTGCGGTAGCTGGGGGTACGACGGCGACGAGTACATCTTGAGCGTCGGGCTGGACCTGGACAACGGCCGTCTGTGGCTCACCCACGATCAAGGAAACAACTGGCAAGTGTTTCCAGGCAAAGGGTCCCAGACAACCGTCGGAGACACCCAAGTGTTCGAAGCTCAGCACCTATGGGACAAGGGCGACTGCGTCGACATCGACGGGGACGACGAGTGTGACCCCGGCTCCGAGCTGAGCTACATCGAGGCCTTCGAGTTGAGACACTAGCTCGCGTTGACCGACGCTCAACACGCAGCAGACATCAGGTCGAGCGGAGCGCAGCCACGAGGGCCGACATGGAGTCCTTGGCGTCACCAAACAGCATGCGCGTGTTGCTCTTGTAGAAGAGTGGGTTCCCCACACCCGCGTATCCGGTGGCCATGCCGCGCTTCAGGACGACAACGGTCCCCGACTCCCACACATGCAAGACAGGCATGCCATAGATGGGACTGGACTCATCATCCAGGGCGCCGGGATTGACGATGTCGTTCGCCCCAATGACCAACACCACGTCGGTGCGCCTCAGATCGTCGTTGATCTCGTCCATCTCGAGCACGATGTCGTAGGGCACGCCCGCTTCCGCCAGCAGCACGTTCATGTGGCCGGGCAGTCGACCAGCCACCGGGTGAATCGCAAAACGTAGGGTCGCGCCTCGCTCACGCATCAATGCGCCGAAGTCCTTGACCAGGTGCTGTGCCTGAGCAACGGCCATACCGTAGCCGGGAACCACGACCACCTCCTTGGCCTCCTTGAGTACCCCAGCCAACTGGTCCACATCCACAGGCTGGACCTCACCCGGCTGCCCAGCCGAAGGCGCCGGAGTCGAGCTCGCCTGTGTGCTGGTGCCGAATCCACCGAGCACGACGCTCCAGATGGAACGATTCATCGCCTCACACATGATGTAGCTCAGGATGGCTCCACTGCTGCCTACCAACGCGCCCGTGACGATGAGCAGATCGTTGGACAACATGAAACCGGCTGCTGCTGCGGTCCAACCCGAGTAACTGTTTAAGAGGGAGACGACAACGGGCATGTCGGCGCCACCGATGGCCAACACCGCATGAATTCCCAGGACTGCTGCCAAGACAGCCATCGCCAGTAACCAGATCAGGCCGGGGGCGTCCCCAGAAGCCGTGACCATGCCATCACCGACAAAAGGTACCGCCAGCCCGACGATAGCCAACACCATCGCAGCGTTGACCACATGCCGACCGGGGATCAACACCGACTTCCCCGAGATGGTTCCCTGCAGCTTGCCCCACGCCACCACTGAGCCGGTAAACGTGATCGCTCCGAGGCAGACGTCAGCATAGATCTCGAGCAGAGCTACCACCTCTGAGCCACCCGCGGCATGAGATGGGTGCAGATAGGTCGACACACCCACCAGCACCGCTGCCAACCCGACGAAGCTGTGCAAAGCGGCCACCAGTTGGGGCATAGAAGTCATGGCTACTCGGGCGGCAGCAACGGCACCCAGAGCGCCGCCCACAACCACAGCCGCCACCATGGGCAGGTAGGCCGGGCTCGCGCCGCCGATGGAAGTGGATGCGAGGACCGCGAGCAACGCCACGGCCATCCCGGCCATGCCGTACACATTGCCGCGACGTGCCGTCTCCTGACTGCTGAGCCCGCCAAGGCTCAGGATGAACAAGACAGCAGCCCCCAGATAGGCCGCGCTGACGAGGGTCGGGAGGCTGTCCATCACTTGTGGAACATCTTCAGCATGCGCTGGGTGACCAAGAAGCCCCCAAACACGTTGATGCTAGCCATGACGATGGCGATAAGGCCCAGGATGGAGGCCAGGTCCACCGCACCGCGAGCCGACTGGAGGATGCCACCGACAATGATGATGCCGCTGATTGCGTTGGTCACTGCCATCAGAGGGGTATGAAGAGCCGGCGTCACACTCCAGATCACCTGCCAACCCACGAAACAAGACAACACAAAGACCGTGAAGTGCTGCAGGAACGGTCCATCGGCAAACAAGCCCAGGCCCGCCAGCACACAGGCGGCCACCAGGCTCAGCAGCGGGCGGCGAAGGTTGCGCTCCCTCGAAACCTTCGAGGCATCGGAGCCGGTGGGGATCGGAGGATCGTCGGGCGGCTCGACCGGGGGAGGCTTCACAGGCGCCGCAGCGGGCGCGGTTCGAGGCGGCGGTGGCCACATCGATTCTCCGTCCAGCAGCACAAGGGCGCCCCGAACAGCCTCGTCCTCTAGGTCAATCTTGAAGTTGTCCCCTCCCCCCATGTCGTCCAACAGGTGGATGAGGTTGTTCCCAAAGAACTCGGACGCGTGGGTCGCGAGCCGCGAGGTGAGATCCGTGTAACCGATGATGGTCACATCGGACACCTCCACCGTCTTGTCAGCGACAGTCACCTCACAGTTGCCGCCACGCTCAGCAGCGAGGTCCACGATGACCGAGCCGGGCTTCATGGACTCGACCATGGCCTTCGTGATCAGCAACGGTGACGGCTTGTTGGGGATGAGGGCCGTAGTGACGACGATGTCCACCTCTTCGCACTGGGCCGCGAACAGAGCCATCTCGGCCTCGATGAAGGCCGCGCTCATCTGCTTCCCGTAGCCACCGGCACCCTCGCCATCCTCTTCGAAGTCGAGCTCCAGGAACGTTGCGCCTAGACTCTGGACTTGCTCGCGAGCTGCCGCCCGCGTGTCGAAGGCCCGAACTTCCGCCCCGAGACCCCGAGCAGCGGCGATGGCGGAGAGGCCAGCGACACCGGCCCCGATGACGAGTACGCGAGCAGGCCGGGTCTTGCCCGCGGCCGTGATCTGACCGCCGAAGAAACTCCCAAAGTGGTGGGAGGCTTCAATGATCGCTCGGTAACCCGAGATATTGGACATGGAGCTGAGCACGTCCATCTTCTGTGCTCTGGAGATGCGGGGGATGCAGTCGAGCGCAATCACCGAAGCCTTGCGAGCTGCGAGACGCTGGACGACATCTTGATTCTGCCCCGGAAAGATCAGCGAGATCAGCCGACCACCCTCGGGCAATAGGTCGACCTCATGCCGATCCAGGGCCTCGTTGTGTTCGGGCTGGCGAACCTTGAGGATCAGATCCGTGCTGGACCAGAGCGCAGCGGTGTCCTCGATAATCGTCGCGCCCGCTCCAGCGTAGGCGTCATCCGAGTACCGAGCCCACCGTCCGGCGTTGGACTCCACGTACACATCAAAACCCAGCGACCGCAGCTCACGCACGGTCTGAGGAGTGGCCGCCACACGGCGCTCACCGGGATGGACTTCTCTGGGGATCCCAATTTTCATCCGGCGTCCTGGTCGAAAACGACAGGTAGGGCGAGCAACCACCGGTCCTGTCTAGATGGCATGGGATGGTAGCGCAGCCCCTCGACGAATCCAATTAGGCGGGCACGCTTTGCCGCCGGGCACGCCTCCCACGAGAGCATCCGATCAGTCACCAGAGCAGCACGAGGGGGCCTCTAGAGGCAACCTAGGCTCAGGGTGTCCGCCCTCGCCATGACCGTGGCCGTGGTCATGATTGTGGTCGTGAGCGTGGCCTGATTCCCCAGCTTGGGCAAAGACCTTCGCCACGAAGGGCCGTGGCCCCTTTCTCAAGATGGAGGCGAAAAAGATCGCACCCAGCAAGACGAGAAAGGCCTCGCTCCACCAACTCGAGCCGTGGTCGCCGCCCAGAGTAAGTGCAAACTGACCTGCTCCCGGCACCAGCGCATTGACCGCCATGCCCAGGAGGACACAGAGAGCCGCGATCAGGGCCCCAAAGCCGAGCGCTATACCGCGCCCATGGAGCTGCGCAAGGATCCCGAAGGTCGTCACGTTGGTTGCTGGCCCAGCAAGCAAAAAGGCAATGCCCGCTCCTGGGGAGACCCCCGCCGCCAGGAGCACCGCCACCATCGGCGTCGCCCCGGAAGCACAGACATAGACAGGAAGCCCCAGAGCAGCGAACACAGCGACTTCCATGGGCCCCGACATGCCAGCCAGCCAGGGCGACTC
>MDTE01048146.1_pt1 | contig 13194 bp, 9 predicted proteins | sample 811231 | NCBI WGS metagenome assembly MDTE01 (sample SAMN05326651, study PRJNA326480) | marine metagenome | isolation source: seawater | place: Indian Ocean: Red Sea | collected 2010
CGAAATAATACCTATACGTATCATTTTGTCCGCACCCGATTACAAACCAACCGATCCTTAAAAATAAATGGACGCCGGAGATATCTCCGACGCCCACCTTCAACCTAACAACCAATTTTTTCGGTGGTCCTGTGAGTCACCGTTTCTCAATAGACAGAGTACACTAACAACTACACCTCTTTGACTCCACATAACTCAATCCGTTCAAAAAATGTCGAGATCACCCTCATCCTGGGCAAAAAGGCCTTGGATTCTAACAGTAATCAAACTCTAAACGCCTTAATACGAGTTATTTACATAATATCTCCCTGAAACGGGACCAGCTGCTTGCATCGATGGGAGGGCGTTCGCTAACCAACCGAATGACGGCTCGTATGAACTCTCCTCGGCAAATCTCCGATTTCATCCAAGGATAATCTGGCATTGTCCATCGGCGGGGGATTAAATCCGAGGCAGTTCGGCGCGGACCCAACGGCCTAGGGGCATGATCCCAAGGAGAGACCCTGACCGGGTTCCCGCGCCCAATCACCTGGAAGATGCGAATCACCAACCTAAATCCCCGCGAAGATATCGGAGCAAGCTGCTGGCATTTGGAGCTGGAAGGGCACGGCCTATTGATGGATGCCGGGGTGCACCCTAAACTCAGCGGCCGAGAGGCTCTGCCTCGATTCGGCGTCATCCGCGATGGTGTCGTCGACACCATCGCGATCACCCATTGCCATCACGACCACGTCGGCTCGCTTCCGGTAGCCATCCGCCACTTCCCCGATGCCCATGTCATGATGTCGGAATTGAGTTATTTCATTGTGGAACGGGTCCTCCACAACTCCGTCAACGTCATGAAACGTCAGCGAGACGAACTGGGAATCGCTGACTACCCCTTCTACACCCACCGCGAGCTCGATGATATTGCCTACCTCTTCCAGGGCTACAAATACAATCGGGAAATCGAGTGGGCAGGGCAAAAACGAGTGCCGCCCGGAAGCCAATCACCCACCCTGGAATTCTTCGACGCAGGGCACGCCCTCGGCTCCGCAGGGTTGATGGTGAGGGGGGAGCATGAAACCCTCTTCTACACGGGCGATGTCTGCTTCGGGGACCAAACCCTTCTCAAGGGCGCTCGCTTCGAGGACATCAAAGCGGACGTGCTTATCCTCGAGACAACCCGGGGGGCGCGGGAAGTTCCGGCGGGCTTCACCCGCCGACACGAAGCTGAGCGGCTGGCGAGTGAGATCCAAAGGGTCATCGAACGTCGCGGCAATGTCTTGATCCCGACCTTCGCCCTGGGGAGAACCCAAGAGATCCTGGCCCAATTGGCGCTCATGATAAGGGAGGGAAAGCTCTCCGAACAGCCCATCTACATCGGTGGATTGGGTCGGGTATTCACCGAGATCTACGACCTCCAAGCCCATCGCGTTCACCGGAATCACAGCAGCCTCAGCCTTCATGAGGCCCTCAACCTGGTCGTCCTGGACCGCAAACAACTGGACAACATGAAACTCAAAGGCAGCCGTCTCTTCGTCGTCACTGCGGGGATGATGACAGAACACACCCCGGCGCACGAGTTAGCGCTCCGATTGGTGGAAGATGAGAAGCAAGCGATCTTCTTCGTCGGTTACGCGGATCCCGACACCCCTGCCGGGCGCTTGCGTGCCGCAGAGCATGGTGAGACGTTTCACTTCAGTGAGTCGGGCGGAAACCTGACCCGGCATTGTGATTTGCAAGAATTCGATTTGACGGCCCACGCGAATCGCGACGAGCTGTTGGAGTTCGTCGGACAAGTGTCGCCTCACACGGTCATTCTCGGACATGGCGACCAAGAAGCCCGCGCCTGGTTTGCCGGTGAAATCGCCAAAAAACACCCCAAGATGAAGGTTCTCCAACCCGGTCCAGAGGAGTGCGTCGAAGCCTAGGATGAAGGATAGGCCCACCCCCCCAGACCTCTCCTAGATATGCTACGCTTTCGCCTCTTTGGATTTCCAGTCAGCGTCGATTGGTTTTTCTGGTTAACGTGTTTTCTTCTCGGGGGGGGACTCCGGATGCAATCGACACGCGACCTTCCTGATATCCTACTTTGGACGATTGCCGTCTTTTTCTCAATCGTCATTCACGAGCTGGGTCATGCGTTCGTGGGAAAAAAGAATGGAGTCCTCCCGGCGATTCATCTTCATGGCCTAGGTGGGGTCACTGTCTTTCCCGGCGCGGCCTTCTCCCGTCGACAGAATATTGCGGTCAGTGCCGCTGGTCCGGCAGCGAGTTTGGCCCTAGGCCTCTTGACCTTGGTCATTGCCTCGGTCTTTCAGCCCCAATCCTCAGGGGCGATTGCCCTCCTGCGCTACTTGCTCTGGATTAATTTCTTTTGGACCTTGATCAATCTGCTCCCCATTCTGCCCCTCGATGGGGGCCAAATCATCAGGGACATTCTTGGTCCCGCCCGACAGGAAATCACCCGCTGGGTCGGCGTGATTTGCGCCGCCGCGGTGGCCTTGTGGGCCTTTGAACAGGGACTGATCTTTCTCGGGTTGATGCTGGCCTATCTTGGCTTCATGAATTACCAGGGTCCCCACCGGGATCCCAGGGCTTAGGAACGACCTGAGAAGGGGCGACGCCTTACCGAAGCCATCCACCCCCGACAGTGGACACCGAAGTGAACCGTCTTCCGGGGACTGTCTCCGCATCGACATCCGGGAATTGCAATTATTCTCCTTTGAGCTCACCGTTGTGACATTCATGGGTCACCAAACGTCAATTCTCGTTGGAATCTGGTTTCTGGCGACTCTTTCAATTCAAGGAGGGCAAACGGGTTTATCGTTTGATCTCTTCGAACGGTCCATTCGACCCGTTCTAGTTGAGCACTGTTACGAATGCCATTCGGCGGAGGGCAAACGACTCAAGGGGGGCCTCCGGTTGGACACCCGGGAGGGCCTTCGCATGGGGGGGGATCATGGCCCCGTCATCAACCTTCGGGATCCTGAGTCCAGTCGACTCCTCCATGCTCTGCGCTACCAGAACGACCTCGAGATGCCTCCCAAGGGGCGCCTTCCCGATCAGGTGATTGAAGCCTTCGAGACTTGGATCACCAGGGGCGCACTCGACCCCCGGACGTCGACCCCAACCCCTCCGAGTGACACCTCCCGGGAACGACGCCCTCTATGGTCGCTGCAGCCCCTCCGGCAACCGGGAATCCCCACGGTCGAGAAGGCGGACTGGCCCCGGGAACCGCTGGACCATTTTATTCTCTCAGGGCTCCAGGCTCGTCATTTGTCGCCGAGCCCAGACACCGACCCACACACCTTTCTCCGACGCCTCACATTTGATCTCGTCGGCCTTCCGCCCCGCCCCGATGAAATCGAGGCATTCGTCGACCTCGCCACCCGGGATCCCGATCGCGCGATCGAAGAAAAAGTGGATCAACTCCTCGCCTCCCCGTTCTTCGGGGAACGTTGGGGGCGGCATTGGATGGATGTGGCTCGCTACGCCGATTCCAATGGTCAAAGCCGAGATGTCTTGTTCCCTCACGCCTGGCGTTATCGGGACTGGGTCATCCGTGCGCTCAACCGCGATCTTCCCTTCGATCAATTCATTCATCACCAACTGGCGGGAGACTTGATTCCCGCCCGTTCCAGGGAAGATCGACAGCAAAAACAAATCGCCACCGGGTTTCTCGCTATCGGTTCGAAGCCGCTCGTGGGCGGGAATCTTCAGCTAGATCTGATCGACGATCAGATCGACGCCGTGACCCGAAGTTTCCTCGGGCTCACCGTCAGTTGCGCGCGCTGCCACGATCACAAGTTCGACCCGATCACGACGGCGGACTACTATTCCTTGGGAGGGATATTCGCCAGCACCAAAACCTACTACGGAGGCGGTCCCCGCCGGCCCAAGACGGTCCAGGAGGCCGCGAAGTTATGGTTGACCCTTGGCGACGATCGAGCCCGGTCACTGGCCACCCTCAAGGGCATCGAAGCGGAAACAAACCGACTCAAGAAAAAGGAGAAGAAGCTCCGGAATCATCTCAAGAAGGTCAACCGGGGTGATCGAACACAGTCAGATGGCCGCCAGGCGCTCCAACATGAACTCGCCGAAACCAGCCGCCGACTCGACCAGTTGTCCGAACGATCGAAGTCCTTGTCCCTCGTCTTTGCCATGGGGGTCGAGGAGGCCAAGCAACCCTCCAATCTGGCCATTCGGATTCGGGGGGACAAATCGAAGACCGGAGATACAGTCCCACGAGGATTCCTCAAGGGTTTGCCCCACCCCGTGACCCACAAGATCAGGGAGGGGACGAGCGGCCGTCGCGAGTTGGCTCTGTGGATGACGGACCCTGCCAACCCCCTCACCGCTCGAGTGGCCGTCAATCGAATCTGGGCGCACCTCTTCGGGGTCGGACTCGTCCGGACCGTCGATAATTTTGGCACGTCCGGGGAATCCCCAAGCCATCCCAACTTGTTGGATCATCTGGCCAGGCGGTTGGTCGAACGGAATTGGTCCGTCAAATCCTTCATCAAGGCACTTGTTTGTTCCCGTACCTATCGACAAGCATCCACTTACCAAGGGGAGGCCCATCAGACCGACCCCGAGAACCGTCTCCTCTGGCGTTTCCATCGCCGGCGTCTCGAAGTCGAACCCATTCGTGATGCCCTCCTTTCGATCGGCCGAAGACTGAACCCTCAACCGCCGGTCGCTTCGGTCGTCGCGGCCATTGGAGAAGGGGAGGTCGGCCGGGGAATCAACACCAAACCACTGGAGACCCCATTTCACCATCGGGCCGTTTACCTGCCCGTGCTCCGGACGGCACTGATCGGGCTCCACAAGACGTTCGATTTTCCCGATCCCTCTTCGATCCAGGGTCGACGCGATACCACCAATGTTCCGGCCCAGTCACTCTTCCTGCTCAACAGCCCCCTGGTCATTGAGACTACCCAAGCCTTGGCGACCCGGCTTGGAGAGCTCCCGATCAGCCCCTCGGAACGAGTTCGAAGAGCATTCCTGACCTGCTATGGTCGTCCCCCCTCGGGTGACGAGGGGGCGCATGCGCTCCAGTTCATCGCCCGTCATCATGGAAAGGGCGACCCCTGGCAGGCATTCTGTCAGGCCCTGGTCGCTTCCGCTGAATTTCGCTACCTCAATTAATCCCTCATGAAGACTCCGATTTCCCTTCAAACCCACAGCCGTAGGGAATGGCTGAAGAGGACCACCTGCGGCATGGGCTTGCTGGCCCTCGCCGATCTTTGCCAGGCATCCGCAACGCGACGGTCCCCGTTGGCATCCAAACCCACTCATTTCCATCCGAGCGCCAAGCGGCTCGTCTTTCTCCATATGCGAGGAGGACCCTCCCACATGGAAACCTTTGACTACAAACCGGCCCTTTACCGACATGCCGGCGCGCCAGGAAGGAATCGGAGGGGAAAAAATGGAAAGCGACGACTGGTCGGCAATCACTGGGACTGGAAACGACGAGGGCAGAGCGGGCTTTGGGTCTCGGATCTTCTCCCCCATATCGCCGAGCACGCGGACGATCTCTGCGTCCTCTCCGGGATGCACACGGACTCCGGAAACCACACCCCCGCAATGCTTCAATTGCACACGGGAAGTTTCCAATTCGCTCGGCCTTCCCTGGGCTCATGGGTCATGTATGGATTGGGGACGGAAAACGCCAATCTTCCCGGCTTCATCAGCCTCTCCCCGCCCATTATTAATGGAGGCGCCAAGAACTACGGCGCGGCCTTTCTCCCGGCCGCCTATCAAGGAACGGCCATCGGGGACATCAAGACTCCGATCGAGAAGGCCCGAATCGATCATCTCACGAATCAAACCCTCACCCGACAAGAACAACGGCACCAGCTAGACTTTATCCAATCCCTCAATCGTCGCTTCGCCGCGACCGATCCGTCTGACTCCGAGATCGACGGCGTCATCGAATCCTTCGAGCGGGGATTCACCATGCAGTCCGAACTCCCCCAAGTCATGGACCTCAGCGGAGAACCTCAACCCACGCTGGAGGCCTACGGAATTGGCGAGGGCAAGGCCACCGACAACTTCGGTCGTCAATGCCTGCTCACCCGCCGCCTGGTCGAGGCAGGGGTCCGTCACGTGGAGATTTGCGACGAGTTTTGGGATCAACATGGCAAGCTCAAAACGGGTCACGGCGCCCGAGCCGCAGCCACCGATCAACCCATCGGCGCCTTCTTATCCGACCTCAAGCAGCGTGGCCTACTCGAGGACACGCTGGTACTTTGGGGCGGGGAGTTTGGCCGGACCCCCGACACGGCCAAGGAAAACCTGGACGGACGGGATCACAACCCTCAGGGATACACCATGTTTCTTGCAGGCGGGGGCGTCAAAGGCGGATTTCAGTATGGCGCCACCGACGATCTCGGCTTTGAAGCGGTTGAAAACCGCATGCACCTTCACGATCTTCACGCGACCCTTCTCCACCTCATGGGACTGGATCACGAACGCCTCACCTACCGCTACGCCGGGCGGGATTTTCGGCTGACCGACGTCCACGGCCACATCGCCAAAGAGATCATCGCCTGACCTCCGGGCCCTAAGCCAAATCCCGTTTCTTAAACTCGCCCAGCGTCCAACGGTATTCGTCCACCAATTGGTCGACGACGTTGCGACGTTTCATTTCGGGAGGCAGAACCTCCCAGGTATAGGTCTCCATCTCGAAATGAGAGCATAACCCGGGATGCTGTTTCACAAAATCCAAGGTGCCTTGGATGTGATCCGACGTGGTTTCAAAGTGTTCCCCCGGCTCGGTGTGAAGAGGGATGTGAAAATGAATGCGCCACTCCTCCGGCACATGTGGTTGGGTTGTGGCCTCGGCCGCCAAGGCATTGTCGAGATCCCGGAACCGCCGGAGCTCACCGCGGGAATCACGCTCAACGACCTGGTGGAAATAGATGTCGTCGGTGTAGGCCTTCAAGGCCGCCCTCACCTCGCGTGTTGGCCTTACCTTGAGCGCTGAACTCAGGTGGATCTTGCTTAATCGAACCTTGTGTTGAAGCAACCGTCCGAGCGCCTCTTGAGGAGGCTCGAATTCCACCGCCAGATGACAGCAGTCGTAATTCACTCCCAGATGATCCTCCATCCTCAAATCGCCCGGGCGATCCTTTCTCATGTCCTCGAAAAACCGAACCGTTTCATCGGTGGTTTCCAGATAACACAGCGGTTCGGGCTCCAGCCCCAAGTGCAATCGCTTTCCGGTCGCGCGGCTCAGTTGTTCGATATGATCGACACACTTCCACAGGTTTTTCCGCGCCTCCCGAACCTGCCGCTCGCTGTTGATCAGCTCCTTGTAGGAAACCGGAACCGTACTCACGCTACCATCGACGCCATCGGGCACGATCTCTGCCATCAGATCAAAGAGCAGGTTGGTGTATTCCAGCCGCTCCGGGGTCGTCCAATCCGGTTGATAGACGAGCTCCTTGACTCGGGTACCGTGAAACGTGCCATAGGGAAATCCGTTGATGGTAAACACGTAACAGTTTTCTCGATCCAACCAGGCCCGAAAGGCCTTGAGATGGTTCGGCTGGCTCAGCTCCACCGCCGCATCCTTTCCCAGACGAAGACCGATCGCATAGGGATCCGATGGACAAATCTGATTGCGCACCTCCAAGGTGTAGCGCTTTAACGTGTCGAAGGTCTGTTCCCAGCTCTCCCCGCGATGGATATTGGTGCAATAGGCCAAATGAAGCCCGTGACTCAGTTTCATACCCAGGAATAACGATCCGACGTTGACACTCGAAAACTCGGTGATGACCTCTCCCCGTTCAATGCGACCCAGAGGGAACCTGAAACTTGGGAGATTGCCTCATGAACGCGACCGGATTTTGAAAGGCGACCTGGTCGACCCAATCTCGAGCATGGCCTCGTCGGCGCATCTCCAAAATCGTATGCGGGACGGCCAGCGGCACGCTCACACCCCAGTCACAGGCACTGTTCATCCAAATCCGATCCGTCCCATAGATTTCCAACATATCAATCGCCCGGGCTGGACTACATTTGGACTCCGGATACAGCGTCATTCCCGCCCAGAAGCCCTCATCCAATACCATCTTGATGGTGTGTTCTTCCACATGATCGATGATGCAACGCTCGGGACGGATTCGAGAGTCGCTCTTCAGCACGTCCAAGATCAATCGCGTTCCCTTTCTCTTGTCCTCCAAATGAGGGGTATGAACGAGAACCAGTTGATCACGGCTGCCAGCCAAATCGACGTGCTTTTCCAGGACCTGCACCTCATTTCGGCTGTTCTTGTTGAGCCCGATTTCCCCTATCCCCAGCACATTGGGCCGATCCATAAAGTCAGGAATGAGGGAAAGCACCTCGTTGGCGAGACCGACGTCCTCGGATTCCTTGGGGTTGATGCACAGCCAGCTGTAGTGGGGCAGGCCGAATTTCGCGGCCCGTTTGGGCTCGTGTTCCGTCAACTGACAGAAATAGTCATAAAACCCATCGGCCGAACTTCGATCGAAGCCGGCCCAAAAAGCGGGTTCGCAAACGGCCTCGCATCCGGCCGACACCATGGCCGTGTAGTCGTCCGTCGTGCGACTCACCATATGGCCGTGGGGTTCAATGTATCTCATAGTCGCCCCTTAATTCGCGCCCGATTCCCCCAATTCCCCGGGCCATGCGCCACAGGCGGCCTTGGTCGTCGCAGAAGCGATGGGTTCGCTCGTGGGATCGGAAAAGACCTCTAGAACAGCGGCTGCCCTGCTGTTGCCCCCCTCTCCAAGCACCTTCACCGCCTCAAGAAACGCTTGATATCGAAAATCAGGATTCCCTTCTCCTCGATTGACCCGATCCATGAATGCCGCCAAATCCACTAGTTTGTGCCGGGCATCCATGAAATACAAATCCAGCACTTCTTGTTGTGTCCTCACGGTCTCTGATATTAGATTCGAAGCAAAACAAGCTTCAAGCTGTTTGACAGGGAAATCGATTGTATGCTCCACAGAATCTCAGAAATGCCCCGTTTCGCGCCTTTGACAATCCCTGTAACGGCTGACTCCCTGCAGGAGTCTCTACAGTAGCCAAATCAGGCTTGATGGCATAGACGCATGGGCAGCCAAGACAACCAGACCACTCTCAATCCCCTTCCAGTCGCGCTCTTCCTCTGTCTCGGCCTGACCGGGGTTGCCTGTCGGACGTCCTACTACCACCAAAAAGCGGACCGGGAGGTCTACCGGATCATCCAGGATGTGGAGGCAGACATCTTCGGCCAAACCAACCACTTCACCATCAATACCCGCTACTCGGATCGAGTGAGCAGCGAGATCGAACCGGAAGAGATCGTCGAGGACCGCCAACAAATTGCCAAAAAGACACTCAACATCGAGCAAGCCCTGGAGCTCGCCGTTCTTAATAGCCGAGAATACCAATCAGAAAAGGAGCGCCTTTACCTCACAGCCCTCAGTCTTTCGGGAGCACGGTGGGAATTCAGCCCCCAGTTTCTGGCCCGGTCCACCGTCTCCCGCAACCGAGCCGCTAACGGAGAACAATCGGGAAGCGTCGGCAACCGGATTTCGGTTGGCCAAGCACTCACGAGCGGTGCCAGTCTGGGTGCCACCCTGGCGAACGATCTGCTCCGATTCTACACGGGTGATTCCCGTCGTTCGGCGGTCAACTCGCTCTCCGTCAACATTGCTCAACCCCTGCTTCGCGGCGCGGGGAACCTCGTCGGACGTGAACCACTCCGGCAATCGGAGCGCAACGTCATTTACGCGATCCGGGATTTCACCCAGTTCCAGCGAGAATTCTCCGTCGATATCGTCTCGCAGTTCTTCAGTCTGCTCCAACAACGGGACATCGTTCGAAACCGTTTTGCTGACTACCAGGCCAGGACCAACTCGACCAAACGGCTCGAAGCCCGATTTGAAGCGGGCCTTGAGACCGCCGTCGGCATGGGGCAGGCCCGGCAAGCCGAGCTGTCTTCCAGAAACGGCTACGTGAACACCATCGCCTCCTACCAAACCCAGCTCGATCAATTCAAAATCCAACTGGGAATTCCACTCACCCACGAGCTTCAGCTGGACGACTCGGAACTGGCGACCCTCTCGGAGGTGGGGCTCATTGACACTCAATTCGACACCGATACCGCCTTTCGCGTCGCAGTCACCAATCACCTCGTGGTTCTCAACGACATTGATCGCTTCGAAGACAGTCGGCGCCAGATCAGAATCGCCGCCAATCGCCTTCGGCCCGGCCTCGATTTCTTTGCCGACGCCTCGCTCTCCAGTGAACGACCGACCGACTATACCCAATTTGATATCGATGACGTGCGGACCGGAGCCGGTTTCGAGATCGATCTTCCCGTCAACCGCTTTCGGGAGCGCAATCAATACCGGTCAACGGTGGTCAACTTTGAGCGTGCGATTCGAACACTGAGCCTGATTCTCGACCAAAAGAGGAACCAAATCGAACGGGGATTGCGAACACTCAGGCAGTTACGAGAGAATTATCGCATCCAAACCATGGCGGTGCAACTGGCGGAGGAACGAGTGCTGAGTGCCGATCTCAATATTCAAGCCGGCCGTGCCTCAGTCCTTGACCTCGTGATCGCCCAGGACGAGCTCGTGGCCACGAGAATCTCCCTTTCCGCGGCCCTGGTCGACTACATCTCGGCTCGACTTCGGCTGCTCCTGGATATCGGCATCCTCGATACCGACCAAGAACGGTATTGGTTGAACACCAATCCCACCCCTCTCCCCGATCTTTTTGTCGCCACCGAACCTACCCCGACGGAAATCACCGCCGAGGACGTTCTCACACCCGATATGCTTTTTGAGGAAACACCATGAACAGTGACTCTATGAACCCGGGGCAACCGGGATCGACTTCAAAGCGACCTCTCTGGATTGGAGGCGTGGCCGTCGTCATCGTCATCCTCTTCATCATCCTTCGTTCGGGCGGAAATGATGAAGGGGGTGAGGCCAAGTTCTTTACCGTTTCCCGCGGTGACTTTCTCGTCTCGATCACCGAGGGCGGGAACCTCGAGGCCGTCAATGAAGTCCTGATCCGCTGTGAAGTCGAGGGCAGTTCCCGAATCGTCTACATCATTCCCGAAGGCCAACAAGTGAAGGAGGGCGAACTCCTGGTTGAGTTGGATTCCGCCGAGGCAGAGGAGAAAGTCAACCAGCAGGAAATTGCGGTCGCCCGGGCCCGGGCCGACTTTGTCCAGGCTCAAAATAATCTGGAAATTGAAAAAAGTAGTATCCAAAGCGAAGTCGACGCCGCCCAGCTCCAACTCGATTTCGCAGAGATCGATTTGGAGAAATTCCGAGAAGGCGAACGGGCCCAGCAAATTCGAGACTCTGAGATTCTCATTCAAACCACCGAAGAAAGTCTTCTCCTCGCGCAAGATGAGTTGGATTGGTCAAGGAAACTCTTCAAGCAAGGCTTCGAAACCAAGAGCACGGTCGATCGCGGCGAACTGGGCGTGCTCCGGCAGAAGATGGACCTCGAGAAAGCCAGAACGGCGGCCACCGTGCTGACCGACTTCGATATTCCGAAGCTCGAACGGCAATACATCTCCGATGTGGAGGAATTCAAGAAAAACCTGCAGCGAGTCATCCAACAAGGGGAGAATCGGCTGACCCAATACGAAACCGCGCTTCTCACCGAGGAGAACACCCTCAAACTTCAAGAAGCCAAACTCGAAAACGACCAGAAGCAACTGGAAAACACCAAGATCTACGCTCCTCAGAATGGCTTTGTGGTCTATTCGGTTTCAAAGAGCCGCTACTCCAGCGAATCCCTGATTGAGGAAGGCGCCACCGTGCGCTACCGACAAGGTCTGATCAAACTCCCTGACACCTCTCAAATGCAGGTGGAGGTGAAGGTGCATGAATCTCACATTCGAAAAGTCCATCCCGGATTGACCGCCTTCGTCGTTCTCGATTCCTCTCCTGACAAGCGCTTCAAAGCAATCGTCACGAAAGTGGCCGGCCTTCCCGATACTCAAAGTCGCTACGCCAATCCCAATCTTAATGTCTACAAGACGGAGGTCGTCATCACTGATCCCCTTCCCCCGGACCTCAAGCCGGGTGTCTCTGCGAACACGGAGATCGTCATCACCAACATTGCCCAAACACTCACCGTTCCCATCCAGTCGGTCACCACCGCCAAAGGAAGCCCCGTGGTTTACAAGGCCGGAGAGCAGGGCCAACCCGTTCCCGTGGAGGTGGGGATGTTTAATTCCAAATTCATCCAGGTGGCCTCGGGTGTCGAGGAAGGGGATCGAATCCTCCTGTCTCCACCACTGGAAGCCGACGGCAGCAGCCTCGGCGATCCTGTGATCGCGGAAGGCGAGGCGATCGATGCGGAGGATTTGAAACCGGACCTCGACGCCCTCAAGCGGATCACCGACTCCAAACAGACCGCAGCGGAAATCGACAAAAAGAAGAGCGGCTCCTTTGATCGAGACGCCTTGATGAAGCAATTTGACAAGGACGGCGACGGCAAACTCAACGAAGCGGAGCGACAAAGCATGCGCCAACAATTTTCAGGAGGCGGTCGGGGGAGAAAACCAGGGGGCGGTGACCGGGGCGGAAAGGGACAGTGATTCCGAACCCGACCCGCTGCCTCTCAGCCACCGACTGCTATGGAACGCAAAGCGATCATTCAAATCGAGGGGATCGAGAAGAAGTACGTCCTGGGTGGCGAGATTGAAGTCCTCGCACTCCGCGGGGCCGATGTCACAATCCGCGAAGGCGAATATGTCGCTATCATGGGCCCCTCGGGTTCGGGCAAATCGACCATGCTCAATATCCTCGGGTGCCTCGATCGCCCGACGGCCGGCCGCTATTACCTGGGGGGAGATGATGTCTCCAAGATGCCCGACGACGAACTCTCCGAAGTCCGCGGCAAACGAATCGGATTCATTTTTCAGTCCTACAACCTCATCGCTCAACTCACCGTCATTGAAAACATCCAGGTGCCGCTGTTCTACCAGGGAAAAGACCTCGCCGAAACCTACGACCGGTGTGTCGAACTGGCGTCCTTAGTCGGACTGAGCGAGCGTCTTGAGCACCGCCCCAACCAACTCTCAGGGGGACAGCAGCAGCGCGTTGCCATCGCCCGTTCCCTGGTGAATGATCCGCTGATGATTCTGGCCGACGAACCCACCGGGAACTTGGATTCGGCGACCGGGCTTGAGGTTCTGGACATGATCGACCGCTTGAATGC
>MDTE01059593.1_pt1 | contig 13193 bp, 12 predicted proteins | sample 811231 | NCBI WGS metagenome assembly MDTE01 (sample SAMN05326651, study PRJNA326480) | marine metagenome | isolation source: seawater | place: Indian Ocean: Red Sea | collected 2010
CAAAGGCTATTGCAGGCGAAGCAGGGGTTCCTTTCTTCTCTCTTTCTGGGTCGGAATTTGTTGAAATGTTTGTAGGAGTTGGTGCAAGTAGAGTCAGAGATTTATTTAAAAAAGCAAAAGAGTCTGCTCCTTCAATAATTTTTATTGATGAAATTGATGCTGTAGGAAGAATGAGAGGTGCTGGATTAGGAGGGGGCCATGACGAGAGAGAACAAACTCTTAATCAACTTCTTGTAGAGATGGATGGTTTTGAATCAAATCAGGGTGTTATATTAATGGCAGCAACAAACAGACCTGATGTTTTAGATACAGCATTATTAAGGCCAGGCAGATTTGATCGACAAGTAATTGTAGATAGGCCAGATCTTAGTGGTAGAACTGAAATATTGAAAGTTCACGCTAAAGATAAACCTTTAGCAAAAAATGTAAACCTTAAGACAATTGCAAAACAAACACCAGGATTTACAGGTGCTGATTTAGCAAACTTACTAAATGAAGCAGCTTTATTAGCTGCAAGGAAAGATAAGGTAACTGTTTCAATTAAAGATATAGAGAATTCAATAGACAGGGTTTTAGCTGGCCCAGAAAAGAAAAGCCAGCTAATGAGTGACGAAGAGAAGCTAATTATTGCTTATCACGAGACAGGACATGCACTAGTTGGATGGGCTCTTCCAAACGCAGACCCTATACATAAAGTGACAATAATACCAAGAGGTAAAGCGCTAGGTTATACTCAGGCACTTCCAGATGGTGAGAAATACTTAACATCTAGAGCTGAACTTAAAGATAGGTTGGCAATGTTGATGGGGGGAAGGGTTGCAGAAGAAATTATATTTGCCGATCCTACAACAGGAGCATCTAATGATATAGAAAAAGCAACAGAAATAGCAAGAAAGATGGTGATGGAGTTTGGAATGAGTAAAAAACTGGGGCCTATGTTATATGGGAAAGGGTCTAGCGAGGTTTTTCTGGGTAGAGACTATGGGCGACAACAAGATTTTTCCGATGAGGTGGCTTCATCTATTGATGATGAGGTAAAAAATCTTTTAACTGATGCTCACTCAATAGCTTCAAAAATATTAAAAAAATTCAAAAAACAAATGGAAACAATGGTCAAAGTATTAATTGAAAAAGAAACTATTGATAAAGATGAAGTTGCGAAGATATTTAATTCAGTAAAGAAAGTTAAAATTACAGGAACAGGAGCTTCTTTAAAATTAGCATGAAAAAAAACATTGAAGGAAAGATTGAAACAAAAGAAGGATTAGCTTCTTTTTTATATAATTGTACTGACAAAACGATTGAAGAAACAAAAATCATAGCGGAACGATTCTTAGAACAAATTGAAACAAAATTAAAAAAAAATAATAATTTAGATATCAACTTAATTTTTCAGGCTCTTGATAACGTTGAACATAGTCAACCAATTTACTTCAAGCAGTTACCTTTTATTAGCTTATGTGAGCACCATCTCTTGCCGTTTTTTGGGTTTGTTGATATATCAATATTTCCATCAAATAAAATAGCAGGTGTTTCAAAGTTTACTGACTTGATTGAGTTTCTATCTAATCAATTGACGCTTCAAGAAAAATTAACAAAGACAATAGCTAATACCATAAATGACAAACTTCAATGTCAGGGTGTATTTGTAAGAATAAAAGCAAAACATCTTTGTTCAGATATAGTAAATCCGCAAAATTCAACTTCTAATATAATTACTACTTTTTCAACAGGTTTATATGAGTTAGATTACTCTTTGCGTTCTGAAGCATTATTAAATTTAAATTAGTGTGTTTTCCTGGAAAACTTTTTTATCAAAATTAGATAAAAAAATATTAGGGATTATAAACATAACTCCCGACTCATTTTCTGGCGATGGTGTTTTAGGTTCAAAACAATTGCTAGAAGAGAAGTTTTTAATTGCAGAAGCAATGAATATAGAATTTTTAGATATTGGTTGTATATCTACTAAACCAGACTTTGAAATAGTTCAAACAAAAGAAGAACTTAATAGATTTGAATTTTTCCTGAAAAACATAAATAAAAAATTTAAATTTTCTATAGATTCGAATAATTTAGAAGTCATAACGAAAGCTTTAGATTCTGGTTTTTCAGTAATTAATGATGTTTTTGGTCTAAAGAACGAAAACATAATAAATAAAGCCATTGAGTCGAAATGTGGAATAATTATTATGCATAAGCATCCTTTTTCAAATAACATTCACGAAAAAATGGAATATAAAGATATAGTTAACGAAGTAAAAGTGCAATTAAATGATCAAGTTTCTAGGTTAATTGATTTAGGAATACACGAATCACAAATTGCTATTGACCCTGGTTTAGGTTTTGGTAAAAAAATAGAGGATTCAGCTAACTTGTTAATGCAAATAGAACATTTAACTGGGGAAGTGCCAATAGTTGTTGGATATTCAAACAAAAAGTTTTTAGATTTAATCTCTTTAAATAAAAAATCCCTTTTACGACATTGTTACAATTCAGGGGTTTCATTAGTTCGATTACATATAGATAAATGAAATTTAGGTGTAAGCTTATAATTAGTATTTTGTAAGGAACTTAATGGCTGGTTTAAAACCAAATGATTTTTACTGGGTTATTGAAGGAAAACTTGCTGTCTCTGAATGTATTGGGGGTGGAGGTCTAACCTCAAGAAAAATTAGAAGAGAAGAAGAAGTCCAGTGGTTGAAAAGCCAAGGCATAAATGCTATCTTTTCTTTATTAGATTCTGACTTTAATTTAAAAAATTATCAAGAAGTAGGCTTTAGAACCTACCATTTTTCTCTTCCTGACAATGCACCACAGGAGTCTATAAAAGTTATTTTTGAAGCTATTAAGGAAGCCCTTTCTGATAAAGAGATAAAGCTCTTGATACACAGAGAATATTTAGATGAAGAAGTCCCGGGCATTCTTGCTGGTTACTTAATATATGCAAAAATTCTTGATGATCCAATTCTAGCTAGAACTATTCTTGAAAAAATTTTAGCGAAACCACTTTCTCCTAGGGCAATATCTTTTATTCCTAATGTATAGCAAATGCCTTTAACCATCAACGTTAAAGGTATTAAAGCATATGGTAAACACGGCGTTTACGATGAGGAAAAAAAAGAGAATCAGCTTTTTTTAATTGATGTAAAGCTAATACTTGAAGACACAAAAAAGGTAAGAAGCAATATAGAGAAAGACTTAATTACTGAAACTATTAATTATGAAGTAGTAGTTGAAAAAGTGCTTAAACTAGTTAAAGAAGAATCCTTTAATTTAATTGAAACACTTGCTTTAAAAATTGTAAAGAGTCTGAAAAATCCAATTATAAAAGAGATTTTAGTGACCGTTCACAAGCCAGAGACATTATTAAACAAATCAACAGAAGATATTAGTGTTACAGTAAGTGAAAAATTTTAACAAAATTATTTTATCTATTGGTTCTAATGTTGGAGATAAATTAGAAAATCTTGAAAAATGTTTAAAAGAAATTTCAAAAATTTCCAAAATTACTAAAGTATCTTCCTTATATGAATCAAAACCAATACTTTACGAAGAACAAGAAAATTTTTTCAATTTAGTAATTGAGATTGAGTACAAAAAAAATCCATATGATTTATTAAAAAACATTAAAAAAATTGAAAAATTAATGGGAAGAGAAGAAAATTTTAGGTTTGGGCCTAGATTGATAGATATAGACATTGTATTTTTTAATAATATTGAATTACAGGGTAAAGAATTAACAATTCCCCATTATGATTGGCAAAACAGAAGATTTGTTATAGAACCATTATCTGAAATATTTAGAGAGTTTAATTTAAGCGATTACAAAATAAATAATCAAAAAATTTATAAAATAGGTACTATAGACTACAAGTAATTACGGGCACCAATAATTAGGGCACGATAAATATGAAAATAATTAAAGAAATAGATCAATATATTTTAGATCAGAATATATGTTTAATTCCTACTATGGGTGCTTTGCACGAAGGTCATTTATCTTTAATTGAAGAAGGTAAAAAATTAGGATTTTCAGTAATGGTTTCTATTTTTGTTAACGAAATACAATTTAACAACAAAGAAGATTTTAATAATTATCCGAAAAGAATTGAAGAAGATATTAAAATTTTAGAAAAATTAGATATCGACTATTTATTTATTCCAGAAAATAATTACATTTATCCAGAAGGTGGGTTTGATAAAATTGATTCGGGCATTATAGGAAAAAAATTTGAAGGAAGTTCTAGACCGGGTCATTTTGATGGCGTTCTTACTGTTGTTAATAGATTGTTTGAACTAATTAAACCAAAATTTGCAATTTTTGGTAAAAAAGATGCTCAGCAATTATTTTTAATTAAGCAAATGGTGAAGAAACAAAATTATAAAATAAAAATAATTGAAGGTTTAACAGTAAGAGATAATTTTGGTTTAGCATTAAGTAGTAGAAATTTATTGTTAACCAAAGAGGGTAAAAAAAAGGCAAATTTTCTTTACGAAGCACTTAATGTAACAAAAATAGAATTCTCTAAGACAAAAAACTTAATGGCTTTTGATAAATTTTATTCAACTTATTTAAAGCATGAGATAAAGATTGATTATTTAGAGATACTAGATTTAGAGACATTTTCCAAACCTACAGATAAAACCCAGACATATATAATTGTTATTGCTGCTTATGTTGAGAACATAAGATTGATAGACAATATTGAATTCAGATTGGAGAATATATGAAAAAAATTATTGCTATTGATGTTGGTAATAGTGAAACAACAGTAGGAGTTGGAAGCTCTAATGGGTGGACAGGCTATCGATTTACAACAAGGAAAACAATAACTTCTGATGAACTTCTTATGATGTTCAAAACAATTATTGATCTAAAACCAACAGAAGAAAATTTAATTGAAGGAGGGGTAATTTGTTCAGTGGTTCCTCAAATAACAAATAGTGTTGCAACTGCAACAAGTAAATTTATATCAAAGGAAGTAACAGTGGTTGGGCCGGGAGTAAAAACAGGTTTAAAAGTAAATATTGACAACCCCAAAGAGCTTGGTCCAGACAGGATTGCTAACTCTATAGGGGGATATATTAAAGCACAGTCTCCTGTAGTTATAGTTGATTTAGGGACAGCAACAACTTTTGATTTAGTTAATGAAAAAAAAGAATATCTAGGGGGTGCTATTGCACCAGGTATAAAAATTAGTTTAGATGCCCTTAATGCGAGAACTTCTTCCCTTAAATCTGTTGAGTTAGAAACTCCAAAAAATGTTGTTGGAAAAAATACTTATGAAGCTATACAAAGCGGTCTTATATTTGGTCACACTTCAATGATTGACTCTATGATAGAAAAAATAATTCTTGAATCTGGATTAAAACCCAAAATATTTATTACTGGTGGATTGGGCAAAGTAATTCATCCACTTCTGAATATCAAATCTAAATATGAAGAGGATTTAACATTAGATGGACTTGAAGAAATATATAAATTAAATAATTAGGCTATGTAAGTGAGTAATTTTTCAAAATCAGAAAAGGAAATTTTCGAATTAAGAAAACAGAAGATAAGTTTTTTTAATGAAGTTAGTTCGAAGTCTTTTCCAACAAGTTATGAAGGTACTGTTGATATACAAGATATAGTCCTAAAACATCAAGATATTGAGCCTGGAAAACATACTGGTATAGATGTCTTTATTAAAGGAAGAATCCTACAAGGCAGATCATTTGGAAAGCTTTCATTTTATGATTTTCTAGACAATACGGGTAAAACACAATTGTTAGTTGATAAAAGCAACATGAATAGGAAACAACTTTCTCTTTTTGAAAACTATGATTCAGGAGACATTGTAGGAATTTTTGGAGAAATAATGAAAACTAAGAAAGGTGAATTATCAATAAAGGTCAAATCTAGCAATATTCTTTCAAAGTCATTAAGAACCCTTCCAGAAAAATGGCATGGTTTAAAAGATAAAGAAACAAGATTTAGACAAAGGTACCTTGATTTTATTGTTAATCCAGATTCAAAAAGAACTATAGAAATGAGATCAAAAATAATAAATTTAATTAGAAAATTTATGGAATCCCAAGGCTTTATTGAAGTTGAAACTCCAGTTTTACAACCTAAAGCGGGCGGAGCTCTTGCAAAGCCATTTACAACACATCACAATGCATTAGGTTTGGATATGTATCTTAGGATAGCCCCAGAGCTATATCTTAAAAGATTAATAGTTGGTGGTTTTGAGAAAGTATTTGAAGTAGGGAAAGTATTTAGGAATGAAGGCATTGACCAAACGCATTTACCTGAATTTACCATGATGGAAAGCTACGAGGCTTATGTTGATGTAAATACTGTAATGGACATGGTTGAAAATATGTGTTTACATATTTTTGATGAATTGGGTATTGAGAAAAACATAAAATTTATGGATACTGAAGCAAATTTTTCAGGCCCATGGGAAAGAGCCAGCATGTATGAACTAGTTTCAAAAAAGTTCAAAATTGAAATAAAGCATGATTCTGATATAAAAAAAATAAAAAGTTCTTTGAAAAATCAGCTAGACAGTAAGCCTGAAGCAGAGTCAATTGGGTTATTGGTTAATGAGCTTTTTGAAAAATATATTGAAGATGATATTAAAAATCCAACGTTTGTTACTGATTACCCAGTTGAGGTCTCGCCGTTTGCAAGAGAGAATAAGAAAAAACCAGGAGTAACGGAAAGATTTGAATTATTTGCTTTTGGAAGTGAGTTAGCCAATGGTTTTTCTGAGTTGATTGATTCTGAAGAGCAAGAAAATAGACTTAAAATCCAGGCACAAAAAAAATCTAAAGGTGATGAAGAAGCACATGTTGAGGATCAAGATTATGTAGAAGCTCTTCAATATGGCCTTCCTCCAACTGGAGGATTAGGATTTGGAATTGACAGATTTGTTATGATTTTAACAAATAATCCGTCAATAAGAGAAGTTACAGCTTTCCCTCATTTGAAACCTGAAAATTAGTTACTTCTATTTATAAGATATTCATTTATATTAATTAAGATTTCTTTGATCTTGACATCTTTAATATTCGACAAACTTTTCATGCTCTCATTAAAGTGATATTCTAAATATTTTTTTGTCTCAGCAATTATTATCTCATTGTTGAATTCTGTGATCACTTCATTTAAATTTATATTTGAATTTCTAATTCCTTCTAATATTTTTTTAATTTTCTCTTCATTTTTTGATAAAGCAATAAGCACAGGCAAAGTATAGGTTCCTTCGAGTATATCTTTACCAGCTTCTTTTCCAAGAGTTTGACTGTCTGAGCTTAAATCTAAAATGTCATCTGTTATTTGAAAAATAATTCCATTATGCCAAGCCCATTTACTAATTGCTTCAATTGTCTTATTGTCGCATCCTCCAGCCATAGCGCCCAATCTTGCACTTGTTCTTATAAGGCTTGCTGTCTTTCCCTCAATAACTCTCATATAGTCATCTTTGGTATGATTTGTATCAAATTGATACTGAATTTCTTTTGTTTGGCCTTCTACAAGTTCAGCATAAGTTGCTGCTAATAATTTAACTGACTCAAGGCCTAGAGATTCTGATGCAAGCTCAGAAGATCTTGCCAATAAATAATCACCTGCAAGTATTGATAAAGTTGGACTCCATTTTAGATTAGCGCTTAGAACCCCTCTCCTTGTTTCTGCCTCATCGATTACATCATCATGATAGAGGCTTCCTAGGTGAATTAATTCGACAGCAACAGCCGCATCAATTATTTTTTCATGATTTCCATCTCCCAATTCTCCTGCAAGTAACGTGCAGATAGGTCTGAATCTTTTTCCGCCAGCTATTATTAGGTACTGAGAAATATCGTTTAAATAAGAATCTTTTGAACCACTAACTTCATAAAGTCGTTTTTCAAAATTTTCTAAATTAACCCATAATTGATCTAATGGTATAATTTTTTTCAAATTATTTGAGTCCATATACTTAAGAATAAGTGAGTTATATAAATAGTTGGAATTTTGATTTAGATGTATAAACAAAGCATTATTAATATAGTTATATGTTTGAAAGATTTACTGATAGGGCTCGTAGAGTTGTAGTTTTAGCTCAAGAAGAAGCAAGGCGTTTAAATCACAACTATATAGGAACTGAGCATATTCTTCTTGGTTTAATCCAAGAGGGGGAAGGCCATGCTGCAAAAGCTTTAGAAGAATTAAATATTAATATTGACAGCGTCAGGTCAGAGGTTGTTGAAATTATAGGAGAAGGTCAGCAATCTCCAAGTGGGCACATTCCTTTTACCCCAAGAGCAAAAAAAGTTTTAGAGCTTTCACTGAGAGAAGCTCTTCAATTAGGACATAACTATATAGGAACTGAGCATATATTGTTAGGTTTAATAAGAGAGGGAGAAGGTGTTGCAGCACAAGTCTTAAAAAAATTAGGAGCAGAACTTTCTCAAGTTAGACAAACAGTAATCAAGTTGATTTCTAATTCAGATGAAGGAAAAAAACCACAAACAACTTCAACAGGAGGAAGAGAAAGGCCCGGGTCAGGAACAGGATCAGCAATACTTGATCAATTTGGGCGAAATTTAACAAGAATGGCTAAAGAAGGAAAGTTGGATCCTGTTATTGGAAGAACAACAGAAATTGAAAGAGTAATGCAGATTTTATCAAGAAGAACAAAAAATAATCCTGTATTAATTGGGGAACCTGGTGTAGGAAAGACAGCAATTGTAGAAGGCTTAGCCCAAAAGATTGTTTCGGGGGATATACCAGCAACACTTCAAGGAAAACAGATATATACCTTAGATTTATCAGCTTTAGTAGCAGGATCAAGATACAGAGGTGATTTTGAAGAAAGATTAAAGAAAGTACTTAAAGAAATAAGAACAAGAGGAGACATTGTTTTATTCATAGACGAAATTCATACTTTAGTTGGTGCAGGAGCTGCAGAAGGAGCAATTGATGCAGCTTCTATTCTTAAGCCAATGCTTGCAAGAGGTGAGCTGCAAACTGTTGGTGCAACAACATTAGAGGAGTTTAGAAAGCATTTTGAAAAAGATGCGGCACTAGAAAGAAGATTCCAGTCAGTTCAAGTAGATGAACCAAACCTATCAGATGCTATAGAAATACTAGATGGATTAAAAGATAGATATGAAGTACATCATGGAGTTAGGTTTACGGAGCAAGCTATTGTATCAGCCGTAAATATGGCAGATCGTTATATTTCCGATAGATTTTTACCAGATAAAGCTATTGATTTAATAGACGAAGCAGGAAGTAGGATGAGGGTTTATAAAAAACCGCTCGATGGAGAAAAAAAAGAGATTGCTGAAAAGTTAAAAAATTTACGAGAACAAAAAATAGATGCAGTCCAGTCTCAGCTTTATGAGAAAGCAGCCCAAATAAGAGATCAAGAAAAAATAGTTTTAGATGAAGTTGATTCATTAGAAGAAGTGAATTCTTCAGATGTTGATATGGTTATTGATGAAGAAGAAATTGCTGAAGTACTTGCTCAATGGACAGGGATTCCTGTACATAGATTAACTCAAGAAGAAACTGCAAGACTTCTTGAAATGGAAAAAGAACTACATAAAAGAATCATTGGCCAAGAGGAAGCAATTTCAGCTGTTTCAAAAGCTATAAGAAGGACAAGGTCAGGTTTAAAGGATCCAAAAAGGCCTTCAGGCTCTTTTATTTTCCTAGGCCCTTCAGGTGTTGGAAAAACAGAAACTGCAAAAGCTTTAGCGGAATTTTTATTTGGAGATGAAGATTCTTTAATACAAATTGATATGTCAGAATACATGGAGAAACACACAGTAAGCAGGCTTATAGGTTCGCCTCCTGGATATGTTGGTTATGATGAAGGAGGACAATTAACTGAAGCCGTTCGCAGAAAACCATTTAGTGTTGTTTTATTAGATGAGGTAGAAAAAGCACATCCTGACGTATTTAATACATTACTTCAAATTTTAGAAGATGGAAGATTAACAGATGCACAGGGAAGAACAGTAGATTTTAAGAATACTGTAATTATTATGACCTCGAACCTTGGAACAAAGGATTTAACTAAGAATATAGGCTTTAGTAATTTAGATGAAGCTGGATCATATGAAAAAATGAAATCAAAAGTCAATGAAGAGCTTAAGAGGTACTTTAAGCCAGAGTTTTTAAATAGAATTGACGAAACAATTGTTTTCCATGAGCTTTCACTTGATGAAGTAAAAGAAATTGTTGATTTAATGTTAGAAAGAGTACATAAACAATTAAAAAATTCAGATTTAGAAATTGTTTTATCTGATGAAGCAAAAGAATATTTAGCAACTGAGGGATACAATAAAGAATTTGGAGCGAGACCATTAAGGAGGTCTATTCAAAGACTGCTTGAAGATCCGCTTTCAGAAGAATTACTTCAAGGAAAATATAAAGCAGGCTCTACAATTATTATTTCTTTAAATAATGATAAGGGTATTTTAGAATTTGAAGCCGTCGAAGCACCTAATGAGCCTCAAATTGACTACGTTGAAACTGAAACATAAATAAATTTCTCAAATTATCTTAAGCAGTTTATTAGATGACCATATAGAAAAAAAATAGTATTTTATGTTATTAAAATTATTGCAAGTATTAGTTAATATTTGCAACTAAAGAATAGAAACTTGGTTAGCCACTATCCTTACCAAAAAACCTAACTTCTTCCAAAGCACATTCTTCAAAAGGATTTTGTCCATTCAACTCTTCTCCAGGGTAAGCGCTTAAAAAATCTAGTCTCAAGTAAGAAGTTGTAGCATTTATATCTACCCACTGTTCATAGTTATCATTCTCAAGTTCTTTTTGTATTTGGATATCTTGATCATCAGTTGTAATTAATATATCCCTAACTTTATAATTCCTTTTGAAGGAACTAGTTTTTTGAGAATTTTGAATGACAATAAATTCTATAAAAATATTGTTAGGGAAGTTAAATTCTATCCACCCCTCTTCACACTGCTGTGAGTTATCTTGCCACATTGTATACTCGCCATCAAAAAGATTTTCACATGAGAAGTCATTAGAGTTACCAGATTCGTAAGTGCTTGAAGCTGCACAGTTATTAGGCTTTTGTAGTTTGAGCATACTTTGATTAGTTGTTGATGTTGTTGTAACAGCAGTTTGTTCAATAACTTCTATTTCTTCAATAACTTCCTCAGCAACTCTTGTATTGTAAAAGTAACTAGCTCCGGCAATTAAAGGAATAATTAGAGCCAGGAAAAAAACAGCCCTTATCCCAGGAACTTCTTTTCTAGTTGGGAGCTCCGTAGCCCCATAGCTTGATAGCGGCTTAACAAGTGGAGTACTACAATCTCTACAGTTCCTCACAGAAGGAGGGTTGTTATTCCCACAATTTGAGCATTTGATTTGAGGTATGCGAGTTCTTTTTTGAAACCTACCATCATTTTCGTTAGTTTTTGAAATTTCTAAATCTTCCAATTTTAAACCAAGCCATTCACCACAGCTTGAGCAAAATTCTAATTTTTTATCTACTACAGCCTGACATGCCTTACAAGTAATATTTTCCACAACAACCTTTGATAACTAGATTAATAATAAAATAATACAGTAACATTCGAATAAATAAAATACTCAAATAATAAAAGAAAAAAGGACTTTTTTATGGCAGAAAATCAATTGATTCCTGGTCAGCCGTTACGTAATGGGATGGATCTTATTGCTGATAAAAAAACAGGTGCCCTAATTGTTATAGGGACTTCTTCGAAGCTAGAAAGAATATCTTCGGGTGGTATAAACTTAGTGAATTGTTCATACACGCCTGAAATGTTATCTGAATTAGCAAAAATGGATGGAGCAATTGTTGTTGACGGTGAAGTAAATAGTATTTTGAAAGCGAATGTTCATTTAAATCCCTCTGATGATATATCAACCACTCAGACAGGAACAAGACACAGGACAGCAGAGAGGGTCTCTGTCGAGACTGGCCTTAGTGTAGTTGCTGTCTCAGAAGAGTCTTCAATAATTAAAGTTTTTAAAGGCAATGAAGTTAATGAGCTTGAAGAGTCTTCAATAATACTTGGTAGAGTAAATGAATCACTTCAATCGATTGATAGGACTAGAAGAAGATTTGATGATGCTGTTTTGGAACTCGGAGAGCTAGAAATTGAAAACACATTAACAAATCAGCAGGTGCTCGAAGTCATTCAAAGAGGAGAGCTTCTTGAAAGACTGTCTCAACAAGTAAGAAAAGAGGCAGCCGGATTAGGAGAGGACTCAGGTTTAGTTATGATTCAGATTGATTCATTTGAGTCTGGAGTTAGGAGCACCTTAGATTTGGTATTGAGAGATCATTTACCAACAAAAAGATTTAGAAATATAAACAAAGCTGTTGAGGCAATATCAAACTTAACATATGAAGAATTAAACACAGTTGAATATTTAGGTTCAGTATTGTATATGGAACCTTTGGATGAAATTTCAGTTTCTAAAGGCTACAGGGTCTTAGGAAGGCTTCCTGGCTTACCTGACAATCTTCATGACTTGTTAATTCAGCAATTTAAAACACTTCCTAGTTTACTAAATGCTTCAACTGATAAATTGTTTGAAGTTGATGGTATTGGTAGAAGCAGAGCGCAACAATTAAGAGAATATTTTGATACACTTTTAAAAAATGTAGGATTTTCTTACATTAATGGTCATTAGATAGAATTTAAGTTATAGTATTGTTGACAGTTATGGCAACAAAAGCAAAAAAAACACAAGATAAATATAAACCAAATCAATTTGTAGTACACCCACACCATGGAGCCGCGAAAATAATAAGAAAGGTAAATAAAAATGTTGAAATTCTTATTGAGGGAGAGCCTAAGTCGAAACGAATTGAATATTATGAAATAGAGGTTTTGCTTGATGGTTTAATTGTTAGTGTACCAGTTGAAAATGTTGATGAAGTTATAAGACCAGTAATTTCAAAAAATGCTGTTTCTAGAAAAGTATTCCCGATATTTAAAGAAAAACCAGAAGAAGCAGGAACAAATTGGAGTAGATGGTATAAAGTTTTAACTGAAAAAATGACATCAGGTGACATAATACAAGTTGCAGAAGTGGTACGAGATTTAACACATGCACAAATCAATAAAGGCATATCGCCAGCTTTAAAAAGAATGCTTGCTAAAGCAAAGATGACATTAGCAAGTGAAATAGGTTGTGC
>MDTE01037758.1_pt1 | contig 13192 bp, 5 predicted proteins | sample 811231 | NCBI WGS metagenome assembly MDTE01 (sample SAMN05326651, study PRJNA326480) | marine metagenome | isolation source: seawater | place: Indian Ocean: Red Sea | collected 2010
GAGGTCACTCCGGCCACATGGTACACACCGTTCACCACTAAGAACGCTGGTCCGCCACTGTCACCAGGAGCCGTGTTGCTTTCTGTGTTGTCGTCAAAACGCCAGTGGATCAAGGTACTGGTCACTTCGTCGATCGCTGTTGTCCCCACACGCTTGGTACCATAGTCACCATTGTGGCCCGTAGTACCATCACCACCCGCACCAAATCCGACCAGTGTCAACTCGTCTCCAACCTGTGGCGTCCCTGTGAAGATTGGACTAGGAGTGGTGTTGCTTACCGACTCATTCAATTCGTATAGCGCAATGTCGTTCGCTCCATCCGTGCCAAAGACAGAACTATCCCAACCAGGATGTAAATGCACTTGTTGTGTTGTGTAGACCTGATTATCGAGTGTGAAGTTTCCTTCGGTGTCACCTACACCTTCGGCACAGTGGGCTGCTGTCAGCACAAAAGTCTGGCTGATCAACGTGCCAGAGCAGAAATCGGAACCCCAGGCTCCAATCGTTCCCACTGAGGGGAAGTCGCTGGTCGGAGTACCATTCACAATACGGCCCACGTTCGACACCGCGGGAACGGTCTGCTGCCAACCCTCAGGTACGACCTGTGTTACTCGATAGTCCCCCGCAGCCAGATTGTCAAACAAGTAAACACCGTTGGAGTCACTGGATGTCGAATTTTCATCATTGTCCAACTGTCCGTTCCCGTTCGTATCCAGGTAAACCGTCCAATTGTCGAGCCCTGATTCTTCAGATCCCTGCTCACCATTACCGTCGACATCATGGAATACCGTGCCGGATAACGAAGCGTCGACGAGATCCTCTACGCTGATAGTGAACGACTGACTGTAACTCAACGAAGGGGAACCAGAATCGTAGACCGTAATCGTGAGGTCCACAGTTGATTCTGTCTCATAATCCAAGGCCGTAGTCTCGGTTAATTTCAACAAGTTGTTTTCAACCACAAAACGTGAGTCGGAAACAGAAAACGTGTGGGTGTCTTCGGCATTAGGATCGGCCACCACCAACTGCCCCACCATCGCACCAGGAGTATTCTCCGCTACGGACTGGTTGTCCAGGGTCAAGGAAGTGGGAGCCTGGTTGATCGGCTCCAATACAAGGTAGGCGACCTGTTCCGTAGTGTGCCGACGGTCGCTGTCACTGGCCTGATCTTCCTCAATGGCTAAGTTCAAACCTGCTGCCGTCACCGGATTCGCTCCATAAAGGATTGGATACCCTCCGTCATTACCATCCATAGCGGCAGAACTTAAAACGGCTGTCGTCGGTGAATCCAATCCATCTAGTGTGTAACTGTAAGGAGAAGAATTATTAATGCCTCGAACGATATCGGCTCCTACACCTGCCAAAACACGCATCGAACCAGCAACATGATTCCCTGTTTCGAGTACTAAATAACCAATCGTCTCATCGTTCCGATTCGTATCTAGATCTTCACCAATATGCTTACCAACACTCAAAGAGGTGTTGCTGGGAATGTCTTTACGAGATCCGTTATGTGCCCAGAACGATGAAAAGCGAGAGTCTTGGTAACTCATCACCTGCCCAACAACGACAGGAGATTCGTACGAGTTGTTGTACGCACGGGATTCCCCAGACCACGAACCTTTGTGATCAGTCACACTGGATGTGAACGTCACAGCCTCCATCTTGATCCCATGCTCTGCTTCGGTATAAACCCCTTCTTCCACGACGAGATAATGCAGTCCAACGCCAGCGACATTTTCCGTTAAACCGTCAGTACGGTCCACACGTACTTCAAAACTGTTGTCCGAAATCACACGCATACGAGGTACTAGCGGAACACTCTCCACATCGTAGTTCGGTGTCAAAACCACCACCATCGACTGATAGCTCTGAGGAAGCGTCACCGTCTGCCAGTCATTACTCACTTCCGATAATTTACCTGTGCTGAAAATGGAAGAGGAGCGAAAGTGCAGGGCAGAATCTGTGAAGAATGGCTCATTGGCGATGGATAGTGAGCTGAGTGTCGCGACGGCCGATTCGTCCAAGATCGGCTCGTCTCCATCAGGATCAGAAAGAAGGGACAACAGTTCAGAGGCTGATAAGAGACAACGCGTTTCGAGTGGCTCTAGTGTAAGTGATCTAGTTCGTGGAGTGGCGGAAGAACGGGTGGCCTGTTTTTTGCCGTTGTTTCGGTCGACAGTTCGCTGCAACATTTCGTTATTCCTTATTGGTTGGACAAACCAGGGAACGTGATGTCAGGGGGTACCCAAGTCATAAACGATGGCTGTCAGTTGGTTCACCAAAACTAAAAAGAACTTTATTTGTGTTTTGTTTCAAATTGGCTCTCCTGTGGGTCATGGACACGTCATGCTAAACGTGGATGAATTTTGAGATCGAGTGTGGTGTTCGTGCACCTCATGGTGCGGATTGTGGATGTGCTGTTACGGTTGGTCAAAACAGGAAATTCCTTGTATGCGCCGAATGGCCGAAAAAACAACGTGCGTCTTCAAAAGATCACCACGTGCATCTATAGAAACATATATGACGTCCGTTTAATACTTCACTTTCACAAAGTTTGCCGTATAAGGACTTGCCTGCTCCTGTGTAACAATGGCTTGTGACGACTGTCATGTACGGTGAAATATAGAGGCTTCTATCTGCTAGCGGAGATTGCAGGTCTGTTCTGGTTGTGACGAGAAAAGTGTTGCATCTTGTCATCGATTCGATTCGGAGTTGTGGCCGAACTTACCGGACATTTAACTGGTGGACAAATTTGTGTCGAACGACACGCATTTTGTCTGTCTGATTGTTTTACGCTGCCCGCACCATGTTCTTGCACGAATTTAAAAACTTTTTTAAAGAAAGAAGCAGAGCCCATGGCTACTGTTGATGGTGCCGCTGGAAGTGGCCAATGATTGGAGAAAACCCTGATATATAAGGATTGTGAGGAGCCAAGGTATCTCTATTGTGGCAACCAGAAGACAAAGACTGCGACTGGGGCAGGCGGACAGGACAGCAGACGCCTTAGCCAATTGTCGTCACAGATATCTACGGTCGCTTCTACCGTGGTGGACTTTTCGTCGGGAAAACCTGTCTAAGACTTCGTCTCCAACAGTTTTTCCTCCTCCACAAGGGTTTCCTCAGCGGACCGCATCCATTGGAAGAACTCTGGATGGGTTTGCGTATCAATGTTTTGCGCCGAGCGCAGGATGATATCTTTAGATTTTTCGAGCCAGCTTCGTTTGTCTGTCAAGTTGGCGGACATCCGGATCATTTCCGTAGAATAACTCCATAATTTGCGCCATATGTTGTAATTGGTGGGGTCTTCCAGAAGTCTGTTTTCGATGATTTCTACTGCTGTCATCAGCTCTTTTTTGGCGGTTTGAGTCTCGTCAAGTCTGAATGCTATTTGGCTGAGCATTTTATGACATTGCGAACGTTGCCAAGGTGACGCATGATTGGCCTTCAGTAATCGGTTGACGCTTTCTCGCGATGACTGTAGCCACTGCCTACCAATTTGTTCGTTACCGAGATGGTTGTGAAGTGCAGCCATTTCTAATTCAAGCTCTGACTTGGTCTGTAGCGTTTCCTGGTCATTTGGCCAATTTTCAAGATATTCGTTGCCAAGTTGCCAGGCTATCTTGTAATGTGATTCGGCCCGTAGTAACTGATGTGATTCGGCAGCTGCCTGGCCGAGCATGATATGGGCGCTCTTCATATGGGTACAAGGATAGGTAGATTCCCAATTCTTTCCTGTAGCTAAGCATTTGGCCAAGTGGCCACAACCGGCATCGGTGTTGCCTTGTGCCATTTCCAATTGGCCGAGATAGAATAACTTTGCTAAAAGGTCATGTCGTAAATCAGAATCGTCGGGATGTACTGCCAGCAGTGTCTCTAGAATGCCAATGCAATCGCTATAAAAGTCGACTGCTTTTTGATGATCTGAATGTTCGGCCACCTTTCCCATTTCACTAAAGGCAGCTGCTAGGACGTACTGAGATTCTTCATCAGTGGAATCGTTGTCCACGGAATCGTTGTCCACGAGCTGCCGTGCGATGACAATAGCCTTGTTGAGCTGTTCTTCTGCCGGTCCATATTTTTCGGATTCTGCCAGGCATGCGCCCAGGTTAACGAGCACTTCGGCCTTGAGTCGTTTAGCGGGTATGTTGTCGGACTTAACAAGCAAAAGCTCTTCAGTCGCTTGGAGAGCCAGACGCAAATGGGAAATGGATTCATCAAGATTTCCCAGGCCGTGCAATGCCATTGCCAAGCGATTACGAGCGACGGCCGAACTAAAATCAGCGATCGCGGAATTGTCAGCGGAGTCGGCCAACTTGCGCAGGCCGTCTAAAGCAGTGTTGAGAATGGAAAGTTGCGTTTCATGAACGTCGGTTTCACCATCTTCGAGGTCATCGTGTACTTCGAAGACGAGTTGCCTGAGTGTTTCTAGAGCCAAATTGCGCTGTTCAGCGGCTGCCAATGCGTCTTGCTGTGCTTTTAGCCGAGCCTTACGAGCATCTTGTTGGGTTGACGCCAATTTCACTGCAAAAAACGTCGACCCGATAGCAATGCCCATCAGTAGGATCACCACACCTGCCACAAAGCCTGAAACACGTGGATTGCGCCGCACGGTTCGCCACATTTTTTCAGTGGCACCTGCTGCCTGTGCTTTGATCGATTCACCGTCGAGAAATCGCTGCAAATCTTTGGCCAGATCTGCGGCACTGTCGTAACGTCGGTTCGCTTCTTTTGCCATGGTTTTTGCCACGATCGTTTGCATGTCAATGGCAACGTCGTCATTGAGTTCGCGAACAGGTCTCGGATCTTCGTGAAGCACCTGAGTAAGTGTCATACGAACCACGCCGCGAAACGGTAATTCGCCAGTCAACATCTCGTACATGGTTACACCAAGACTGTAAATGTCGCTGCGGCCGTCTACTTCATGAGGATTGACAATCTGTTCGGGACTCATGTAGGCCGGAGTCCCGGCAATCATGCCCTCCATGGTTACCCGGGTCTGATTCTCGTCAAACCGAGCCAGGCCGAAATCGGTGACCTTTGCTCTTCCCGTTGTTGTTTCCAGTAAAATGTTTGACGGCTTGACGTCCCGGTGGACTAGTCCCACTTGATGAGCCGCATCTAGGGCCTGGGCGACCTGGCGGGCAATCTGTGCAGTCTGTAGCGGTGACAGGTAATTTACACGTCGAAGCCGTTCATCTAGAGATTCACCTTCAATCAGTTCATAAACAATATGAGGCGTATCATGGTCTTGTAAGGAAACGTCGTAAATACGAACAATATGATCGTGTTTCAGTCTCGCAGCTGCTCGTGCCTCGCGTTCCAGTCTGACACGTCCTTGATGTGATTCCGTGTGATGTTCTCGCAGGATTTTCAGTGCTACAACCCGTTCCAAATGCTCGTCAGATGCACGAAATAACCTGCCTCCGGAACCACTGCCAATTCTTTCGATGAGTCGATAACGCCCAATTTGGCCAGCCCGAGGAGAAGAGGAAGTTGCTTCTCCCCAGTTATCATTTTCTGTTGAGAGTTCACTTTGTTGACGAGGTCGTTCGATTTCGGAAGGTGGCTGTTCACAAAGGCGATTCACTAGATCGTCAAGTACAACACGCTCGCTTTTGGACAATGTGGATTCTGTCAGTCCATCCGTCGATGTTTCCATCACTACGGTCAGCCGGTCGAGTTTCTGCTGACAAGTGGGACAGTGTTCAATATGTTCGTTGAATAGCTGTAACTCGGCTTCATCGAGACTTTCCTCCAGCAATTTTGTAAGCACGGTTTCAGAAGGGCATACACGTTTTTGGTTCATCGCATTGTCCATCCCATCATGGATGTGTCAGTAGCCCGTGATCAGCAATCCTCTAACCGAATAATGGTTTCACGCAACATCTTCATCACGCGACTTTTAGCCACATAGACTTCGGATATTCGCATCTGCAGGTCACGAGCAACCTGAGCGGCTGGGCGTTCTTCGACGGCTGTCAGTTGATATGCTTTCCACGTGTGAGATTGGACCCGCAAAGCAACTTGCGTCTCGGCTTCCTGCAGGACCTGCTGGCGGTGTCCTCCTTCGATAACTTCCTCCAAAGCCCTTACTGCCTCTGGGTCTTCTAGTGATTCCAGCAATGGGGCCAATCTTACGTCACCATGAGTTCGTTGGTCACGTTTCCATGTGCGACCCAAATCACGCACAGCATTGGTAGTGATCGTTTTCAACCATCCGCGGAAACTTCCCCGAACAGGATCGTAAACGAAGGATTGCATCGCACTAACGAGTTTCACAAGGACTTCCTGAGTGATGTCAGCGGCATCTGATTCCTGGAGATGGAATCGCCGACACCATAAGAAGATCTTCGGAGCGTAACACTCCACAAATTCTTCCCACGCTTGCTGATCACTGACGTCACGAATCCGTGTCAACAAGGTGTAACTGGTTTGTGTATTTGAAATCGGATTTGTCGACATCAGGCCTTTTCCCAATTCAACTACGATTCGTCACAAATTTCCCAAGGGTAAACGCAAAGCAAGGCTGAAAGGTAATCTACTCGATTTTTTCAAATTTCGCCCGTTACTTTTAACCAATACGTGGAAACAGCGGCTAAACGACTGAAAAATGACGGGGTTAAGTATTCTGTGTTGACTGTATGACATACTTTCTCAGGTTCCTTCATTCATGTTGGCCGGTGCTCTGCTGTCCATTTTTAATCAACAGAAAGTGATCACGGGTCATACCAGCATGACATGAAAACCGATAAGACGACTCTGAATGTCTCATTGTCAAAAGATCTTGAACCTTCATAAACGGTTAAGAATTAAAAAGAATGGTTATGAGTCATGCATGGGGGAATCGCAATCTTTAGAAATTTTTCCTGGTGTGAGGCACATTCAGGGACTGTAGTAACTTCTCAAGAGAGGGATCTACTTCGTGTTGCAAGACATGTGATGCATTTTGGTTTCACTGAAATGCCTGCGATTGCAGCGATTTAGTTGACGGCTGATAGAAAACACTATCCAGACAAGAGTAGGATTATTGTTGGTCCGGGCGTGGGCGGCTCAAAGATCGTTCTGCGCCACAACAGTCGTACCTTGAATTTGGCGTCACCCTGAAGAGTTCGACGATTCGTAGTCTTCCATGGTCTATTTGCTCTAAGGACACTGTGACCTTCAAAACGGATGGTTCCATTTTTCAAAAGCAGGTCACAGCAACGATTCCAGTTGTGACTGAGGCGAGACAATCTCAAATGCAAGCTAGGGAATTCCTCGAATAATCCACGGTCCCATAGTTCTACTGAGCCAAAGCGGCAGTCTCTTCCAGGCTTGAATCAGGCACTGATATTTGTGGTTGTCTTGACGCATGGCAGTGGCACTACCTCGTCGCACGTAATATTGCCACAAGGCTAATTCGGGTTCAGCACCCCATTGTTTTTTGAAACGCATGGTATTGCTATTGATGGTACTACGACCAAAGTCAAATTGTGTCTGTCCTCTCTCAATAGCACGACACAACAAATGCCAATACATCAACATATTGACATTAGTCGAGTTGAAACTGCGAAGAGAACTTGCACTGGGTACCTGAGTTACACCTGGTGCATGCATTAACAACGCACCCGCAATTGGCCGGCGCTCGTGACAAACCGTACAAAACTCAGCCTCAACGGGAAACTGTTTCAGTATTTGTTTAAAAAGCTGTCTCGAAAAGACCGGCGTTCCCAGGTCTCGCATGTTTTCGCTGAATACGGCATAGAATTCTTCAAGTCGTTCTTCCCGTCCCCAATGGATTGTGAAACTTTGTTTCTCTCCTTTGCGAATCTGATTGCGAACCTTAGGCTTCAAACTCGTCCATAGCTCGTCACAGGTTGATGGCAAGGATCTCCGCATGTGAACTTTGTCGGTCAGTGCATCTGGCAGTAATGGATGTTCTACCTTTGTCTCATGGCGCAATTCAAGGTGCCGAACGTCCAGTGTGTCAGCCAGATTCACTGCAGCGGCAATCAGTTTGGAAGTAACCTGCGAGTCATCACTCACTACTCCGGCCGTGTTGACATATGGTAGACTGACTAAGAAACGACCAAACAATAACGTTTGCATGTATACAAGGGGGAGCACGCCTACCACTTGCTCCGCTTGTGTTATGACCAAGCCGTACGGTTTGTGACCCAATCCAGCACTAAGCGCAACCAGCCAACGAGGGTCGGAACAAAATGCATCACAACGACTTGTGAACTGTTGCCACTTAAGCCGCATTCCATCCTGAGCAGAGTGGTGCCATTCTTCTGGCTCTACAACGTGAACCTGTAAAGCGGCCATTTCATCCATCGGAATTACCACCCCATCTCACAAGTCAGACGATGACAAATTTCTCGGAAAAACCGGTCGTCCATTTTTGCTATTTCTCAGGTAGAGAAATCGATTACCTTGCTTGATTCATTCCTGCCATGACCACAGGCAACCAGGATTGCCATCTCAAACAACCTCCTGAGGGTCAGATCAAAAGATCCATCAGCCTGCTCTCTTAACGGACACAGGCAGATCCCTTCATGCTTTCTTGTAAGATGTTTTCAAAATGGTGCGCCACGTGCGTTGAATTCATCTTGTTCTTTACGATCGAGTGCGCAGCCAGACCCATACGGTGTCTCTCTGGGGAATTCTCCAGCAAGTGACAAATACCAGCTGCAAAATCATTGGCGGTGTCGGCCAAATAGATGTCTTGTTTGTGTGTGACTGGAAGGCCTTCCGCCCCAATCGAAGTACTGACAACCGACTTACCCATTGCCATGGCTTCGGCAATCTTGATGCGGGTCCCTCCTCCTACCAATATTGGTATACAAACGACAGCTGCTTGTGCCAAATAAGGTCGGACATCAGAAACCTCGCCAATAACTTCAATCCGTTCGCGTTTCGCTAGTTTTGTGATCCTTTCGACTGGATTGCGACCAACAATCTGAAAAGAGAGTCCTGGATACCGTTGACTTAACAGCGGCCACACATTGTCGACAAACCACAGCACCCCATCTTGATTGGGAAGCCAATCCAGGGAGCCAACGAACAGCAAACGATGCTTCACGTCCTGATCTAGCTGCGGAAGGAAATATTCAACATTGACTCCTGTACCAATTGTGTCGACATGTTGCCATCCGTAAATCTCTTTGAATGTTTCACAATCCTTCTCACTAACAGCAATCACTCGATCAAATGTCTCGCCTATCATTTGTTCGTACGCAAACATCTTTTTCCACTGGCTCCACATCACCCAACGCCTGACAAATCCTTTGTCGAATCTCGCATGTCGTTCAAAAATCTGAGATTCAACGTTATGTTCAAATAACAGGCTTCGTCGACAGTGCAAATCTTTTGCGATGGGTGCCATATGAACGAAATCACATAATACAAGATCAAAGTCTTGCTCCATTGTAAGTTTTTCAGCTCGGTCGCGCATCAGTGGATTAAAGTCCTTGGCAACCGTAAAGGGAAGTCTGGAGAACGTATTGAACGCCAGCTGACAATAGAATTTAAAAGTACGATGCAACGTATTTGTAAACGGAACGACTTCCAGTGTGAGACCCAGCGACCGCATCTTTTCGAAGTGTACGGTGTCTTCTGGTGCAACGTTACAGAGATAGGTGATGTCATGCCGTTTTGTGAGATGGCGTAAAATGTTTAAAGTGCGCACGCGCCCGCCAGTGTTGGTCGGGAAAAGAATTCGGTTCTGGATGAAAAGTATTTTCACGTGACACCACGATCAACCGTTGAGGAAATCATTGTGGTCGGATCGATAAATGTCCGGTGCCACAATTCTAGACAGAGCAACGCCCAGAGTTGTCGGTGATGGTCCCAGGATCCCGAAACATGTTCGCGAATCAGTTGGTCGACAACTTCCGCCTTAAAATAACCGCGGTTAATACTAGCTGGATCTAGCAAATGTTCCCGCAAAAATTCTTGGTATGGGCCGCGGAACCAATGCGCTAGGGGAAGGTTGAATCCAGTTTTTTTCCTTTTGGCAATTCGGGGTGGGATGATATCACGAAAGGTTGTTTTAAGGATGTGTTTATGATCGGCACCAACGATTTTCTGTGAATAAGGAAGTGCTGCCGCCAACTCTACGACTCGATGATCCAGGAAAGGGCTTCGACATTCGAGTCCGTGCGCCATACTAGCGATGTCAACTTTTACCAACAAATCACACGGAAGATATGTCTGCAAGTCTGCCAGCATGGCCCTCGACCCACCACCACGAGAGCGACATTTTTTAATGGCTTCTACAAAAAAAGATTCGGCGTCGAGGCTTTCGACCTGCTCAACAAATCCGGCAGCATAGATTGCTTTTCGTTGGGTCGGATTGAAATGTGTAATCCAATTTGCAAAACGATATTCCGAGGCCTGTCGCATCATGCTCATCCTCTGGCGAAACTTTCGCAATAGCGAATTTTGCTGATGGGGCGCTGGCAGCCAATCCCACAGACGGTTGCCTAGAAGAGCGCGGACAAACGTTGGGAGACCATCCAGCCAACTAAACTTTTCGACCGTCTGGTAGCGAGGATACCCCCCAAACAATTCGTCACCGCCGTCACCTGTTAGAGCAACTTTGACATTATGGCTAGTGACCTGCGAGAGATAGTAAGTTGGAATCGCCGAACTATCTCCAAATGGCTCGTCATAATGATAAATGATCTGCGGTAGCGTTTCTAAGGAGTCGGCCTGGAGGCAGAACTCATGGTGGTCAGTCTGTAAAGCTTTCGCGACTTCGCGGGCTTCTGAAGATTCGTCAAATTCATCGATTGCAAAACTGGCCGTGTAGGTCTTTACAGGCTTATTACTTATGGCCTGCATTAGTCCCACGATCACCGTGGAGTCAATTCCTCCTGAAAGAAACGCTCCCAGCGGTACATCGCTTCTCATCCTCAGCCGAACTGCTTCGCGAAGTTCCACCGCAAGCCGTTCCTGGGATTCTTCCAGTGATATGGACAGACGGCTGTTGAAGTCAGGACTCCAATAGCGTTTGATGTCTAACCGTCCACGTTCATAAACTGCAAATGAAGCGGGTGGCAGTTTAGATATGCCACGAAACATCGTGCGCGGGTGGGGTACATAGAGGTAGGTCAGATATTGATCTAGGGCTGCGGAATCGATATCCCGAGAGACATCAGGTACCTGCAGGATCGATTTAATCTCGCTGGCAAAAAGCAGGCGTCCGGCCGATTCATGGTAAACCAAGGGTTTCTGTCCCAAGCGATCCCGCGCAAGGAGCAAACGACTTTGATGGCTATCCCAGATGGCCAAGGCAAACATTCCACGCAAGGACTGTAGGAAATCCAGACCTTTCTCTTCATAAAGATGAACAATCGTTTCCGTGTCGGAACGTGTACGAAAGCGGTGACCTGCAGACTCCAGACTTAATCGCAACTCTTCATAATTGTAAATTTCACCGTTAAACACCACCCACACTGACTCGTCCTCGTTGGACAACGGTTGCTGCCCGCCAGCCACATCTATCACACTCAATCGCTGATGCCCTAAGGCGACGCCGGGCCTCCCTGATGGTTGTTCCCAATGAAAACCTTGTCCATCCGGACCGCGGTGCTCCAGAACATTGGTCATGTTTTTCAAGACATGTCGGGACACGGATTTGCGATTGTCGGTCCAAATTGCACCGGTGATCCCACACATGGCAAAGATTACGTCCTGTCATTTCGTTTGGAATACATTGATCTAATTATCTTCAGCCTGAGAACGGGTACAGCAGATGGCAAAGGAGAGAGATATCGGCAGCACAACGTCTCCAAAAAACCGAATCACAGGCGCACGCTGTCGATAGCCATATCCGAGCCCCACCCATCCTCCATCAGGGCCCTTTCCTCCTTCGATGACTTCCATTGTGAGCTGATCGTTACCACTCATTGCCAAAGTTGCACAATGTTTTCGAGCAGTTTTCACGGTCACTGTTTGCAGCGACTCGTCAGTAACCTTCGTTCCGGGAGCCAAATGAAAGTAAACTTCGATCTCACGTACCCCACATCCCTCAACCTGGTCTCGGATTTGCAGTTGATTTCCCCGATCCCAGACGATTTCACGACCATGACGCACACGCGGCCGTATTCCGTAGAACCCATTGTGCCCTGCGCTTACGTATTCTAAAGTTGCCGTCGATTGGTAGCACAAAGGTTCCGGTATCGCCGCACACGACCAAGCGTTCGAAGCGTGGAATTTTGCATGCGAAGCACCATCTACCAGTAGCGTATTGTGAGCGGCTGCTTCCCGAAAGTAACGATGCCAAGATGGATCTTCATCATAAGTGTAAAAACCACCGTCCACGATGAGAGGTTCACCAAATGCATACAGGACAAAAGACATTAAGTCGCTATGCCCATGACATGAAGAAGGTATGTCTCGACGGTGCAACCCTGCTGCAATGGGGCCCGCATCGAAGACCAAATGAAAATCGTCCTGTTTCCATCCACTTCGCATGATGTAGTATCCACTTTTGCAAAATGGACGGACCGTTTCTTGCGGTGAACACGATTCAAGTTGTTCCCAGCGTTGATGGCCGGCTTTTCCCATCAGCCACAAGGCGTCTTCGGAAAAGCGACCTGCAACTGATTTCATGTCTGATCTTGAGAAAAGAATCGCCCCTATGCTCAACAAGTTCCGAAAATCCCACATCTGTGATTCTTCAAATCTAATCGAACGGGCATTGTCGACATCTCCAATACGGGGTACTCGACCGTCACCCCGTGTCATCCACATTGTAAATTCGAGCGCGCGTTCGATACGATTGAGCATTTCTCGAGGAACCGTTTCGCCACGTACTTGACGCTGTAGAACCACGAGCAGGAGAAATCCTAAACAGTAATTGTGATAGAAAGTCGATTGCTCCGTGCTACCACCATCTTCGTAATACTGTTGTGCATAGTATCTGGATATAGCAGACCAACCGTGGTCTCGCCATTGATCTGCCTCCTCAAATTCCGGAAAAAAACAACCCAGAAGATAGAGTGCTGTTGCTTCTCCGATCAAGTGATTGTTGGGGCTGAAATAGTACGACAAATGTCGATGTAGATAATGTCCGTGATGATAAAATGCTTTGATCCAGTTGAGGTGTTCGTTGGCGCACATCTTGTCCGTGGGTCGGCAGAACTGATAACTCCAAAGAAAACTAATCGAACGAACAGCAACTTCCAATGAACTCGTCCAA
>MDTE01177546.1_pt1 | contig 13192 bp, 10 predicted proteins | sample 811231 | NCBI WGS metagenome assembly MDTE01 (sample SAMN05326651, study PRJNA326480) | marine metagenome | isolation source: seawater | place: Indian Ocean: Red Sea | collected 2010
AGTGCATGAGTTTGGATACAGTGTCTGCTTCAAACAAGGCATCAGCATCCGTCATCAAGATCAGATCGGTTGCAATCGTCTGATTGATATGCTCAAGTGCCTGCTTGACGGCAGCTGTTTTCCCTTTGCGTTGCTCCATTTTTAGCAACGTGTACGATGCAAACGCATCTTGCCCAGTCCAACCTTCAACGATTGAAACCGAAGCATCGGTTGAAGCAGAATCGATGATGATAAGATGAGGATCAAATCCCTGGCACGTTTCCATCAAATTGTCCAACTTTTGTGTGAGCACATTGGCTTCGTTCCATACGGGAAGAAGAATGGTCAAACTCCCAGAAAAGTGCTGTTCAGGCCGTACAAGTTCTCGTTTCCTCGACATCAAGAGATCAAGTCCTTGCTTGAGATATGGCAGTCCAGCAAGCGCTGCAAACCCAATCTCAAACAGGGCGGGAGAGAACAGCATGGAGCAATTGATTCTTGATTCCCTCTTCACTTCTCCGTTCAATTCCATGTAAAATATAGGGATTTTTCCACAGATGTCAAGTGTGCACGTCCCTTCAATCCCATTATGCCGACCGTGGTGCATGTTGGGCCAATATCGAGTCCAGGCGGCATTCAGACGGTCATTGGAACCCTTTCATCCAACCCACCCGATGGCTGGACAGTTGAAACGATTGAGAGCCATTCAAGCGGTTCATACCTTTCCAAACTTCAAGCGTACAACCATGCAAAAAACAGGCTTGAAGAATTATGCAAACAGAGCAATGGCGGCTTGATTGTTCATCTTCATGCTGCATCCGATTATTCCTTCTTGAGAAAACTCCGCCTTGCAGAACACGCCCACCGACATGGTGGAAAAATCGTCTTCCACATCCATAGTGGAAACATTGTCTCATGGCTTGGAAAGAAAGATCGCGCAAAGAAGTTGAAACAACGACTCGAGGATTGCAAAGCGACCATCGTCTGTCTCTCAGAACGATGGAAGGAACTCATCACTCCTTTTCTGGGCAAATGCATCGTATCTCCAAATCCAATCGATCCGGTTCATTGTTTCGATGCATCCGTAGAACGTAATCCAAACCAAATCCTTCTTCTCGGTCGAAACGATCCCGTCAAAGGTCATGATTTCGCCTTTCAAATCATGAATGTACTTGAACGTCGAGGTTCTGACCTCACGCTCCATTGTACTGGAAGAGAAGAAGCACCAGAGGGGTCAACAAACATCGTCGCACACGGATGGGTTACGAAAGAGAAAAAGGTAAAACTGTTACAAGAATCTTCACTCCTTCTCCTTCCATCAGCCTACGAAGGGCAACCCATGGTTGCCCTCGAAGCATTGGCATGTGGAACACCAGTGCTTGCATCAAATGCGCTTCATTCACTCCCAGATATCATTCATCAACCCCAAGAAGAGACGGTGGAGGGCTGGTCGGATGCAATAGAACACATTCGAGGAACTGATTTGGTGTTCGGTGATACACTCGATCAATACAGTGTTGAATCGATCAATGAGAGGCTTCTTCTTTTGTACCAAGGATTGATTCAACCGATAACATGAGCTTCGTTCGTTCGTCTTCTTCAGTTTGCTCTGTTACAACATGAAGTTCGTATGCGTCCTTGATTGCATTTGCAACTGAGTCAACGTCGCCAAATGATGCCACAACCCCGAGCTTGTGTTCGATGCAAAAGTCGCCCATTGGAACACCTGCTGTCGTTACGGTAGGACGGCCAAATGCAGCAGCATCAAACATTTTCACAGGTAAAGCCCCTTGACGAATATTTTCTTTTTCAGGATTGTACATCGCATACATGACATCAATTTCACTCATTAACTCGCTGAGTTTTTTCTCATCAAATGGTCCACGATAATCAATGTCTGGATAGCGCTCCACCAATCGATCTACACTTGGCCCATCACCTGCAAAGATTGGACTGAACCCTATTTTTTTGCAACTTTCAACGAGCAACACCATGGCGTCATAATCACGAATTCGACCAAAAAATCCTATCTTTTTCATCTTTGGTCGTGGAAAGGGGTCCGAATTTCTTACATTGAGGAGTACAGTCGATTGAATTGAGAATTCCTGCTCAAAATAAGCAGCAAGCCCTGGTGAAGATGTAAAGAATCCATCATAGGAATTCGTATTTCTTCTCAATTGCTTTTCCATTCGTGAAGAGAGGAATCTTCTCAAAATACTGGCTTTTTGCATAATAGGCCAGGCATGTGCAATATCATGCAAATCGAGTATTTTGTGGGTTGCTCTGATATTTGAGGTTCCTATCGAATCCGAATCATTGTGAATTATGAGATCAAATTGACCATGCAGTGATTTGAGAAATTTCCTTTTGTGGCGCACGATACTTACTGGAGAGGAGGATGCTTTCCGACCGATCCGTTTGCGCAAAATTGTGTATCCATCTCGAATCGTTTCCTCCTCGAGATTATAATCTCGATCCCATGCAAAGATGGTTACATCATGCCCAAACTCTGCAAGCCAGCGCGCATGTCGCTGAACTCTCGGATCGGGGTCGCATCCATTGGTGACGACCAAACAAATGCTAGCCATTGCTCTCACCTCGAATTCGATCTGCGAGAGTTCCAATGCTTCTGGACCAGGAAAGGTTTGCACGAGCATATTCAATCGCGGCTTGACTGTGCTCTGCGAATTCCTCATTGCTCATGGAATTGAGAAGTGACGAAATCTTCGTTCGCAAGATTGAGGCATCATGCAACTGCATCCATGGCCCAACCTCGTCATCGAATCGATGTCCTTGATGATCAAGACCAACAACCATCAGTCCGCTTGCTAAGTATTCCCCTCGCTTCAGGGGACTGGCAAGTTTCCATACCTTTGTCGCTGGCATGGGTAGAATGCCAATATGATGATTTCTCAATGTTGCAAGAACATCATTATGAGGCATGCGGCCTTTCAACGTGAAAAGGTCAGGATGCTTCGCTATCCTCTTTTTCATGTCAGAAACTGCTGAACCTTCACCAATCAACGTCAATTGAGAACCTATACCGATGTCGTTCCATGCAACAATGTGCTTCATGAATTCAAGAATACCTCGGTGTTTGTCCAAACGACCATGGTACACAAATTTCCAAGCATCATCGTCTTCACGCGAAAGTGGAACCACATCGTCTGGTAGAATGACGCCCGCTTCAAGAACTGAAATGTTCGTTGCAGGGATGTTTGATGATTGGATAACAAATCGAAGATGAGCCTTTGAAACCACAAATCCTGAACGGAACAAACCTTTCTTGACAAGTTTCCAAGCATCTTTCCAATCCTTCCATTGCATCTTTGCAAGTATCCCTGAATCAGCAGGAGGAGATCGATCCATCAAGAAACAGGGTCGGTTCTGTTGCGCAAGGAATTCTCCAACTTTGGAACCAACTTGCCAATCCATGATGTATGCATCAAAATCCAACTCGATCGATTCGAGATGTGTCAGAACTTTCTTGGAGAAGGAACGACTCTGAAAACCGCGTATTGCATTTGTTTCCAAGCCAATATGTTTCCATACAGAACCCTCGTGCGAACCATCCTCCTCTGGATTCATAATGGTCAAATCAAATTCTAACTTAACGAGGCCGTTCGCAAGAGCAATGGGCGTTGTCGCACAGAAATCACAGAACTTTCGATGTGTCACCCATAGCAGCCTCAAATCAATCACGACCTTGCTGTATCAATTTCAATAATCCTTCGTAAATCCCAAGTTTAGGCTCCCAGTTAAGAATGGTTCTAATTCGCTCAATTGAACCGAGGGAATGAACAATGTCTCCTTTGCGAATTTCTGAGAATTTCGGCTCCAGTGGTGACAAGTTTGAAGATTCTGACAAAATGTGGTTAATCAGCCCAATTAATTGTAATAGTGAAGTGCTCTGCTGAGATGCTACATTAAAAATTAATTTATTCACATCATTGCTTTCATAGTTGAGGCAAGCAAATATAGCGCTACACACGTCATCGACATGAATAAAATCACGAGTTTGCATACCATTTCCAAACAAGATAGGAGGTTTACGATCCGACATTTGTTTGACGAAGGTCGGTATGACAGCAGAATAACCAGAATCGGTATGTTGACCATTCCCGTAAACATTGAAAAAACGCAACGCGAATGTTTGGCAATCGATTGAATGCAGTTGGTTGAGTTGCTCTTCATTGATTAACTTCGATTCTGCATAAGGTGAGAGAACTGTCCCTACGTTGATTTCCTTGAGTGGAAGTGACTGATTGTCACCATAAACGGCTGCGCTAGAAGCGAGAACGAATCGCCGGATATTTCCTTTTATGCATTCATCGATAAGTGTCTGTGTTCCATTGACGTTTACATCCATGGTTCCTTCTGGGTCTGCAATCGAATCAGGCACCGAGACTTTAGCAGCGAGGTGAACAACAGAGTGGCAATCGTTCAATACATCTGCAAGAAGATGAGAGTCCCGAATATCGCCTTCGACACAACAAATCCCTAAACCAGTGAGCTCGTCAAATGTCGATTTGCGGCCTGACGAAAGATTATCCAAAATAACAACTTTCAAACCGCGGTTGTGTGCATACCGAGCAAATGCACTACCGATGAATCCAGCGCCTCCGGTGATTAGGATTCTTCCCACATCATCGATGAACAGGTGAGTGATTACATAGCCTTCGGTAAAGAGAAGACATCATTGGTTAAAACCAAGACAATTTGATAACCTATATCCCAATAGAACATTATGATACGGCGTTTCTTCATGCGCCGCGCTTACAACTCTGGGGATTGGCATAAAGCACGTAAGATCGCGAAGAGGTTACTTCACAACCCGAAAGAGGAAGAACTCGCACGAAGTATCATCATCCGGTCTCATTATAATGAGGGTTCATTCGATAAAGTAATACATCTGAATTCTGTTTGGAACAATAGTTTTCAGTCCCTTGTTGAAAGAATAAAGCACCCGAAATCCATAACAGAAACGGAAAATCAGCGAATACAGAATATTCACGCTTCCCAGCCCGAACCCGAAACGAGCAAGCCCTTTGATGATGTTTCCATGTTGAATAATTTCCACCAAGAAGGAAATCGTGTATGGATGCGTCATCCGGAAGGCTACATTTATTGGGACATGCCTGGGAATTATAATTTAGATAAGGCACACCCAGACCTGCTACGGCTGACTGCTGAAATCTTACTTTTCCCCTGGTATCCTTCAACAAAAACAGTTCTTGAAAAAACCCGTTCCAAAGGCACCGAAATCTCATTGTCTTTTTCCGCAGGAATTGATTCGACAGCGGCGATGTTGGTTATGCCTGAAACAACTCTTTTGGGTTATCATCGCAGGTCGTTTGACACTATCCTAGATCATAGAAATGCAGATAGATTATTGGGTTATCTAAGAGATCAGGGAAAGTCGATTGTCGATGTTTCATCAAATCATGAAATCATCCGCACATACCATAACAAACAGGTTGGTTTTTCCTCAGATTTTGCTTCAAGCACACATCTCATTTTACTCGCTGATTTCCTGGACATTGGGGCAATTGGGTTTGGCACGCCTATCGATAATACCTACTTGTGGAAGGGGCGAAAATACCGAGACTTCGCCGAAACCAAATACTACAATTACTGGACGGAAAGGTTCCTTGAAGCCGGCATCGATTTGTTATTCCCAATAGCTTCAATCTCAGAGGGAGGCGCTTTAGAAATCATCAAGCAGTCACCTATCTTGAACCTCGTCAATTCTTGTCTTCGCGGTAATGGCATGAAAGGTTGCGGTAGATGCTGGAAATGTTTTCATAAGAACGGACCGCTTGGTAGAAAATTTGAATTGAATTCGAGCGAAATCCAAATGTTTCTACAACGTGATAAAATACCCACAACAACCCATGTGCTGTGGGCTATTCAGTATATGGGAATAGAAGACAAGGTACCTCATTTTAGATCATTTTCTGGCGATTATTCTTGGTGGACTGGATTCTATGAACCTGGATTTGACTTACTCAGATCTGAGTATCAGAGTGAAATTATGGAACGAATCAAGGAGTATCTTCAGCCAATGAAGGCCCCTTACGTTTTGGAAAAAATAAACCACTATGATGAATAGGTAGATGGTTAAGAAACCCACCATCATCGATTATACTTGCAATATATCCATAACATGAATCGGAGGGCTTGGGTTTATGGGGTGGCTATCGAATGAAAATCGGCCATCCCGAAAGAAAAAGAAAGCACGTGCTTTGTACAACAAAAAGAATTTTTCGAAAGCAGAACCTTTGTTGAGGGCGTTGGCAGATACTAATAGAGACGGAGCCTGGGCGAAAGAGGTTCTAACAAGGCTTTACTACAACACGAAACGATACGAGGAAAGTATTGCAATTATCTCTCAACTTGTTTCGATTGACCCTTCGCCTGAACTGTATGAGCGAATGATCACTGTTGGATGCAAAGTGGAGAATTCAAAGAAAGTAATGGAGGCTGTTTACGCCATTGAATGGTCCCCTCAAAATGAACAATTGCTGATTGAAGTATACAACCAATTTAAATCCAATTCTGAAGTAAGGACTGTTTTTCTGGAGAAATCTTGGCCCGAAGATCTCAGTGCTCCACTTTTCATCAAAGCAGACATTTTATTTGAGGTAGGAGAGTTAGAGAAATCTTCTTCACTATTGAGGGAGATGCGGGCAGAAAAAATATTGTCAAGAAAAATGGTCACATTCTGTCGTAAAGTTCTTGAAAAGGTTGGAAATCATGAAGCATCAGAAAAAATGTTGTTCGATTTTTTGCTAAGCATTGATGGAGAAGTGAACGAAAAGAAATCAATGATGAGCGAACTTTGTAGCTCAAAACGTTATTCAGAAGCCATATCCATCGCAAAATCAATCCTAGACCGAGATGCCTCAGACATTGAATCGCTCAAAATTTTACTAAAGTATTCAGCAGACGAAGGCAATCCAGAAGAGGCAATTGAAGCATTCAATGTCTTACAGGATGTCTCAGAAATTTCAACTCAGGAACTAAGATTTTATGCAAAAGCCTCATTGAAGACATCTTCTGTGGATTGCATACATAATTCCGTAATGAGATTATCACAAACAGACATAGATGCCAGCGCCACAATTCGTACTGGTTACCTAGCATTGCATGATTTCGGCCATGGCGAACTCGCAAACGAAATTCTTGAACAAGTCAAAACAACCAAACTTGGATATGACCTAGAGGCGTCGCTTGCATCAAATCAAGGAGACGACAACAGAGCAGTTGCCATTCTCGATTCAGCAATAAGCAAATTCCCGGATCACATTCCATTCCTCATGAAGAGAGGAATTTTGTATGAATCGCGTGGGGATCTTGAACAAGCCATTAATCAATTTGATAACATTTTGAGAATCAATCCAAGTCATCAGTCTGCGATTAATTGGCGACTGAAGTGTGGAACAAAAATTTGGGATGAAGACTTTTTCTTCCACCAAATTTCTCTTGTTACTGCAAAGTATCCTGAGAATTTGAACCATCAATTTGGCAAACTCAACTTCGTCTTGAGAGTAAAAAAAGATCTTGAGCTCGCTTACGAAATCATTTCTACATGTTTACATCATCACCCAGACAACCAGAGAGCTCACACATATCACGCACTAATTCTGTCAATGCAAGGAAAACATCATCAAGCCAAGGTCTCGATAAGTCAGAGCAAAATCCGATGGCCGTCTTCAAACGACGTTCTAATCACGGCATCTCAAATCGAGAAAAATAGTGGCTATCCGAAGAAACAAATTGACAATATTAATTCGATGTTGGCTTTATACAACATGTCTCCTGTGTACTCAACCTCACCCACTTTCTCTATCACCCCTGAATTTCTTGGTACTGAGACGGACAAGGAAGTACATGACTCACGCCAAGTTTCGATTATCATGACAACATACAATCGAGACCCTTTGCTTGACGCCGCTATTTCTTCAATTCTCAATCAAACATATCGGAATATCGAATTAATCATCGTTGACGATTGTTCCCCAGATGACAATTTTACTTATCTCCAGAAACTTGCAGATGCTGACTCTAGGATCCGAGTATTCCAAATGGAGTCCAATGGCGGGACATACTTAGCGAAAAATTTTGGAATGACGAAAGCAAATGGAGAATTCATTGGGTTCATGGATAGTGATGATTATTGCCACGCAGAGAGAATTGAGCTTCAAGTGCAGGCATTGGATGAAAATCCAGAGGTAATGGGTGTAACCCATGACTATTTCAGGATAGATGAATCTTCAAACATTGAGTTCCGTGGTATAGGTGCTCTAAGAATGGCTTGCATCTCTTTACTTATTCGACGAAAGGTTGTTGATGATATTGGATTCTTTGATTCCCTTCGAGTAGGGGCAGATACCGAATATATCGAACGAATTGAGGCAAAATATGGGAAAGAAAAACGTCTGAGAATTCAAATTCCTTCGATGTTTATGATGCTACATAATAGCTCTCTGACAGGCGGAGGACCTTTCCACATTTCTTGGAGATCTGTGAGTGGGCATCGCCTCCAACATCATCGATCATTTCGTTCCTGGCACAAGAAAATCCGTTTAGGCGAAATCGAAGGCTATGTGCCAAGAAATCTTGAAGCAAGACCGTTCGAGGTACCTGAATTGATGATGGCAAAGCCGATGAAAAGAGGGGGTATCTAATGGACGATGACTCCTTCGACGTAAATGCCGATGAGTCGGCAGAGTTGGTAACCAATATCATTCGAACTGATTCGATAAAGGAAGGTTACAATGCAAGAGAGGTTAGGAGAATTCGTAATTCTGCTACATTCCGCTCAGGACGTATCCTAGTATCATCGATTGTCCGACCTTGGTTGCTAATATTTCTGCCCATACGTCTCATACACTTGGCGTATTGCTTGGGAATGGAGCGACTTGGGAAACGAAAACCTCCTTACGTGAATAAGGAAATTGAGAATATTGAGAAGACAACAAAAGATTGTGTTGTTTTTTTCCCTACTAACGGAGTTGGGTTTGGACACTTTACACGTATGTATGCATTGGCAAAACGGTGGAAAAAGCATTCACCATCAACTGAGATAGTCTTTTTCACAACGATGCCTACATTGCACATTCCGTACTCTGAAGGATTCCCAACCTACCATTTGGCAGGACGAAAGAAATTCAAAGACATGTCGGCCTCAGAATGGAATACCATGCTTGAGGAACAACTTAGCTTGGTTTTCACCCAACATAGCCCCTCTCATTTCATATTCGATGGGGCTTTCCCATACAGAGGAATGCTGAACGCTGTTAGTAGTTTTCAAGGTATCAAGAATGTATGGATTCGGAGAGGTATGTTCAAAAAAGGTAGCAACATACCTGTTGACTCTATCCAACATTTTGATCTAATTGTTCGTCCAGAGGATAGTATTCCGGCATCCATCGATGAAATTAGTCATGATGTTGAAACTCTTAGCGTTCCACCAATTGTCTTGTTGAATGATGATGATCTATTGCCTAGAAAGGAAGCTAGATTGCGTTTGATGGTTCCCCAGGATAGCACCGTTGTTTACGTTCAATTGGGTGCAGGGAGAATCAATGACATAAACTCAGAAATTCGACTAACGATCGATTCCCTCCTGTCGGAAGGAGTTTCAGTAGTCCTTGGTGAGAGCATGCTAGGTGAGCGCCTTCCTGTGGAGATAGAGGGAGTTTACTTGCTTAGAGATTATCCCAACTCCATGTTCTTCAATGCATTTGACGCCTCGATACAAGCTGGGGGTTACAACTCTTATCATGAAGTCCGTAAATTCGGTCTGCCGACAATTTTCTACCCTAATATGGAAACCGGAATGGACGACCAACTCGCACGTTGTAAACAGGCAGAGGTTGAAGGATGGGGTATCGTTGTTGAATCCAGAAACGAACAAAGCATAAGCGCTGCTGTGAGTAGGTTGCTCGAAAAAGAGAGGCGTGGGACGATTGCAGAAGATGATGGTGCTCTTGAATTGTATCGAGCTATTAAATCCTGATTGGTGTTCGGATTACGAATCTTGATTCTTAATTTCATAATACGCTTTTATTGACGTTTGAGGTTCATCGTCGGAGATTACTTTGCCTTTGTCGATAAGAACCACTCGATCGCAAATATCGGTTAGTAGGGCGAAACTGTGTGAAACAATGACGACCGTACTTGCATCTTGAACCATTGAAAGGATTTTTTTCTTTGATTTTTCTTTGAATGTTGGATCTCCAACAGATAATACCTCATCAATTAAGAGAATATCTGGGCGAATTGCAGATGCAACAGCAAGCCCGAGTCGCGCCTTCATTCCGGATGAGTATGTTCTAAGAGGTTGGTCTATGAATTCACCCAGTTCGCTAAATGCGATGATTTCATCGAGTTTCTCCCGCATTTCTTGTTCTGCATGACCTAGTATTGAACCATAAAGAATTGCGTTTTCTCTTCCGGTTTGATGCGGCGAAAAACCTGTGCCCAAACCAGCGAGCAATGATATTTCCCCAGCAGCATAAACCTCTCCAGAATCGGCAGGATAAATCCCTGAAATTGCGCGCAGAAGGGTAGATTTTCCTGAACCGTTTTGTCCAATAATTCCAATGACTTCACCTTTCTGAATTTCGAGATCTATTCCTGATAATGCAGTATACGTGTTGTTTTTTCCACGTAGTTTGTCCAGAAAAATCCCTAGAATACTTCTCTGTTTTGGAAATCGGAGTGAGATATTCTTGAGTAGAATTGAGGTTGAACTCATAGATACTTCACCGCCATTCTTTCATATCGAGAAAACACAATCGAACCAATAAGATACAGTAGAATGATGCTCGCAATACTGGATCCCACTATCTCAATCGGCAGATCGACAGCCTTGCCCTCAATCCCATGTCGAACCATGGTAATTGGTGTAACCATCGGATTCCAGAGAGCGAGTTCACCCCAAGTGCCTCGTTCCTTCGCCATCTCTGCAGTCCACATAACAGGAGATAAGAAGAAACCAGCTCTTGTAAGAAAACGAACAATATGTCTGATATCTCCCTGTATGCAATTGAGGGGGGCCATGATAAGTCCAAGACCAAACGCCATTGCCCCAGCCATCATAATTCCGATTGGAACCCAAATTAAGTGTATGGAAAGGGGGAGATCGTAGATAACCAAAATCGGAACGATTATGAGACAACTCATCAGTGAAATTGAAACGTTTGCCCCAACACTTGAGATAGGGAAAATAGACCGTGGAAAATAGACCAAGTGAATTATTCGAATATTTCCAGATAGAGAATTTGTTGCTGAATTCAAAGACTTAGCAAAGCACCCCCATACAACCACCCCAATTACGACCCATGCCGCATACATTTCATCCGGATTGCCGCTTAACATTATGAAAAGAAACCAGTACACAACTGCCAATAGAGCAGGTTCAATTACTGTCCAAGAATACCCTAAGGAGGAATTTCTGTATTGTCCTCTGATTTCTCTTTGAATGAGATTTTGAACCAAAAACCGATTCTGAATAATTTCCTTGATGATGCTAACTGGTGCAAAGAGAGAAGACGATTTTTCACCTATGCGTCGTAGCGCAGGTGTTGGAGCAACACGGTCTTCCATTGGGTTGCGCTCTATTCATTCCTATATGATTCAAGCGGCATTTTTTGCAATCAGTAAACGATAATGAAAAACATCGGAGAGTTGGTGTTATCTTGGGAGAAATTGAAAGTAGTCATGTTATGCGAAGGATATGCGCAAAGAATCATCTTCTGTTTCACGAGTTGAAATTGGTGAGCTGGGTGTGGGCATTATCGGACTGGGTTACGTTGGATTGCCAACGGCAATTGGTTTTCATGACGCAGGCTTCAACGTCTGGGGTGTGGATGTTTCACAACGCTCAGTTGAGATGATACTACGCGGCGAGAATCCGACAGGCGATCCAGATGTCGATGAAATTGTTCCGCAACCTGGAACAAATCGTTGGAATATTACGACAAATACCGCTGAAGCAGTACCAAATTGCGATGTTGTGCTGGTAACCGTTCCGACGCCAATCACCCACGATTTGAAACCGGACCTATCGTACGTTGCTGCCGCAGGAAGGGCTGTTTTTGAAGCAATTCCAAAGGGTTCGAACACAATTGTTGTGCTTGAATCAACAGTTTATCCAGGCGTTACGACTGAAACGTGGACTCCCATCATTGAAGAACTTGGCTTGGTCATTGGAGAAGATGTTGAGATAGCATACTGCCCAGAACGTTTCAACCCAGGAGACCCTGCTCATGGCGTACGGCAAGTCGCTCGTGTAATTGGTTGCCCCAATCCCGAAGTTGGTCAGAAATTGGTTGATTTGTATTCGAGATTAACCTCAGAAGATGTACGCTACGTCGGCAAAATCGAGGTTGCCGAAGCAGCAAAGGTCATCGAAAATGTTCAGAGAGACATCAACATTGCTTTGGTGAATGAACTTGCTCGAATTTTCCCTGCAATGGATGTCGACGTTGAAGACGTTCTTTCAGCAGCTGCAACCAAATGGAATTTCCATCGCTACACACCAGGCGTGGGTGTAGGAGGGCACTGCATCCCTGTTGATCCTTATTACATGATTCAGCGTGCTGCAGATGTTGGAGTTCCTGCTGGCTTGATTACAGCAGCTCGAGCGGTCAATCGTTCCATGCCAAGCCATGTTGCCGGCGTCGTTACCGACTTGATGTGGAGTGCAGGTGTTCCTGCAGGCGAAGCAAAAGTGTTGCTTCTTGGTTGGTCCTACAAAGCCGAAGTGGGCGATCCGAGAGAAACACCTGCTGAACCTCTTGCTTCGACGCTGATAGGGAAAAAGATCACGGTTGGAGCCTGGGATCCTCATATTGATTCGTCACTTTATCCTGAGGGTGTTGTACCTGTTGACGAGATTTCTCAGGCTGAGGGCTATGACCTAGTGATTTTGGTCACAGCCCACAAGGCTTGTCTGGAAATCGATTGGGGCGCCTTAATCGCCAAGATGCGTACGCCTATTGTTTACGATGGACGACGTGTTCTTGATTTAGAAGAGCTTGAAAAAATGGGTTGGAAGGCTCATGCTGTTGGCCGTCCGGTTCAAGAAATCTGATGTTAGACAAGGGTGAATCCATCAATGAAATTGGATGAAATCGAACAGGTAAGAGCCATTGATTTCGTTGGTTCAATACTAGCATTATTCTTGGTTTTTCTCTTTTCA
>MDTE01014346.1_pt1 | contig 13191 bp, 13 predicted proteins | sample 811231 | NCBI WGS metagenome assembly MDTE01 (sample SAMN05326651, study PRJNA326480) | marine metagenome | isolation source: seawater | place: Indian Ocean: Red Sea | collected 2010
CTCTATCCATATCGTAGAATAGTGCGTTGATGGTCAAGTCCCTTCGTTTTACATCACCTTCGATGTCGGTATAATCGACTGAACTAGGGCGTCTCCCTTTACCAATATCCTTTCTGAATGTTGCTATTTCATGTCCACCGACTATCACGACACCGAATTGTTTTCCAACTCCGATGGTCTTAAATTTACCTTTTTTTGCTATCTTTTCAACCTCGTCAGGTTTAGCATCGGTAGCTAAATCAAAATCCTTTGGATTCTTTCCTAATATTGCGTCCCTAACTGCACCACCCACAACAAAAAGTTTTTTCTTGTTTTTCTTGAAAAGTTTGTGTATCTTCTTGATGTCACTGGGAATTCTGAGCTTTAATTTACTATATTCGTTTAACTCACCCTCTTCCACCTTTTCGTATCCACTCCCATATGGAACTGAAGTGTTACCTTTCTTCTTCATCTTATTAATCATCTTACGACTTGGTGATGCACCAATCATTTCATTTTTCTTCTTGGTTTTCTTCTTCATCTGATTGATGTATTTTCGATATACTGCCGCTTGAGATGTCTTACCCATCTCCCTAGCTCTCTGTTCCATCGCTACTGCGGCTTGAATCTTATGGGCGTGAGATTTACCACTTCCTTTAATCTTACTCACCGACGCCTCCGCATCCTTTACAGTAGCAAACTTTAATCCCTTGATTGTACCTTTTGGATTTTCATCCGTGTATAAATCAGAGTGTGATTTTGAACCACGATGTTGTCCTTTCTTACGAGGTACTCTTGGAGCCTCGTTTATGGGTAACAAGTCTTTGATTAATTCGTGGGTGAGTTTATCCATTAAATGATTATTCCATAAAGTAATATTACGAATCCAACGGCTGGTAGGATAAATATTCTTTTACCACCCCACCAAGGTATGTCGTATCCTAAGATGTGCCACTTATATCCCACAGGTTTGTATATTGTCCCTTTATTCACATGGTTGAGGGCTGCCTCATAACAGAATGTTCCGATGAACCAACTACCAACACCTAACCAAAAGAACTTGGAAAATGAAGCTTCCATCAAAAAGGCTAGAATTACAGTTCCCCAAACACCGACATTTTCTAATATTCTCCACATATGGTAGTCAAATATACCATTTGATTTATTATTTGGGTGAATTAACTTGTTAGTTTCCTTCCTCTTTTTGGTGCTCCATGTCCAACCCTCTGTGACTCCTTCACTAAACCAATATAACACTATTGCTACACAAAACAAAATTTGTATTAAAATATCAAGCATTTTTATCTCCTATGATGGTTCTTCCCTTAATAAATATCGAGATGCAAGAAAGTCGTGTTTTTGAAGTTTTTTTGCGATATATAAAGATAGACTTTATGGGAGCGGGATAATATATGTAGTCGTCAAGTAGCATCTCCGTAACTTAAAGGAAATGAATTTCTATAATGAGAACTCTCTTGAGGTACAATCATCTTATACGCTTCTATTAATTCAGATATACCATCTTGTAATTTATACTTCGGTTTCCATCCAGTACTTTCTATCTTTTCATTACTGACGATATAATTTCTCTTATCAGGATCCTCATAGTAATCGGAGAATGTCACAGAGGTGTTTGGAATCTGTTCTTGTATCCTTTCCACTAATTGTTTCTTATTTATATTTTCTTCTGTCAAACCTATGTTAAAAATTTCACCTTTGTATTCATCATAGTTATCAATCATAAATTCAAACACAGAAGAAACATCCTTGATATGAATGAAATTTCTGACAAACTCGTGTTCAAAGAGTGTGATGTATCTATCCGTCAATAATTTATACACAAACTCATTCACCAATAAATCCAATCTCATTCGACTTGATACTCCGAATACTGTTGCCAATCTGAATATTATACCATTTGAGTTCTCAACAACATAATTTTCTGCGTTACACTTTGTGATTCCATAATGACTTATCGGTGTTAGTTCGTTTGTCTCGTCAACCATACCATCAACTCGACTACCATATCCACTATTGGTGTTTGGAAACAAAATCATTTGGTCATCACTCAACACATCGACTATGTTTCTTATATGTGTGGTGTTGGTGGTTGTTGCAAGTGTCTTATCTTTTTCACAGCTTGGAAATCCAACTAAGGCTGCAAGTGGTATCACGGCATCCACACTCTCCACAATTTTTTTAAGTCTCTTCCACTCACGAACATCACCATATTCAAAAGTAAAATTTTTCTTATAACATAAATCAATCAACGATGTTTGATTGTACATTAAATTATCATAGACTATGACCTCATGTTCTTTAAGTAGTGACCTTGTGATTACTGAACCCAAATATCCAGCTCCACCAGTTATTAATATTTTCATTTTTCGTTCTCCAAGTACCATTTTATTGTCTCTTCAATTCCCTCTTTGAATGAGTATGTTGGTTGAAATCCAAGTTCTTCAGATATTCTATCCGTACTAACTTTTCTAAAAGGTATTGTTGTTGGTTTCGAATTATCCCAATTTATTTCTAATTTCTTATCTGTAACCTCACATATAGTATTCAAAATTTCTCCTATTGTTATGGTGGAACCATACCCAACATTATATGGTCTCATGGATTCTCCCTTTTCAAGAACCAATAAAGAACCATTTATCAAATCTTTTATGTAAAGAAAATCTCTTACCACATCAGGACTACCCCAAGCAGTAAAAGGATTTTCACCACTCAATACCCTTTTGATTAATGCTGGTACTACATGACAAGTATTTAAATCAAAATTATCATGTGGCCCAAAAGTTGCCGTAGCCCTTGATATACCGAGTTTCATATCACAGATATGAGAACAATGTTCCATAATCTTCTCTCTGTATCTTCTCATCCAACCATAACCATAGTAAGAAATGTATGGTTCATCATCCCAAAATTCATCCTCTGTGATTGGATACCTTCTATCAGGATAACCTGTTGAACTATTGATATCCAAAAAACCTTTCACTCCGCACTTATAACTGGCCTCAATCACATTAGAAAATAAAATTGTTTGATTTAAACTGATTGAAAAATCTGTTGGAACTTGGCTTGGATGTGCTACTGCTCCTGCCGAGTGAATCACATAATCAGCACCTTCTATCAAATCAATACACTCGTTTAAATTTTCTAAATTAACATTTTCAATAACTTCGAAATCACCTTCTGCTCTCAAGGGATTGATGTGTGTATGTGTTTTTATTTTTGCATCTCTTAAAGATAATTCATTTAGAAAATGAGTTCCCACGAACCCACTTCCGCCAGTCACAACTACTTTTTTATCTTTGAAAAAACTCATCGTCATTCTCCTTTTTCTAAACATGCGTTAATATAAAGACTCGCTGGAAATGTTATATACTTAAATTTCCAATTAGTATTATGAACAAACTCATTTAGTGCCATGTGAACACCGAATGAATTTTCTGTGGTGATATCATCAAGTATCAAATAACCACCATCCTTTACCTTTTTTTCAGACAAATATAATTCCTCTATGGTAACTGAATATGAATGGTCTGAATCGATGTATATCCAATCAAAGTATCCATCCTCGAATTCTTTAAGAGCAACCCTCGAATCTTCGTTTATCACTTTTATCTGTCCTTGATTCAAAAAATCTTTGAATCTAAGCTTTAATCCTTCATATAAGCCAGTATCGAGTTCGATTAAATGTAACTCACTTGGGTTTACAATATTTAAAATTTTATCTGTAAAATTTCCAACTTCCACTCCTACTTCCATACCGATACTATTCTTTGGAAGTTTACTCATTAGACTCTGTCTCGATGGAAGTACATCACAATTTCTGAACTTGGATATATCAAAATCTTTCATGATAAATTTTATATCATTATGACCTTGAGGTTGACCAGAAAAACTAAAAGTTCCTTGAACTCGTGCAGAAGTATGTACACCAACTTCAATCCAACCAATACCAAGATGTTCGGTATGTATTATTTTATTTACTTTGTGTCTTTTACCATCTATTCTACCCTCTTCTAAATCCTCTATGAAATGTGGAACTCCTCTATCATGTAATTTACACTGTATGTCGTGAAACGCAATAATACCGCCATTCTTTACCAAATCCTTATACAAGATAAAGTCCGTCAATACACTTTCATAGTCGTGTTGTGCATCTATGAAGAGTAAATCTAAGCGTTCTTCATCTAAAATTCTCCGAACCGATTCCACACTTTTTGGTTCGTATGATTTATGATTTATAAAATAACTTTCTTTTAAGTTCCATTCTCCGTAAAAATCAAATATATTCTTACCAAATTTTCTTATTCTATCCCAATCTTTTTCGATTGTCAAAATCTTATGAAACAGATGTTTCCAAATAAAATGGGTACTGCCATAATGACCGAGTCCGATTTCTAAAACATTATCCCTATTATCCAAGTTAGAAATAAATTCAACAAATTCTAAAATTTCTTCTTTGTTTTGTTGTATGCCATGTGTAGGATAAAGTTGAAAATTTTCAATCGAGGATGGTAATAAAACATCCTTGTCCTCTACATAAGGGGATTCTCCCTTGTCTTTCAACCACCTTTCTAATTGTGATTCTATCATAATCATTTTGTTGCCTTTGTGGATATGTGCCAACCTAAGTTTCTCGGTAAATTCTTAATCTCTACCTTTCTCTCTTCCAAAGTATCGATGTGTGGAGAATCTATCTGAGTTTCGACTTTACCAAATCCATTATCGTAGAATAATTTTTCTACGGAGTCCTCTGTATAAATTTTTGTGTATGGACAACCAGTTTTGGCTTCACTATATTTACTCACCAAATCTTCTTCCGTCAATCCCCTTTCAAACTCACCATCCACAACACCTCGTAAATACATGATACTATGATAATACAACAGACTATTTTTATTGTAAAACATGGCATATACACTACCACCTGGCTTCAGAACTCTAAGGATTTCCTTAACACCAACATCTACATCGGTTATATGATGTAGTATTCCAAACACATGAACCACATCGAAAAAGTTATCCTCGTAGGGTATATCCTTTACGCTAACTTTTTCAACCTTTATATTTTTGAAGTCGTTTCTTTCGATTCTTCCTTTTGTGAATTCCACAGCCTCATCCGTTAAATCCGTGGCCCAAACATTACCACCATTTCTTGAGTATTCTAAAGAATCTATTCCACCCCCACATCCTATTTCAAGAATGTTTTTACCTCGTGAACTTTTAAACGGGTAGAAGTTATGCATGTAATGATTTATATCATATCTCAACTTTCTCATTTCTTCGTATTTACCCCATGAGAATAATACTCTACCTTTCCAATATTTTTCGATTTTATTATCAATACTCATTTATGAGTTCTCCTTTTACATCTAAAAAAGTTTTAGTTTCGTTCAACATGACTTGTTGATTATGTAAAAATATATCTATGGAATCATTATACATTATTTGTAAGTCCTCATGAGTACATTTACATAGTCTTTCTATTTCATTCAACACCATGTTGTATCTTTTCAAATCATCCATTTCATCATCATAACTCTCGTCAAACATATTATCGAATGTCTTAAACCCAATATCCTTGAGGTGTCTCAAAGTATGCGGTCTCCCAAATATCAGTGATGGATGTTGAATGATTGATTTGTATGTTTTTTCTGTTACGAGAAGATAATCATCAGGTTCGTCTATGAAGAATATAGTTTCAGGTATCACATTGAAGTATGTGTTCATCAAATGTTGCCTGTCTATAGTACACCAAAAATCGGCATCAATCCCATCAATCATACCACCAAAATCTATGTTGCTTAGATAATGTGGTGATGATTCAAAAAAATAATTCTCCCTATCAACTTTTTTATTCAGATACGCATATTGTTCATTTTCTATCATATTGAAAAATTCTTCATTAGGTTTTTCATGCATTGAAATCATACCATCTCTAATTAAATCTTTTTTCACTAAATCGTCAACAAGTAAAATTCTGTGTATTCGTGCCGAACCGTTGTAACAGAGGTATTTTTTTTCTCTTTTGGATTTTTTTAATTCATCGATTAATTTATCACTGAATGGAAAGTATAAATCCTTAAGTTCTTCTACACTAATTCTTTTACATAATTCCTCGTTCATTTTTTTGACAAATCGTACTAATCTATAATAATGATTATCAAGCTTGCGTGCATTTTTGTAAGTTGTCAATAGATTACTATGTAGTAATATCCACTCGTCATCTTTGAATCCCATCGATTCCATATGACCGACAAATTGATTGTATTGGTCAAGGTCTAATGCCTCGGTTGAATGGTCTATGATTAATTTATTTCCACTTGGTGATAGGGAAATGCTATTCGAACTGAAGTCGATGAAAGATATACATTCCTTTTTACTATCAGGTAGACTATGAAACTTCTCAAATGGATTCATCTAATATACTCCTTTTGATTGATTTGGTATCCAAACCAAAATATTTTCTTGCATCATTTACATCACCATAGTGTGTGTAAAAATTATCCATGACCCCAAACTTTTTGGTTTTTAAGAATGGTACATCGGATATTGATTCATACAACCCATTAACATCTTGAAATACCAATATCTTCGTATCTTTGTATTTGTTAATTAAATCCTTGTCAATAGGCTTTATGGTGTGAAAGTAAACCAAATTGACATCTAAATCTTTGACTGCTTCATATACATTTTGTAGTATTGGGCCCGATGTCATTATTGTTATGTTGGAATCTCTGTCAAAAATCTCTACACCCTTTCCGAATTCTATATCCAAATCAATCTCATGTGGATAATCTGACAATCTAAAGTAGGTTGTTTTATTGTTATCATATTGACTCCTTACCAACTTATCAACTTCTTTTTCACTACCGAGATGTAATATTTCCATGTTAGGTAGTAATCTTAAGTTTGATAAATCACCATATGAATGATGAGATACTCCATCAAATGCGTAGTCGAATGTCCCACCACAAGTCACGATATTGGCAGGATAATCATTATAAATTAAGTCTAATTTAATTTGTTCATAACTTCGGTCTGATAAAAATGGATTTATCGTGTGAATGAATGGTATTAATCCTTGTGAAGACAAACCTGCAGAAATACTAACAAGTGAATTCTCTCCGATAGATAGATTGAAAACTTGGTTTGGATTTTTTTGTGCAAACTCATTGAACAGATACACACTAACATCTCCAAGTATCAATGTGATTTTATCATCGTTCAAATCAACTATTGTATCTCTAAACTGTCTTCTCATGATTCACCCTTATATCGTCTTCATATTCTTCAATCACAATCAAATCTCCATACTCACTGTAATGGTAAACTTTACCATGTAACTTATTGTCCTTCCATTCAGATATTTGTTTTATTGCACCATCTTGATACCAACCATAACAGAAACCATCCTTTCTTTTACCATCTTGGTATTCCCATTCATACCTTAATGCTCCAGTACTTTTCCAAAATCTTCTATAAATACCATCTTTAGGTAATACAGACTTCATGTCGAAATTCTGTGGATGAAATTGTCCTACCTCTCTATGAACAATGTCATCATCTAAATCCCTTTCTTCATATAAATTTTCACATAATGTAGGAAATTGTGTAATAACTTTTCCATCTAATTCTTTTAAAAAAATATTAGCAAATTCTTGATTTGGTACTTTATTATGCCATTCGAATTTATTGTCAATTAATGTCTTACATGGGTAACCTTTTATTGTATTAGCTACAACTACCTTTGGTTTATCTTTTTTCTTAGATTGTAAAACTTTTTCAATCTTAGGTTTGTCGTGACCATCCACTACCTTCACATCACATCCAAACTTATCACTTATCTCATCTATATTTTTCAACTGAAGACATCTTGTCTGTGATTGATTTACATCGAACACTATAGTCAAGTTGTCTAATTTTTGATTCACCGCTATCATAAGAGATTCCCAAACCGACCCCTCGTTTGCTTCTCCATCTCCGACCAAAACATAAACTCTTCTTTTACTATTTTTTATTTTTAACCCTAAGGCCATTCCTACTGCTATTCCAATTCCATGACCAAGAGAACCTGTTGATGCTTCTGTACCCTTTATTTTTGTCCTATCGAGATGTCCACCAAAATTACTTTTATATTTTTTAAGAGTTTTGATATCTTCTAAATCAAAGTATCCGTAAGATGCAAGTAAGGTATACAAACACAAGGAAGCGTGACCCTTACTCAGAATGAATATATCCCTTTCATCCCAATTAGGTTCTTCAGGCCTATGATTCATTGTAGAATATATAGCATCAATAATCTCAACGACAGAAAAATCAGTTCCTAATCTACCTTGACCTGTATGTATGGCCAAATCAATAATTTTTTTTCTTATATCTGAACTTTTATTACTTAACATTTTTTACTTCTACATAAGATATTCTTGATGTAATTGGTAACCTTTTTATTTCTAAATTATTTAAACCAAACACCTCATCTAAAGCCATGGTTTCGCCAGGAAACTTATCATCACATAGTTCATCAAATATCATAATACTTCCTTCGGTCAAATAAGGTTTGATGTTTTTTAGTGATTCTAATGTTGGTTTGTAAATGTCTAAATCAAAGAATACTAAGGAAACTATTGTGTGCTTATTTTCTTTCAAATACTTTGGTAGTGTTTTTATGATATCACCCTTTATTATTTCAAATTTTTTAATATGGTCAAGGGGACTGAATTGTTCTTGTATTGATAAAATCTCCTCAAGTTCCTCCTCATATCCATCCGTAACGGCAAAATCACCTTCCTTTGAAATTCTATCATAATCGGTGACCTCTGTAAATCCCTCAAATGTATCAAATCCAATAATCTTTCTGTGTCGATTAAACGGCTCATAAATACCTCGTAAAGATTGAAATAGATTTAGTATAGGCCCCCATCTCACACCAAACTCCATGATGACACCATGATGATTAATTATCTTTTTATACATCTCGTTGAAAAATAATATTCTCGATAGCAATTTAGGTGATAAAAATAAAGGAAGATTATATAATAATTCTTCACTTGGTACTTGCCCTATCTTCCCAACCAATTTTTCTTCGTTGGAATTTTCTCTTTGTGTTGTACCTCTTAAGTCCGAGATGTTTTTCACAATCTATCTCCAACTCGGATTACCTCACACCCTTCCACATCAGGTATGTAACGCCATGGGTCGATAATTGTTGAACCTTTTATAAATGGAAAGCTGGTAAATTCAGGATGTTTGGTTCCGATAAAATATAATTGAGACTTGGTCTCATTATCACTATCATCATCCGTGTGAGGATCCCACATTGAAACCTCATGACCCTTTTCCTCTAAGATGTTCTTCAACAATATTGATGGACTACCTGTCATGATATTTGTTTCTGGCTTAAATGCCTTTCCAAGTATCTTGATATCACGACCATTACGATGTTCTTCTATTAAATCTACAAACCATTCAGTTTGTATTTCTCTTTGTTTCATTATATTGTCAAACCAATTAAAGCTCACACCTAACTTATCACTCAACCAACTCAACGCTATGTTATCTCTTGGATGACAACCACCACCATCTCCCATACCACCACTTAGATATCTGTCCGAGATGATTCTATCATCACACATTTTTAGTGCGTTAGTGACATCATCTACATTTGTGTTTGGTAAGTGATGACACATTTCCATTATGGTATTGACAAACGCAAGTTTTGTTCCAATAAAAGTATTATACACAACTTTTATGAGTTCAGCATTTTCAATTGTGGTTTCGTAAAATGGTTGATGATGTAAAGTACGATAGAACTTTTTAGCCTTTTGAGCTGCTACATGGTCATCGACTCCAAACAATACAATCTCAGGTTTTAAAAAGTCTCTCATGGTTGTACCCATGGCTATAAAAAAAGGATTGTAACAAAGTTTTGTATGTGTTCCTAATAGTGGCATTATTTCTCTTCTGATTGTACCCGGTAGCACGGTTGAAATTATGATTACTATCTTATCTTGTCCCTGCCTTTCAATCTCATCGGAAATATCCTTGACCCCCCTTTTCAAAAATGAATAATCAAAATCTTCTCTTTCATCAGGTATCCTTGTCGAACCTTCAAATTTTTCTCCGTGTGGTGTTTGAATCGGTACGAAGATGATTTCAGAATTTCTAACTACATCTTCTATAGGACGAATTTGTATCTTGGATTTATCAAGATAATCTTGTGCCCAAATCTCTTGATATTGAAGTTGTTTAGAATCTATAATCTGTTCCACTTGTTCTGATGGGTCATAACCGATGACCTCATGTCCTCTTGATTCGACTGCCAAGGCACATGGTAATCCTAACTTACCCAAACCTATAAAACCAACTTTCATAATGTCTCCTTTAACTTTTTATAGAGTTTATCTCTTTGTTTTCTACTAAATTGATTGTAAAAATGATAGTAATTGTGTTTTATTTTATCTTCGATAGACCAATACCACTCATCAATCTCTTCTATTGGCATTTCACACAACTTCTTTACTTGTGAAATCACCATATCAAATCTTTTGTCTTTATCAAGCTCATTATCATAACTTTCATCTATGAAGGGTTCAAAGGTTTGAAATCCCCAAACCCTTAATTGTCTCAACATAAATCTGTCCCCAAGTAATATAAATGGTTGAAAATTTGTGATTGGTTTCCATACCTTTTCTGAAAATTGTATTTGGTCATCCAAACTTGTAAATTGATTTTCATTCACGACTTGAAAATATGAATCTAAGTAAAAATTATTGCTGGTTAGTTCGAATGACCATTTCTTTTCTTCCAAATCTATATCATCAATTGTTAATGGTAACACATCAAAAAATTTAAGTTCATATGGTTTCAAATCTTGATAGTATGTTTCAAATTTCCAAAATGTATTTTTCTTAGGAAAGGAAACATATCCTTTATCAAGTATCCTATTTTTAAATAAACTCAATACAAAATCAAACCTATGTTGCTTAGGTAATCTGTTAAATGATAAAAAATGTTTGTTTCTTACTACATCCTTTGTTTTTTCAAATTTTTTTAAATTTTTTATCGACCTTTTATTTCCATGATAAGTCATCGATGGATGCATCGAGGTATATCTTTCCCAATCTAATGCACAATATTCATATGAAAAATATTTTACCTTAGTATTTAAATTTTTACTATCTATGAAAGTATTTCCATCAAGATAAATAATGTTTTCATGAGGTAAATTATATTCATCGAGAATCTTATGTAGTTTCGACAATAATGTTGGACTCAATATTGAATCGTTTATATCACTACCAAATCCCTCATATCCGTAATTGATAATAATCTTAGATTGATTTTTACGACAGTGATTTAATGCCGTTTCACTCATGTATTCAAATACATGATTTTCAAGTTCTAAACCACTTACTCTGTCGACTCCCATAGCGGCTGCAAACTCCTTGATATTTATTACATAAAAGTACTTTTCATCTTTGATACTTTTTAAAGACCTAAACTCAAGTGGTGAATTAAGTTGAAACTCACCTGATTCTGTTCGTTGTATAAAATCATGTTTTACCTTCTGAAACATTCCACAAAAGTAATTGTGACAATCACATATATTCCAATTGTTGGAAACAAAATCCAAACAATTTTCTATTGGGTCACCATCTTCTTGTAATCTCTCATACCCAAATATCATTTTTCCAAGTACCACTCGATTGTTTTGATTATTCCATCTTCGAATGATGTACTTGCCTTGAATCCAAAACTTTCTGCTCTTTCCGTACTAAGTATTCTTTTCATATCACCCATCGGTTTATCTTTATCCCATACTATCTCCTTATTAAAATATTTTCCAACTATCTCTGCTATCTCACGAATTGTCACACCATTACCACTTGCAAGATTGACAGGTGAGTTAATCTTATTTTCAACCATATGTATCATACCATCTGCCACATCTTCGGAATAAATAAAATCTCTTATGGGAGAACCATCACCCCAAACATTCAACACATCATTTTCTTTGGCCTTTTTTATCAAGGATGGTATTACCATAGAATGTTCTCCAAAGTTATCATACGGCCCATAAACATTAGCTGGTCTTACAATCGAATAATTTTTCCAATCAAATTCTACCTCATATGAATGAGCCTGTAATTCACCCATTCTTTTAGCCCACGCAGGATATGTATCATTTTCGGTTGGAAATGTTTTCCAAACACTATCCTCTTCTAACACATCATCTTGTCTGTACACACCAACTGAACTTGTGTAGAGATACCAATCCACACCTTCTAATCTTGATGCTTCCATCATATTCGTGTTGAATTGTAAAAGTGGTACAAAGTATCGAGATGGTTTTGTTTTTGCAGTCTGTGGATTACCCTTGATACCTGCGACATGATAAACTATATCAATATCTTTAACTAAATCCTTACAACTATTAAAGTTTCTCAAATCACACATTCTGAACTCGAATTGATTTCTATCGTAATCTGTGAAAACATCTTCGGTAATTATATTGTATTGGATATCTGTAGCCCTTACATTATAACCTTTTTTGATAAGTTTATCAACAACCACATGACCAATCATGCCTGATGCACCAGTCACTAAAACATTTTTATTTTTCATTGTAATAATCACCCCATTCTATTATTAGAGAAGACCCATCATTTTCATAAGCATTTTGAAATGTTGGAAAAATTTCTTCAGGTTCATTCAACAATATTACATCTACCTCAGTCAATATATCCTTGAATACCTTTGTATAATCTTGTGTATGTTGAACTCCACCATTCAGAGGGTTGGTCGAACCAATCGATGTTCTGATGATGACCTTAGGCTTGAAGGTATTTTCAGTCATGACCTGCATTTTATCCAAGTGATTTACTAAAGAATCCATACATCTCATCAGAAAATCAAATCGTGGAAAACAACTTATTGGAACCAATCCATCCATGGCCATACCTGTACTCATTCCCATCTGAACTTCTTCAAATACAGGCGTCTCAATTTTCATCGAGTCTTTTAATGTATTTAATGTATTGTAAATTGCATTCCCACTATACTTTACGGATTGACCGAGAAAAATGGTATCATCCTTTTCTCCTAACCACTCCATACTTCTTATTAATTCATCTTTATACTTCATTAGAATAACACCCAATTTCCTGTTCCGTGATGTGGATAATCACTTTTGTA
>MDTE01051545.1_pt1 | contig 13190 bp, 11 predicted proteins | sample 811231 | NCBI WGS metagenome assembly MDTE01 (sample SAMN05326651, study PRJNA326480) | marine metagenome | isolation source: seawater | place: Indian Ocean: Red Sea | collected 2010
AATACTATCATTATAATGAAATACCACGCAACAACTGTTGAAAACGATTTAGATTTAATTAAAAAATTTAAATCATTAAAAAATTTTAGAATTTTAAGTTATGATTTTGATTTAAATACAATTCTTGATAAGTGCGATTTAATGATATCTGATTATTCTGGGATAGTTTCAGATTTTTTATTTTTTAATAAACCCATGATCCTTTATATACCTGATTTAGAAGATTATAAAAAAAAACCTGGTTTAAATATTGATTATGAAAAATTTGAAATTGGCCATCAAGTTAAGAATTTCTTGGAATTAAAAAATTGTATAAATAATTATTTTAAAGATGAAGATAAGTTTTCTAAATCATTTGAGGAAAAAAGAAAAAAATATTTTGAATTTTTTTTTGAATCAAAAAGTTTAGGATTGGAAAAAATAAAAAAAATCCTTTATTCAGAATGAAAAAAGATTCTGTAGTAATATTTTTAAAAAATGGATATGCCGAAGTAGATTGGCTTTTACCAGTTTTGCAAAAATTAAAAAAAAAATATTATATATTATTTTTTTTTTCTTCGAAAAAATCACATGATGTTTTAAAAAAAAATAAATTTATTTATAGTGAATATAAAAAAATTTGTGATGAAGAATATATACAAAAAAAAAGTGATTTCATAATTTTAAGATTTTTAAGAAAAATAATAATTAGATTTAGTTATCTTGAAAGATGTACAAATTATTTAAATAGCAAGATTCATGATATAAATTTCATTAAAAAATTATTTAATAATTATAATATTAAGTCAATTTTTAGTGAATTTGATTATTTAAATCCATGGTTGAGAACTGTAGATCAATCAAAAATAAATATTTTTCATTATCCTAGTACACCAAAAATATTTCCAAAATATAAAAGAAATAAATTTTTCCCTAGGCATAATTTATTGGGAAAATATCTGATCCTAAATTCAAGTAGAGATTTACTTTTTTGGAGAAAAAAAAATATTAACAAAAAAATTTTAATTTCCGGTTACCCCAAATATGACAGATCGTGGATGAAAAAAAGTTTTAATTTCAAAGTAGTAAATAAAAAAAAAAATAAAATTTTATTTCCATACAATTATAATTTAAGCAAATATGATTTTAATGATCAGAAAAAAATAAAATTATATTTAAAAAAAATAATTGAAATAATTTTAAATAAAACAAAATATGAATTAACTGTTAAACCTCATCCTAGAGCTGATACAAGTTATCTTTTTCAGCTAATAAAAAAATTTAATAATAAAAGAATAAAAGTAACCAATCAGCATTTATTTAAATTGTTAAAAGAAACCAAATTTTGTTTATTTGAACCAGAGTCCTCTGTGGTATTAGATGCTTTAGCCATGAAAGTGCCACCATTACAGCTTTTTATAAATCATTTAATAAAGAAAAATATTGATTTAGTCCTTTACGATAAATTAGGACTTTCAGTGAATTTAAGAAATTTTAAATATTTTGAAAAATTAATTCAGAATAAAAATAGGATACAGGCAATGGGTAATAAAAATGTATTAAATTTTTATAGATATTATAAAAAAAATCAAAATGATGCTCTAAAAATTGCAAATATAATAATTAGAATTAATGCCAAATAAAATTAAACTTTCAATTAAACTATTAACACAACATGAAAAGTTTTTATTATTTTTATTTTTAATTTCTCAATTAATAATTGGTTTTTTTGATTTTTTATCAATAGGATCAATTATTTTATTTTTAAATGGAATAATAAATAGAACTTTAGAACAAGATTTCATCACATTACTTGATAAATTAAATATCCCAATAATTGAGGCAAATATTTTATACTTTTTATCAATATTAATTATATCAGTTTTTGTAATTAAAAATTTACTTCAAGTAATTTATATAGCTCTCTCAACTGCATTTTTTAATTCAATAAAAATCAGACTTTCAAAAAAATTATTTAACTATTATTTAAAATTACCTCTTGATAGTTTTTACAATAAAGATTACTCAGAATATGTAAGAGATGTAAATAATGAGACAAATGTCTTTACCTTATACCTTCAATCTTTGTTTTCATATGCAAATTATTTTATTAATATTATAATTGTTTCCTCTCTAACTTTATTTTTTTATGATTGGATAACTACTTTAATTTTATTAATATTTTTTTTTAGTTTATATTTTTTATTTTTTAAATTATTGCAAAATGAATTAAATAAATTAAGTGATTTAAGGAAACAAATTGCTAAATTACTAATAAAAGTTCTTAATAATTCATTTAAAAATATAAGAGAAATAAAAATATTTAATTTAATTGATATCAATGTTTCACGGTATAAGTACTATGATAAAATTAAAAGAAGTATATCTATCAGAAAATCAATTATAGGGAATATTCCAAGACATATATTAGAGACTATAATTGTAATATTAATATTTTGTTTTTTATTTTATGATGTTGGAGACTTTAATTCTAAAGAGCAAGTTATAATAGAGAAATCTCAATCTTTGATAGTTATCCTTGTTATAATTTCAAGAATAATGCCATTAATTATTAATCTTTCCAAACAAAAAGGCAACATGGAATTTGCCAAAACCTCAATTTCAGTTTTTTTTAGTAAAGCATCAAAGATTAAAATTAACATTAAAAAAAAGAATAATAAAAAAAATGAGATTAAATTTTTTAATAAAACATTTGAAATCAAAAAATTAAATTTTTCATATGGTAAAAATGTTATTTTTAAAGATGCAAATCTTTTAGCAAAAAAAAACAACTTTATTCTCATCAGTGGTCCAAATAGTTCAGGTAAGAGTACCCTTTTTGACTTAATTTTAGGCCTCATTCCATCAAATAAAAATAAAAATTCAATTTTCTTTTTAGATAAAAAGCCTTTTAACCCAAACAATCAAAATTTTATTAAATGTAGTTTTCAAGACGGTAATATTTTAAATGATACTATAAAAAACAATATAATCTTAGACAGTAATATAGAGAATAATGAATATTTGAAAATACTTGAATTATGCACGCTTGATAATTTTTTAAAAAAATTACCAAAAAAAGATTTAACTTTAGTCGATGAGAGTGGGATTAAATTATCAGGAGGTGTTAAGCAAAAAATTTCGATAGCTAGGATGTTGTGTTCTTTATGGGACAGTAATATTAAAATAGCTATTATGGATGAAGCTACATCAGAAATTGACAATATTTCTGAAAAAAAAATATTTACTAATTTAAAAAAATCTAAATATTTAGACTTATTACTTTATTCTTCTCACAATATATCATTAATTAAGTACGCAGATAAAAAATATAAAATTCAAAATAAAAAATTAATCATTATTTAAATTATGTTAACAGCAATAGTTCTTGCTAGAACAAAATCAACTAGATTACCTGAAAAACATTTTAAAAAAATAGGTAAATTAAGTTTAATAAATATTATTTTAGAAAGATTAAAGTTAAACAACAATATTAATAAAATAATTATTTGTACAGGTAGTTATAAAAACAATTTTAAATTTAATAAATTAATTGATAAAAATAACAATATAACAGTTAAATATTTTAATAATGAAGAGGATGTAACTGGTAGAGTTTATAAAGCTACAAAAAAAATTGATACAAATCATTCAATTATAATTTCAGGAGATTGTCCAGTAATTGATAATCAATTTATAGATAAAAGTTTTGAATTAATTAAAAAATTAAATAAAGATTTTATATTACAAAAAAGAGAAATAAATCATGAAGGAACTTTAATTTTTAAAACAAAAAGTTGGAAAAAAGTTTTTCAATTATCGGATACTAAACAATTTAAAGAGCACCCAGGTTCAGTGTTAAAATTTAAGAAAAAAAATTTTAATATTGGTTATTTTTCATTGAAAAAATTTATTAATTCTAAAATGAGACTTTCAATAGATACTCAATCAGATTTAGATTTTTTTAATTTAATTTTTCAAACATTAAAAAAAAAAAAAAAAAAATTTAACTATCAAAATGTAATTAAATTAAAAAATTTTAAATATTTAAATAATCATGTGATGCAAGTCAAAATTAAAGATAAAATAAAAAAGAAAATAAATATTTTTCACAAATATAATGAGAAGAAAATTCTAAATCAAAAAATTCAGATTTTTAAAAGGGAACTTAGTGAAATTTATTCACCAAACATTTCTATTTACCAATTAAATTTGTTTAAAAAAAAACATAAAAAAACAAATATTCTTAAAAAAATAAACAAAAAAGACATAAATATTTTTTTTATTAAAAATTTAAAATCAATCAATAATATTGAAAATAACATTAGATTTATAGGTAAACATATATTTTTTTTAGTAATGCAATTTCAAAGTAATATAAATTTAAAATATGTTTCAAAAAGAAATATTTTGAATATAAATAGTATAAAGAAAGATCGGTCACAATTAATCACTGATTATTTAAGATCAAAAAAATTCAATATTAAAAAACAAATTTCGAATTATGGTTGCAAATATTTAATAAATAAGTTTATTTAAAATTATGAAAAAAATATATTTTATAACTGGTGGAACTGGATCATTTTCTAAAGAATATATCAAACAACTCATATTTTATAAAAAAGCAAAAAAAATCATTATATTTAGTCGTGATGAATATAAACAAGAAATGATTAAATCGTTAGACTATGTGAAAAATAATATAAACCTATTTCGATTTTTTATTGGTGATGTCAGAGATAAAGATAGGTTGGATTTTGCTATCAATGATGAAATTGACGTTTTAGTTCACGCCGCAGCAATGAAGCAAGTCCCAACTTCTGAATACAATCCATTTGAGGTAATTAAAACTAATATTATAGGAGCACAAAACGTAGTTTTAGCTTGTATAAAGTCAAATGTTAAAAAAGTAATTGCACTTAGTACAGATAAAGCAGCTGGTCCTATAAATTTATATGGAGCAACAAAGCTTACTTCTGACAAAATTTTTACTTCTGCAAATTTATTTAAGGGAAAAAAGAATTCTAAGTTTTCAGTTGTAAGGTATGGAAATGTAATGGGCAGCAGAGGATCAGTTTTACCAATTTTTCTAAAACAGAAAAAAAATAATATATTTACATTGACTGATAAAAGGATGACCAGATTTAATATATCACTAGGTGATGCTATTAAGTTTGTTTTTAAAGTAGAAACAATTATGAATGGGGGAGAAATTTTTGTTCCTAAAATACCATCATTCAAAGTAGTTGATTTAATTAAGGCAATTTCAAATAAACCAAAATTAAAAATTATAGGTATTAGACCTGGTGAAAAAATTCATGAGGAAATGATTACAGAGGGAGAGTCTATAAATACAATAGATATGAAAAACCTTTATAAGATTATGCCTAGTTATAAAAGAGTTAAACGTAATAAAATTTTTAATTATAATAGTTTTTCAAATAAAGATTATTTATCAGTGCTTGATTTAAAAAAAATTTTAAAAAACTATCATGATTAACTATGGTAGGCAATATTTAGATCAAAGTGATTTTAAACAAACTATAAAATCGCTTAAATCAAATTTAATTACTCAAGGTGATCAAATAAACAAATTTGAAAAAGCTTTAAGAAAAAAATTTTTATCAAAATTTGCTTTAGTTACATCAAGTGGGACAGCATCATTGCATTTAATTTCACAGTCAATTAATTTAAAAAAAAATGATATAGTACTTGTCACCGCAATGACATTTGTTGCAACAGCAAATGCGCCGTTTTATGAACAATGTAAAATTGACTTAGTTGATATTGATTTTGACACTGGATGTATATCAATTAATTCTTTGGAAAAAAAAATTAAACAATACAAAAAAAAGAATAAAAAAATTAAAGCTGTTTTTGTAACAGATTATGCTGGTCACCCATCAGATTGGATAAGTTTAAGAAAGTTAAAATCTAAATATAACTTTTACTTAATTTGTGATAATTGCCATGCTTTTGGATCAAAAATTAAAAGTAATATCAATTATGCTAGCAAATACTCAGATGCTGTGTCCTTAAGTTTTCATCCTGTAAAACATATTACAACTGGTGAAGGTGGTGCAATATTAACCAATAATAAAAAAATTTATAACGTTTCAATGTTAAAAAGATCACACGCAATAGTGAGAAGTAAAAATTATGCTCCTTGGGACTATAAAATAAAAATGACAGGATATAATTATAGACTTTCAGATATAAATGCTGCACTAGGGGTTAGCCAATTAAAAAAAATAAATAAATTCATTCTTTACAGAAGAAAAGTTGCAAAAAAGTATAATAATTTTTTTAAAAATTTTCAATGTTGTGAAATTCCAGTGGAAAAAAAAAATTATTATCATTCATATCATCTATATCCTCTAAAAATTAATTTTAAAAAAATTAAAATAAACAAAAGAAAACTATTTGAATATTTTTTTAAAAAAAAAATACGTTTACAGGTACATTATGTACCTCTTTTTTATCATCAGCATTTTAAGAAAAAATTTAACTTTATTAAAAAAGATTACCCAAACACTGAAAAATTTTACAATAGCGAAATATCTTTACCAATATATTTTGGTATAGGAGATAAAAATATTAAATATGTTTGTTCGACTTTTGAAACTTTTTTCAAAAAATATCAAAAATGATTTTGAAATCGTCAAATCATACAATTGAAAATTTTAAAAAACATAATTTAAAACTATTTAACAAAAAATTTAATTCTAGCAGTAAAATTTTAATTGAATTTAATCCTTTTGCAACGAGTCATATACCATTGTCTTATTTTTCAAATATTTTATCTCAGAAATATAAAGCTAATATATTGGGAATTTTCAATGATTACTTGATTACAAAAAATTTTGATAACAAAAAAATAGATAGAATAAAATGGAATTTAGGAAAATCTTTAGGGGCAAGATATTTTGGAATATATAAATCGTTTAATGTTAAAGATTTTGTATTACCAGCAATTGATCAGAAAAATAATAAATCTATAGAATTAAATATAAAAAATTTAAAAAAAAATTTGACAAAAGAAAAATTATTAAAATTAAAAATTGAAAAGATTTTAGTTGGAGACATAATATATGACACTTATTTAAAAAGATACAAGAAAGCCACAATAATTTTTGACGAGGAATTTTATGATTATTTAAAACAATTTATTCATCTATTCTACTATTGGAAAAATTATATAAAAAAAAATAATGTAAAATCAATTGTAGGTCATCATGCTGTTTATTCTTACTCTATACCTTTAAGAATATGTATTCATGAAAAAATACCTACTTTTGCAATTAATTGCATGGAAGTCTTTAAATTGAGTAGTTCACTATTTTTAAAAAATATGGACCATTTAAATTATAAAAAAAATTTTTCTAAAATTCCCAAGTTAATTAAATCAAAAATGATAAAAGCTTCAATGTTAAAAATAAAAAATAGGTTATCAGGAAATATTAGCGCAAAGGAAGGAATGGACTACATGTCTAAAACTTCTTTTTATAAAAATTATCATAAAAAAAATCGGTTATTAAAAAATACAGCAAATATAAAAATTCTTGTTTCTACACATGATTTTTTTGACTCTGTTCATGCTTTTGGAGATCTGATTTTTCCAGATTTTTATGAATGGATGATACACATCGGAAAACTATCAAATATTACTGAGCATGATTGGTATGTTAAAACACACCCCTCATATAAAGGAAAATTTGGTATAAATCAGATTTTTTCTAAAAAAATTGTTAACGAAATTATAACAAAATTTCCAAGATTAAAAATTTTACCCAACAATGTCTCTCATTTGAGATTAATTAAAGAAGGTATAGATTATGTTATCACCTGTTTTGGAAATGTTGGGATAGAATACCCCAATTTTGATATACCTGTTATTTGTTGCTGTAAAAAAAATCCATTTGTAAATTATAATTTTAATATACATCCAAAAAGCAAAAAAGAGTTTGATAAAATTATTTTCAACCTAAAAAAAAATAAAAAAACCATAAATAAAAAAGAAATTTATGAGTATTACTCCATGAAAGTAATAAACCAAGATCGAAATTTTTTTATAGAGGATCATGATGAAATGATAAAATTTGTTGGTGGTTATGATGGTCAGTTTACCGAAAAACTTTATGAATATTGGTTAAAAAATTTTAATATGCAAAAACATAGTAACTTAATTTACAAAATTAAAAAGTTTATTAATTCTAATAAATATACATCAACAGTATATCAATGAAAATTTTATTTGACTTTAAACTGTTCTCCGAACAAAGATTTGGTGGACCATCTAAATATTTTATAGAATTAATAAAAGCACTTAATAAAAAAAATATTACTACAGAAATTTTTTCACCATTTTATATTAATGAGCATTTAAAAAGTGAAAAGGATCTAAAAAAAACTGGTATTTACGTAAAAAATAAAAAGTATTTTGGAAGATTATTTAATTTTACAAATAAAATAATAACAAATGTAAATTCATTAATTACTAAGGCAGATGTTATACATAATACTTATTATCAAGATCCACATTTAAAAAGAAAACAACCAAATGTCTTAACTGTTTATGATTTAATACATGAAAAGTTTAATAAAGATTTTAATTACCATTTACCAAAACAAAAAGCTTTAGAAAATTCTGATCACATTATATGTATTTCAGAAAATACTAAAAGAGATTTGCAGTACTATTACAATATTAATTCTGAAAAAATTACAGTAATACATTTAGCAACAACAAAAAAAATATTTACAAAACCAAACAGTATTAAAAATAATCTACTATATATTGGTAGCAGAAAGAGATATAAAAATTTTAAAATATTGGTCAAAATATTCTCGAAAAAAGAAATTCAAAATAATTTTAATTTAATATGTTTTGGAGGAGGAAATTTTTTGAATGAAGAATTAAAATTTTTTCAATCTTTGAAAATACCTTTGGAAAAAATTAAATTTATGGAAGGTGATGACAAATTACTAGGAGAACAGTATAAATCTTCTTTTGCATTAATATATCCATCATTATATGAAGGTTTTGGTTTACCTGTTCTAGAAGCAATGTCCTATGGATGTCCTGTTATTTCAAGTAATACTAGCAGTTTACCAGAAGTTTATGGCAGTGCAGCTTTGAGTTTTAATCCTAATCATGATTATGAGCTATTAAATCGTTTAAATGAGCTAATTCATGATAATAAATTAAGAAATAAGATGATTTTAGAAGGTTATAGAAGAATAGAAAAATTTTCATGGGATAAATGTGCAGATAAAACAATTGATGTATATAAAAAGGTCACAAATGAGTAAAAAAGCATTAATAATAGGAATTTCTGGTCAAGATGGAACCAATCTAGCGTCATTGTTATTGAAAAAAAACTACATTGTTCATGGTATTTACAGAAGAAATCTTAAATTCTTAAAAAAAAAAAATCTTTTAAGAAAAGTTACTATTTTTAAGATTAAAAATATTAATGAAAAAAATTTAAAGAAAATTTTAAAAAAAAATTATCATGAAATCTATTTTCTGGGTGGTCAATCAAATGTTTTTAAATCTTTCTCCAAAACTGAGGAGACTTATGATAGTCAAATATTACCAGTTATAAGTATTATCAATTTTATTAAAGATCAGAAAAAGAAATCAAAATTTTTATTTGCCTCAAGCAGTGAAATGTTTGGTTATAAAAAGAATAAAAATAAGTTAAAGGAAGAAGATGAAAAAAATCCACTTAGTCCCTATGCGTTATCAAAGATGATAAGTTTTGAAATTATAAAATCTTATCGGGAAATGTTTAAAATTCCAGTTTGTTCAGCTATATTATTTAATCACGAGTCAGAGTTGAGAAGTAAAGATTATGTTATATCTAAACTTATAAACTATATTAATAATAAAGATTATAAAAATAAAGATAAGTTAAAATTTGGCAATATAAACGTAAAAAGAGATTGGGGATGGTCTTTAGAATTTATGGAAGGTTGTCATAAAATTTTAAACTCAAAATATATTTCTGATTATAATATAGCTACAGGCAAAACTGTTTCTCTGAAAGAAATGATTATATATTCATTTAAACAGAAAGGACTAAATTTCAAAAAATATATTAAATATGATAAAAATTTTATTAGAAAATACGATATTGAAGCAAATTATGCAGATATAAACAAAATTAAAAATCAATTAAATTGGAAACCTAAAATAAATTATAAAAAACTAATAAACAAACTTTTAAAATAATGAAAACTGATTTAGATTTTTCGAAAGATTTATTTAAGTGGCCTGATCCAATAATAGAAGGAGGACTAAGAACAAAAAAAATTATTAAAAATTATGATAAATCAAAGCCACTAATAAGCATTATTACAGCTGTCTATAATGGAGAAAATTATTTGCAAGAGTGTTTGGATAGCTTGCATAGACAAAAAAATTTAAATTATGAACATATTATTATTGATGGTCAGTCTAAAGATAAGACGATTGAAATATTAAAAAAAAATGATGACAAGATTGATTATTGGTTTTCAAAAAAAGATAAAGGTATTTATGATGCATTTAATAGAGGAATGTTTTTAGCAAGAGGTGACTATATTGGATTTCTAAATTCTGATGATAAGTATGCTGATAATGCATTTGAAATACTTGAAAAATATATTAAAAATTACCCACATAAAGATTTTATCTTCGGGGCTGTAAAAAAACATTGGGGTATTCTTCATGGATATAATTCATTAAAAATTCATTGGTCTTGGGGATTCTACTCAAGCCATTCAACAGGTTTTTTCATAAAAAGAAACTCAGCTAAAAAAGTAGGTTTGTATAATTTAAAATATAAATATTCATCAGACTACGACTATTTTTTTCGAATGATTGTGCATAAGAAATTAAAAGGCATTGGAACAAAAAAGAATGAATTGTTTGGATTTTTTAGACGAGGAGGATATTCAAGTAAAATTAGCTTCTGGGATCACTTTTGTGAAGAAATTAAAATACGTTTAGATAATAATCAAAACAAATTATTTATTTTAATTATGTTCATATACAAATATATTAAAAATATCAGTAAAATTTAATAAATAATTAAAAATAAAATTAACAAATGTCTAAAAATAAAAAAATTTACTTGCTTACTGTCTTTTAGCAATTCTTGAATTTATAAATTTTAAACTAAAGATAATTAATATATGCTTAATAAAATACTTCATATTGGTTTGCCTAAAACATCCACAACCTATTTACAAAACAATGTTTTTAGAAAAATTTGTGAGATTGAAAATTTAAATTATCTTGGAAAAGGTTCCGATTATAGTAAAAAAGAAAATCACGAATTGTTTCACTTGAAATATTCTATAACTCACGAATTTGAACCAACTAAAATTAATTTAGGTGAAAATTTTTTTGCAAGTCACGAGGGATTAACTGGTTCTGATCCGTTCTTTTGGGAGACGGCTGCAGAAAAAATTTTAAATTCAATAAATAGTGATCTAACAATTTTATTAGTAATTAGAAAACCTAAGGATTTAATTAATTCAAGTTATATTGAGGATTGTTATGCTAAAGGATATTTTGTTAGACCAGAAAGATTTTTCTTAGATAATAAAAATTACAAACTATCAAGCAATTTTCCAAAATATAATATTGATTATTTATCATATGAAAATTTATCTAAATTTTTTTATGAAAGATTTAAAAAGGTAATAATTATTAAATATGAACACTTGTATGAAGATAAATTATTATCAGCTGCACTTGAATTTTCAGATTTAAGTAATCAAGTAATTATTAATCGTCCTTTATATAAGTCAAATAAATCTTTTAGCGAAAGAGGAATAAAAATTCTAACATCTTTAAATAAAATGCTTAATAGATTTGGATTAAAATTAGGCTATAAAAAAGACAATAGTTTAATAGAGGATTACTCAATCAAAAATTTAGCAGCCAAAATGAAAAAAATTAAAAAAGAAAAAAAATTTGAATTTAGATTTAATTTTATAGAATTTTATAGAAATTATGTTGATAAATATTTTGGAAATAAAAAATTTGAAGTTAAATTGAACGATATTTTATTGGCAAAATTAAAAGTATTAGAATATGAATATAGCAAAATTCCAAAATTATCTATTTATATTAATGGCAATAAAGAAAAATAAAATATTTGAAATTTAATTAAATGAAAAAAAGTATCAATTAAACTCTATAAATAATAGGAGTTAAAATATGTTGAAAAATTCAATTTCAAGTCACACAAAGGACAAATGAATATTTTGGTAACTGGAGTAGCAGGTTTTATTGGATTTAGTTTGGCAAAAAACTTTTTAAAGAAAAAAAATAAGATTTTTGGTGTAGATAATTTTGATGAATATTATTCAAAAAAATATAAGCAAGAAAGAGTTAGAGAGCTCAAAAAATATGATTGTTTTTATTTTAGCAAAATTGATATTTGTGATAGGAAAAAATTAAAATCATTTATTAATAAAAAAAAAATCAATTTAATTATCCATATGGCTGCTCAAGCAGGCGTGAGGTATTCATACATAAATCCAAAAAAATATATTGATGTGAATATTCTAGGATTTCTAAATTTAATAGAAATTTCAAAAGAACTGAAAATTAAAAAAATTATTTATGCTTCATCAAGTTCAGTTTATGGTGATAATAAAAAATTTCCTATTTCAGAAAATACCAATTGTAAACCTAAAAATATTTATTCTGTAAGTAAAAAACTTAATGAGGACATGGCAAATTTGTATAATAAATTATTTAAAATTAACTTTATTGGATTAAGATTTTTTACTATTTATGGTCAGTGGGGCAGACCTGATATGTTAATATTTAAAATTTTTAAGTCAAACTTAACAGGTAATAAATTATATCTAAATAATTATGGAAATCATTACAGAGATTTTACTTATATTGATGATGCAGTAAAAATAGTAGACAAACTAATCAGAAAAAAAATAACGGGAAGTAAAATTTTTAATATTTGTTCAAATAAACCGCAAAATATTTTGAAATTAATAAATAATTTTAAAAAAAAAAATAAACTAAATATTAAAATGATTTCTTTACATAAAGCCGATGTAATTAAAACTCATGGCGATAATAGTAAAATAAAAAAATTACTCACAAATATAAAATTTACTGACTTTAATAAGGGTTTTGATATGACCTATAAATGGTATAAAAAATATTATAAAAAAATTATTTAAATATT
>MDTE01011329.1_pt1 | contig 13188 bp, 9 predicted proteins | sample 811231 | NCBI WGS metagenome assembly MDTE01 (sample SAMN05326651, study PRJNA326480) | marine metagenome | isolation source: seawater | place: Indian Ocean: Red Sea | collected 2010
ATTGGGCGGGACCATCTCTGCGGAACACGGCATCGGTAAGGTCAAGCTGCCCTACCTGCAGCACCGCTTCTCTTCTCTGGAGCTTCAGGTGATGCGGGCGGTCAAGGATTCGCTGGACCCCGCTGGGCTCCTGGCGCCGGGAAACTTGTTCCCGTCTTAGTATTTCGTCGGACCCACGGCCGGGGGCTCAGGCTCACCAGAAGCCCGCCCCACACCACACCGACGGCATGAACCCCGCGCACGGGGCTCTGCAGGAGTAGTGGCATGGCCAGCGCGAATGCAACGAGCCCGAGGGTGCCGAAGCCCGCCATGCGGTCTCGTCTTCGATGGTAGGTCAACTCGTGCCGCATGCGGATCCATGCGACGGTTCCCATCCCCAAGGTCGCGTAGAGCGCTGGGGATGAGCCCGCCATACTCTGATCTCCCTCGAGTCCGAACCAGAGCCACAGACCGGGAAGCAATACTCCGCCGAGCAGCCCAAGCCAGGCTGTCCAAGAGCCAGCGACGCGGGCGGTCATCGTCATACCGACGACGAGGCCGATGCCATTCCCGACGGTGGGTACCCAGCCTGGGTGGACTAGGAAGTAGCTCAGGAGGCGCCAGGGTTGTCTTGCTGCCTGGTCCGCGTGCAGTCCCGCCAGGGAAACGCCATCCCACTGGGCCAGAGACAGCATTGCATGAACGCAAGTCAGCAGAACCAGAAGCAGAGCGATGTCGAGTCGCCGCGGGCGAAAGAGTGGGAGTGCGAAGGTGGTGAAGGGCATCCCATTGGCATCCTACGCCATAGTGAAGCTGGACAGACAGTTGGGTCGGGCACATCCTTGCCTGCCTAGAGCGGGCACGATCCTTGCTGATGTGTCGGCTCGAACCCTCGGTACCTGGAGAGACCACCCTATGCACCCTGTGAACCTACGACGTTCCGCAACCTCTGCCTTCGCGCTGAGCGCACTGCTTGTTTTCTTGGGTGGCTGCGCCACGGAGGAGGGCAATACCGAACTCTCTCGCTTCTCTTCCTGCGACGAGTTGGAGGGGTGGATCCAGACCAGCGCACTGCAGCGAGTGGACTTCATCGACGATCCCTTCCGCCCCGGCTTCTGGGGTGGAGATGGCGAGGTCATGTTGGAGGCCGGTGCCCTACCGGAACGCATGAATGTTGCCGCGGACGAAGCTCAGGGAGCCAGCGTCTCGGGTGACTCGGGCAATCGGTCCTGGTCTACGACCAACGTGCAAGAGGAGGGTGTGGACGAGGCGGACTTCGTCAAGAATGACGGAGACCACATCTTCATCCTCGACCAGAGCGCCCTGACGATCTTGGATGCTTGGCCCGCCGAGGCGTTGAACCAGATCGCACGGTTGGAGATTGAGGGCGCGCCTAGTTCTTTGTACTTCGATGCGGTGGATACGGTCGTGGTCTTCTCCAATATCTGGACGGGGCGCCCCGCTCCTGAATCCGGGGCCCTAGGCTTTCCCTCCGATGTGGGCTGGGATCCTGTCATGAAGGTCACGGTCGTGGATGTGGCCGATCGCAGCTCTCCCGAGGTGCTCCGAGAGCTGTACTTCGATGGCCAGCTTCGCTCGTCACGGCGCATTGGCGATCGACTCCATGTTGTCTTGACCAACGACCTGGAGGACTTCCAGGGTGGCCTTAGCTCCGTGGACCCCTTTGGTCCCCTGGAGGCGGCCAGAGCAGCGGTTCGGAGCTCGACTGCCGATCAGTGGATGCCGGTGCTTCAGGACAACGTCCGGGTCGACGGTGGATGGGGCACGACGCAAGGGCCCTTGTGCGAATGCACCGATGTGTATCGCCCCAACAACCGAACGAACATGGTGTTCACCGGAGTCATGACGATTGACCTTTCGGATCACTCGGCACCGGTGCAGACCGCTGGAGCGCTGACGAGTGTCGATACTGTCTACGCTTCGAGTGACGCTCTCTATCTCGCGATGACCGAGTACAGCTACGGTCCCTTCCGAAGCATGGACAATTCCATCGACACCCGCCTCCACAAGTTCGAGCTGGACGACGGCGAAGGGCGAGTGACCTACACCGCGTCGGGGCTGGTGAAGGGAGCGCTCTTGAACTCCTTCAGTCTGGGGGAGCACGAAGGCACTCTGCGGGTTGCGACCAGCCGCGTGGAGGGCGACGAAGGCCTGGGTAGCTCGGTGTACATGCTGCAGCAGGATGGAGCTGCTCTCGAGGTCGTTGGGTCCATCACGGAGATTGCTCCCGGAGAGGAGATTTACTCCGTTCGTTACGACGGCGACCGAGGCTATGTGGTCACGTTCGAGCAGATCGATCCCCTCTTCACGCTCGACCTGTCTGATCCGGAGAACCCCTTCATCGTGGGTGAGCTCGAGGTGACAGGCTTCTCCAACTACCTGCATCTCGTCGGCGACGAGCACCTCTTGGCTGTGGGTGAGGAGTGGGCCCCAACGGGCTTCCAGTTCCTGGGTATGCAGATCTCGCTGTTCGACATCGGTGACTTCGCGTCTCCGCAACTGCAGGATCGCGAGATCCTCGACAGTGATGCCTGGACGGAGGCTCAGTACGACCACCATGCGTTCACCTACTACGAGGAAGCCGAGGTGCTCGCCCTGCCCGTCACTCGATGGTCCGACGCCGATGGGCAGCAGCAATCAGGGTTGAACCTCTATCGCATCGATCGCGACGAGGGCATCCTCGACGTTGGCGAGGTCAACCACACGCCTTACATGGATCAGGAAGCTGCCTGGTGGGGCTCCTGCTCACAGGTGCGCCGCAGCATTTTCATCGAAGACTATGTATTCGCCGTTAGTAACCACGGCGTCCAAGTAGTGCAGTTAGACAGCCCCGAGGTGGACATCTCAGGTGTTGTGTTGGGCGACCCCGGCTGCGCCAACAACTTCGCCTTCGGCGGCGGTCGGGAGATGGGCATCTAGCTCACCTCCTCGTTTCCTGAGCGGCTCTATGGCCGTTCTTATTGCGCGAGTCGGTCCGCGCCGCTCCCCTCCCAGGGAGCGGCGCGGACTCTCTTGGGGCCGCTGGGCTCCGCCAGAGTCAGGCCTGAAGGCGCTCGGTCATGGCGAAAGAGTCGAGCGCCTGGGCGAGCTCGTTGTCACCCAGTACGCCTCGTTCTGCAGCGACTTCGCGGACATTGCGCCCCGTCTTGTGGGCTTCCTTGCTGATGGAGGCGGCCTCGTCGTAGCCGATCGCCGGCGCGAGCGCCGTGCAGATGGCCAGGTTACGCTCGACGGTTTCGGTGGCCCTGTCCTCGTCTGCCACGAGGTCCGTGACGCAGCGGTCGACCAGGTTGCGGCATGAGTTGGCTAGCAGATCGGTGCTCTGGAGCACGTTGAAGGTCATCACTGGGATCATCACATTGAGCTCGAAGTTGCCGCCCTGCCCGCCGATGGTGACAGCAGCATCGTTTCCGATGACCTGCGCACAGACCATCAGGACGGACTCGCAGATCACGGGATTGACCTTGCCGGGCATGATCGAGGAGCCGGGCTGGGTTTCGGGGAGCCGAAGCTCGCCGAGGCCGGTGCGGGGGCCGCTGCCTAGGAAGCGGATGTCGTTGGCAATCTTCGTCAAGGAGCAGGCGATGACCTTGAGAGCTCCCGATACCTCGACCAGGGCATCACGGGCGGCCTGGGCCTCGAAGTGATTGTTGGCCTCCACAAAGGGGATGCCTGTGGCCTCGGCGATGTACTGGATGGCTTTGGGCGGAAACAGGGGCAGCGTGTTGATGCCAGTGCCTACGGCGGTGCCTCCGAGCGCCAGCTCGCGGATGCGAGGCAGGGTGGCCTCTACACGAACTCGCCCCAGTCTGACTTGAGCGGCGTAGCCGCTGAAGACCTGGCCGAGGCGAACCGGGGTCGCGTCCATCAGGTGGGTGCGGCCGGTCTTCACGATGCCGTCCCAGGCCTGTGCCTTCTCTGTGAGCGCCGCCTCGAGGTAATCGAGGGCGGGCAGAAGAGTCTTCTCAAGCTCGATGCCTACGGCGACATGGGACGTCGTGGGAATGACGTCGTTGGAGGACTGGCCTCGGTTGACGTGGTCATTGGGATGGACTGGGCTCTTGCTTCCTATGGTGCCGCCCAGGATCTCGATGGCTCGGTTGGATAGCACCTCGTTGGCGTTCATGTTGGTGCTGGTCCCCGACCCGGTCTGGAAGATGTCCACTGGAAAGTGAGCGTCTAGCTCGCCGGTGCGTAACTCGTCTGCTGCCTGCACGATTGCCCCCGCGATCTGAGGATCGAGGTCGTCCAAGTCTTGGTTGGCTCGGGCACAAGAACTCTTCACGATGCCCAGAGCCGACAGAAAGGATCGGGGAAAGGGGATGCCCGAGATGGGGAAGTTCTCGACGGCTCGCTGGGTCTGAGCGCCGTAGTAGGCCGAAGCTGGAACTTCAACTTCGCCCAAGGAGTCTTTTTCGATGCGGACAGAATCGTTCATGGCATTTCCTGGCTAAAAACGGGAGAGGGGGCGGGAGTCTACTTGAACCGGGCCGTGTGAAAAGGAGGGAGCCGATTTCGTGCTGTGCCAGTCACAGTCCCCCGGTGGACTGGGGCAAGAGCGTAGCGATCAGGCCAGTCATGGCCACATCCCCCTCCATGCTTGGCGCCATGGCGTCGCGAGTGATTGCCGCATACAGGGGGCCCTGCTCGTTCGCTTCTAGCGCGGTGGCGATGGGGGTCAACTGCTCGAATGCGCCCTCGACAGATGCATCAAAAACGACCTCATGCAGTGTTCCGTCTGGATCGCTTGGATCGCAGTTGGTCCCCAGCGGTATGCGCCGGAGCTCTAGGCGAGAGGGTAAGGGGGAATGCCCCCTCAGCATCCAAGTGGCAGATTCAGGATCACGGCTGGCAACGATCTCCGTGTTCTCTTCGTGCAGCAGGACGCGGCCGGCTGCAAGTGCGTTGCGGATCGCGGGCCAAGTCAATGGCGTGCCCGGCTCCAGGGCTACTGAGGTTCTGGGCTGACCGAGGGGCGGATCCAACTCTGTTCCTGGGATGGCGATACTGATCTTGTGATTGTCGGAGCCGGCTACGGGAACGACAGATGCACCGGAGGCCACGAGACACTCCCACGCCGCCAGAGCTCTCTCGTCGCCTTGGTCCCATCGAAGTCCGCCGTTCCAGACCTCGAGTCCTTGGAACCCTGTGGTCGTCGACCAGTCATAGGTGATCCAGGGGACACCGGGGAAGGGGTGATTCACGATGGCCCAGCCCCCAACGGCCACACACTGTTCGACCGCCGACGCTCCTGTGACGTCGCCGTCTGGCCGGTCGATGAAGGCGCCATCGAACGTGAAGCCGTCCCTGGGAGGTAGGCAGCCCACGTGCCCCCTGGCTTCGCCCATGCCTGGCGAGCGCGCGACGGGAGAGAGCTCATTTCCGTCCACCATGACGAACGTAGCGTCCGAGAGGCGGGTCACTTCGTCCTGCCAGGGGAACTCGGGGCCGAGGTTCGGGCAGTCCTCGACGTCCTCACAGTGCATCGAGCCCGTGGAGTTCGAGTGGTCGGTCAAGACCAGCCAATCGAGTCCACGCTCTCTAGCAGTGGCTGCGATGTCTTCGGGCCAGGAGAGCCCATCCGTGTCGTTGGATGCTCCACTGGAGTGAACGTGGAGATCCCCAGCAAACCACACCCAATCGGGAGTGTCCGAAGTCGAGCGGCACGCTGCGCTGAAGGCGAGGATGAGCGTCAGCGAGAGGATGTGTGTCGACTGTTTCACGGGGCCAGCCTTAGCCTAACAGCCCCCTCTTTACTCTCTCGGTACACTGCGTGTTCCGATGGCTAGCGCTTCCTCCCCGCATACTGAAAACCCTGCTCCTGGACTCGGCTCGAGGGACGTCTCGGGTGAACGTCTCGAGCGTGAGGTTCCGGCGGAGGTACGTCACGCTCGTGGGCAGTACTTCACCCCCGATCGGCTGGTCGACTTCGTGTTGGAGTTGGCAGGAGGCGGGAAGTCTTCGGACCCGATCGTCCTGGACCCAGCTTGCGGTAGTGGACGGTTCCTCTTGGCCGCTCGGGAGCGGTGGGAGTTGCCAACGCTCGCTTTGCGGGGCTTCGAGACGGATCCGCGAGCCTTGGGCCTCGCGCGCGAGCACTTGCCGGGTGCGCACCTCTTTGCTTCCGACTTTCGAGAGGCTCGTCCCGCGGGAGATGTCGATCTGCTGGTGGGCAATCCCCCCTACGTCCGTGACAGAGGAGCGAAGCGAGATCTCTATGTGGACTTCCTAGAGGTGGCCGGAGGTCATCTTCGAGAGGGGGGGCGCTTGGCTCTTGTGCTCTCCAACGCCTGGCTGGACGTGGGCTATGGCCGCTTAGTTCGTCAGCTTCTTCGGGACCAGTTCGCCGTGGAGTGGATCGTCGAGTCGTCTGTGGAGCGATGGTTTGAGGGGGCGAAGGTCAACACGATGGTCCTCGTGGCTCGGCGTTGCGCTTCGTCAGCCGAGCGTGACTCGCAGCCGGTTCGTTTTGGTCTACTCAAGGCTCCCCTGCCCTCCTCTCCCCAGGTGGTTCGAGAGATCTCACAGCGCGAGCTCAGTGTGGAGCAGCCCTGGGGGCCGTTGCTTCGAGCCCCCAACTTGTTCCTGGATGTACATGGGATGGCGGGGGCGAGGGGGTTGGTTCAGTTGGGGGACCTGGTGCGTCTGAGGCGCGGCTTTACCACCAACGACAACAGCTTCTTCTACCCACCCAGTGGAGCGGAGATCGAGCAGGAGTACCTGTGGCCTCTGCTGAAGAGCCCCAAGCGTGTGGGAGGAGTTCATGGGCGGGCCGATGACTTGAAGGAGCGTGTCTTTCTGTGTCCTCGGTCCAGAGAAGGCCTGCAGCGGCTCGGGCACACCGGGGCCCTGGCCTGGCTAGACCGGCACCGAGCCGGCCAGCCTCAGTCCTCTTGGACTCTGCCCTCTCGAGAGCCGGCGCGTCTGTTTCTGGTGAAGGGCTATGCGGACCGCTTCCGCCAGCCACTATTCGATCGTCCGGTCCATGGTGACCAGCAGCTGTACAGCGTGTACCCCAACGACAGCGGTCTAGACGAGACCTTGCTGGCGGCGTTGTTCAATAGCAGTTGGTTTCACCTGAGCCTGGAGATGGCGGGTCGGGTCAACTTTGGGGATGGAGTGCTCTGGTTGTCGGTTGCCGATGCTCGCGAGCAGATCTTGGTGCCGGATGTCCGGGCTCTGGCTCCACAGGTTGCTGCTCGCCTGCGTCAGGCCTTCCTGGAGCTTCCCAAGAGCCGGGTCCCGACCGCTGGCCGGGTCTCTTTGGACCCGGACTGGGGCCCAGCAGTACGGCGCTTGGACGAGGTGGTCGGTAGCCTGTTGGGTCTGAGCAAGCGGGAGGGAGCGGCGCTTCAGCGGGAGTGGGCCGCTCGATGCGACCAGCGCCTGGCGATGTCCTCTAAGTGACTCAGGGGTCGCCACTGGCCGTTGGTCGGTGGCCTGTGCACACAGCTGACCATTGGGGTGGCAACTCAAGCTTCAGCTCCCCAACTGGCGCGCTTAATAGCACGGAGGGCTGGGACGAAGCAGAGGCTCTGACTGTGGAGGCTCTTGTTCGAGCCGGTCGGTGTCGGTTCGCAGGAAACTGATAGACTCGCGGCGTGCCGGAGCGCTCCCGCCGTCGTTCTGTTGTGCCTTTCCTGTTGCTCTTTTGTTTGAGCCTGCTGGGTCTTTCCTGTGTCCAGGCTACGCCAAACTCTGAAGAGCGCACCGAAGGACAGTTTCCCGGAGAGTGCAACGACGAAGCCGATAACGACTCAGATGGCTACTACGATTGCCTCGATAGCGACTGCTACGGTGCCCCCAACTGTCTCGATGGCGACGACGACGACGACGACGACGATGACGACGATGACGACGATGACGACGACGACGACACGGCCGGCGACGACGACACGGCCGGCGACGACGACACCGGCGACGGAGAGACGCCCTACATCGAGAATGTCACCTACGTCTACGACTCGGGGGCTAGCGCCCTGACCTTCTCCATCGAGGCCTACGATCCCGACGACAACTTTGGGATCCCCCAATTGCTCTGGTCGGTGGATGGGGTCGCCCAGCCCGCGGTGAGCGTCGGCTCGACACCGTTGGCAGGAACCGCCTGGTTTGACGTGCAGCTCGACGGGACGAGTGCGGGTCAGACCTACGCGTTGCTGTTTGCGATTCAGGATGCCGATGGCAACCAGTCTGAGGGCTACTTCCTGACGGCGACGGCCTCGTAGGGAACCACACCGTGTCGTGGCGTTGGCGCTGTTTCGTGCAGCGAGTCTTGCTAGGGCCTCGTGGGTCCTTTGGTTTCGATTGACTGCGTCGGTGGAAGACCCCTCGGGTTAGACTCGGGTCGCATGAACGTTCCAACGAGCCGCCTGTGCTTCTTATTGCTGTCCGCGATGGCGTTGCTGTTGTCCGCGATTGGTTGTGGTGGGGGCACGACGACAACGGCCGGACGCGCCGACTGCAACGGACAGTTGGATTCGAGAGAGGAAGAGGTGGACGACCTCTTCGATAGCGACGGCGACGGCTTTTTCGATGCGGCCAACCCGGACTGTGCGGCGACGTATTCACCGGAAGAGTTGGACTGTAACGACACCGCGCAGGACGCTGATGGGGATGGGGTTGCCGATGGTTTTTCCATCAACCCGGGAATGACCGAGGTGCAGTGCAACGGCCTCGATGATGACTGCGATCCAGAGACCCTGGACGCTGTGGACCAAGATGGAGACGGCTACAGCCTCTGTGATCAGGACTGCAATGACCAGGATGAGTCGATCGCGCCAGGTCTTGCGGAGATCTCTTGCGACGGTCTCGACAACGACTGTGACCTGGCTACATCGGACGCTGTGGATCTGGATGGCGACGGGTGGACAGAGTGTGAGGACTGCGTGGACGCGGATCCATTGATTCACCCGGATATGGACGAGGAGGTCTGCGACGGGGTCGACAACGACTGCGACCCAGCCACCATCGACGGCAGCGACGCGGATGAGGATGGGTCTACCGACTGTTTCGACTGCGACGATTCAGACCCTGAGCGTTTTCCGGGAAATCCGGAGGTCTGTGAGGATGGCATTGACCAGGACTGCAACTCGGTGGACGAGGACTGCGAGGAGGAGACCTGGGGTGGCACTTGGACGATAGCGCCTCCGGTTTCGCTCAGCTGTGGGGGGGGGAATGTGGCCATGGACTTTGCTGCGGTCACGATCCAGGACGCGTCACCAGATCTCGACTTCATCTTTGTTGGCGCACTGCACCCGGGATCGATGAGTGGAACCATTGATGCTGCCAATCACTTCACCGCTACTGTGACCCATGGCGGTGTGTGCACCCGGACCTTTACGTTCGAGGGAGACTTCCTGGGTGCGAATAGTTTCTCGGGGACTCTCTCGGCGACCATTGCGTCCTGTACGGGTTGCTCAGACACCAGTTGGACCCTGACGGGAACGCGCTGACTTGAGCAGTTGGTTCTCACCAGTCACAAGGAGCGGGCTCATGTTGTTTGGCCGATTGCCGCTTTTCATTTTCGTGTTTCCCATGCTCGTCTCGGCCGTAGGCTGTACTGCCTCGGATTCCAATATTCGGGACCAAGCTCAGTGTGACGGCGAGCTGAACAGCGTCGAAGAGAGCGTCGACGATGCCTTCGATGCGGATGGGGACGGTTACTTCGACATCGACAATGCGGACTGCCAGGGGGTCTATGAGCTGGAGCAGCTGGACTGTGACGATGGCAACCCAGATGTTCATCCCGGGATGCTGGAAGTGACCTGCAATGACGTGGACGACGACTGCAGTGAGGAAACGCTGGACAGTCCGGACAGCGATGCTGACGGTGCCTATTTGTGTGATGGTGACTGCGATGATGCGAACCCGGATGTCCACCCGGGGCTTGATGAGGTTGCCTGCGACCAGCTGGACAATGACTGCGATGCCGAGACCCTCGATGGGGAGGATTCGGATGGTGATGGCTACACCACCTGTGAGGACTGTGACGACGACAACGACGCCGTGAACCCCGAGGTTGCAGAGGCGCAGTGCAACGGTCTGGATGATGACTGTAATGAGCTCACGGCCGATGGAGACGACGTGGATGCGGACGGCATCAACCATTGTTTCGACTGCGACGACTCAGATCCTCTTCGCTATCCGGGCAACGAAGAGATCTGTGATGACGGGGTTGATCAGAACTGCGACACCGTGGACGAGCCGTGTGTGGCGGACTGGAGCGGCGTGTGGGATACGACCCCTGTGAGCTACTCGTGTGCAGACATTGGCACCGGGCCTACGGTCAACATCAACTTCAGCCAACTCTCTGTGGTCCACGACAGCGCGACCATTAGCTTTACTTCCGTTGCCAGCAGTCAGCCCGGGACCATGAGTGGCACTCTGACAGGCGATAGCTTCTCGGCGTCACTGGTTGTGCCTGGAAGCTGTACCGAGGAGTACACCTTGACGGGCTCGTTCACGGGGCCAGACGTCATGACAGCGACGTTCTCGGCGAGCTTTGTCGATGCGCTCGGCTTTGGTCTCTGTCTGGACTGCGTGGGCGGTAGTTGGTCCGTGGACGGAACGCTGCCGTGAGGGCTTTCGGCATCCTCGGCCAGCGCGCGTGGCGCCATTGAAAGCGCACGCGACACTCTGGGGCTGGGCCTAGCGGTGTGCTCTCGCCCGCCTTGTGTCTTGTAGCTGGCCCGTCATCTGTGGGCCCAGACAGACTGCTACTGTCGCGCGAGGTTCAGTCCACCGGGGTAGAGGTAGCTCGTGTAGAGCGCGTAGCCATAGGTGGTGATGCCGAAGGTGTTTCCGTCGGTGCTCTCGATGTGATGGGAGCCGGGTTGTAGTTGAATGCGAGCCACCGCGTAGCCTGTGGAACCAATGGCCTCCCAGTTGATCACTTCAGAGCCGTCCAACTCAATGCTGGCGTTGTTCGGTGCGACGACGTTCACGTAGTCCCGCTCGAATGTTGCGGGAGTGAAGAAGTCGTAGTCGCGCCGTACCTGGAGCCAGGGAATGCCGGTGCCCATGGCCGGGTCGCCCCGAGTGCTGCCGAGCTCGTCCTGACCGAGCAGGAATTGACTGACGGAAATGGGTCCGTCGGCCTGCACGACGAAGTCGCCGTTGGATTCGAACTCGAAGTACTCTCGTGCGCTGAGGGTTTGGGCGGCAGCGACGGGTGGATCAAACGAGACGGTTGTGTTGTCGCTGCGTGCCAGGACCCGATAGAGGGCGCGGGCAACTCCTGTGCCGTCGGGATAGACGGGGGCGCTCATGATGACCATCTGCCCCCATGTGACGGTGGGCAACATCATTTCTTCGAGGTGATCGCATGCCCAGTTGGTGTAGGGAACGAAGCTGCACCGATGGCCTGCCCAGACTGCGACCGGAGCGGTGGATGTGATCTTCGATCCGGTGAGATCCGAATCGGTGATCAGGCAATAGAGGCAGTTGCCACCCATGACACCCGGGCAGGGCGCTGTGGTGGTCTCCCACCCTTGGTTCGTACAGTAGGTCTCGTCGGAGCCTGCGAGGGCGGGGTAGTCGCCAAGTACCTGAACGACATCTCCTCGGTTTAGCTGCACCGTTGCCGTGTTGCCGGCCGTCGTAGCTGCCGGATTGCCCGCTGCCGTGTCTCCGGAGAACTCAAGTGTGACGGTGGTGCCGTCTTGGGTGGCCGCTACAGCAACAAAGGGGGGGATGAACCCGATCGTGGAGTCATCGACTCCGACTCCAAAGCTCGCGACGGAGGTGACCAGGTACTCGTTGGCTAGTGTGTGTTCGGGGAGCAAGAGGCTGGCGTCATTGGTGTGCGAGTACATGTCGGACACCTGATCGTAGAAGTTCAGAGGGTTGTACTGGTAGGCCACTACGGGATGACTCGTCGTGACCTCGTAGGCCCCTCCAGGTACCACTACGGAGTCTACGGCGGCCTTGAGACTCTGGACCATGGGCAACTGGATTGCGGCGGTCTCGCCGGGGCCGAGCGTGTCGGAGGAAACCAATGAACCGTTTTGGCTAATCGTCACTTCTGTGACCGGATTGGTTTCGGGATTGCCGACGATCACGGCGAAGTCGTCGTCAAAGACCGGCTCCACTAGATTGGTCGTAGAGACCGCTAGGAACTCACAGCCCAGGTAGGAATACTGAGACGCTGCCGCCTGGCACTGGGTCGTGCACACGCCATTCAGACAGAAGTCCTCGCAGGTCTCCACGAATGCGCTAGCGGCTCCTGCGTCGTCGCATTCGTAGACATCGAGTCCCTGGCAGAACCGAATGCCTGGGTTGCAGGCGAGGCAGCCGGCAGTCGCGGAGCAGACGGGTGTGTCACCAGTACAGATCTCATCGACCACCCACACACTGTCGACACAGAGCAGGAAGTTGGCGCCCACGCACGTGGTCGAACCATCCGGAGCGCAGGGATCGCCTTTGCCCAGGGTGTCTGTGTCGTCATCGTCGTCGTCATCGTCGCTGTCGCTGTCGGCTCCATCGGTGTCGTCATCGTCTGCCACGTCGAAGCCGCTGTCGTTGCCGCCCCGGCCGGAGCTACTGCCACGCTGTACGCACGAAGCCAGCATGGCGATGGCGCAGAGGCAAGCCAGCGTCTGGATGAGGCTGATCGAGGCGATTCGGTACATAAGTCGACTGTAGCAGTCCGTTGGGTGGCCTCCAGTGAAGACTGGCTGGCGAGATGACTGCGCTAACGTCCCTTGATCCCATGTGGAGCGAGTGCAGCGAGTTCAGTACTTGCCCACCCTGGAGTATTGGGCGGCACTGGATGGCTGCACCCGGGCCCTCGCCGCGTCTTGCCCAGGTTGTTGCCTAGGGCTAGCTTGGATGTCGTGCGAGCGGCAGAAGCAGCTCCGGGGCTACTGGCCCGTCTCTTTGTCGTGGCGCTCGCCATCGGGTGGATGGGCTGTGATCCGACACCCTTGGAGGGCAGCACGCCTGGCGACTGTGAAGACGAGGCTGACAACGATCTGGATGGCCGGTTCGACTGCGACGATCCTGGGTGCTTCGACACGACAGCTTGTGCGCCTCCAGAAGTAGAGCCGGAGCCCGAGGCCTCGCTCGATGCTTGTGCTGATGAGGACGGCAAGGGTGGAGCGGCGGGCGACACGGAGAAGGCACCGTGCCTGGTGGTGGCGCAGCTTGGTGTGGAGCCTCCTGATGTTCTCCCCGGCGGGAGCTACACCG
>MDTE01133650.1_pt1 | contig 13188 bp, 11 predicted proteins | sample 811231 | NCBI WGS metagenome assembly MDTE01 (sample SAMN05326651, study PRJNA326480) | marine metagenome | isolation source: seawater | place: Indian Ocean: Red Sea | collected 2010
AGGGCGCTAAGCTAATGACTGGTGCATTTAGTGATATGTTAAGAACAACACAAGATTCTGAAAAGGCCGCCCTTGGCGTTCTAGCTGTGGTCAAGCTTTTGGGCGGCGCCACACGTCAAGTAAAGGGCTCAAACTTAATGTTAGCAGGTGCTGCAGCCGTGGCTTTTAAAGCTATTCTAGGAGAGGACGATCCAGAAAAACGAGAGGAGCTAATTGAGGAGTTTAAAAAGAAATATCCAGATGCTGCAGCTGATCTAGACGCCGCCGCTGCTGCCCCGACTAGCCCTCCAGCCCCAGTGCGCCCCGGGGGTCCTCCACGAGCAGGTGCCACCTCTCCCATGGTTGCTTCTAAAGACCCTGAGATATTGAATGCGCTAAAAGAGGTTGCAATGACGCAGAAAGACTTAGCAAATGCAATTACGGCGGCTGAGACGTCAGGTGACATCAAAGTTCCACTTATCATTGATAGCAAAGAAGTTGCAGGCGCAACATACGGATATACCAAAAAACTACTTTCAAGTGACTTTAACTTATTTAGGAGGGCATAAGTTTGCCAAAATTTTTTCAAACAGAAATCGCTGCTTATGGTGGTGAAAAAAACAAATTTCAAAATTTAAAATTTAAAAAAAATGATTTTGAGAATAGTGCGCCAGCTGAGCAAGGTACAATATTAGAAATAATTCCTGTGCACATGAAGAATCCTCCTGTGATACAATTTATCGCCTACATTGATAGTATGTCTGATCGTTTTCAATCCTCCTTTTCGCAAGAGCAGCCATTCGGTCGCACAGATCCATACTACGTTTGGAAGTCAAATAAAAGAAGCGTTAGTATCAGCTGGGCTGTTCCCTCCTCTTCAAAGTCAATCGGGCTTACTAACTTAGCTAATATTAATTGGCTTGTGGCTAGCTTGTACCCAACATATAAAGACACAGCAACAGCTACATCTATCGCAGCGTCGCCACTTTTCAGGTTTAGGCATTCAAACTTAATTAGCTCCCCAACTAATGACGGACAGGGTTTGCTTTGTGTAATACAAGGAATTGATGTTAAGCATGACGTGCAGGAGGGGTTCATTAGTATTAAGCCTGAAAATTTAGGATCAAGCTTTAGCAATGTTGATGGTCAGCTAATAAAAGATGCAGGTTTTCAAAATTCTATTAATGAAGGTAAAGTTATACTAATACCTAAATTAATTAAACTAAACTGTACATTAGAGATTGTTCATGACCATCGACTAGGCTGGGATTATAATACCGGAGACTGGCGAGGGGGTCGAGGCGCCTCTAGTTATGCATACGGACTAGCTTTGACTAGAGATACTAAGGATACTCCATCACCAGGTGGCGTTGAAGTGTTTGAAGATTCTCCAGCAGCAACACCAAGTGCGGAGGGTACTGCCAATCCACAAACGCCAGCACCTAATTCAGTTGAAGACAAAATTAATGAAACAAAAAAAGAAACTCTCTTAGGAGACACATCTGAACTCGGCGGCGGCACAGTTGCAGTGGAGGAGGGTCCATGAGATATAAAAACCAACAATTATTTCGAAATGAGGCCCGGGCCTATATCGACTATCTAAAGCAAACTCGTGGAATGGAGTCAATCACTCAATACTCAACTGCAAAATTTAAACATCCATCTGCCGAAGAGATGGGTAACTTTAACACTATACAAAAAATATGGACTACTGGCGATCGTTATTTTAAATTAGCAGATGAGTATTATGGCGATCCACAAATGTGGTGGATAATTGCTTTATTCAATCAGAAGCCAACTGAATTTGATTTAAAGTTAGGTGACATTGTGCATATTCCAGTGCCCTTAGAATCAGTTTTATATTATATAGGATATTAGTATGTCAGAGAAAGACCTAACAGCATCTAGTGGTCGTGGCTCAGTCAGCAGCACTGAGGAAGTTAAGATACGCGATAAAAAAACTCTAACAGGGGATGAGCGTGAAGTCTCTAATTTAGAGCAGTATATTTTAAGTCAAAATGTTGATTTAACACAAAACTTCCACAACTCTAATAAAGACTTATTTAAGTATCTAACTTTTAGACAGATAAACGGCAATGGCGCGCAAATGGTAAATAAGCTCAGAGGCATTGATAATTTAAATGTATTTTATAAAATAAAAACATCCGTTTTGTCGCTCATGCAGCCCAAGATAAGATTATATAAAGTTAATTATGAAGAGACTCGTGTTGATGACGCTGGGATACCAATTCCAGGCACAGTCGAAAAGTTGTCTGTGCCATGTTATAAAGAGTTTAAGTTCTCTGACAATTTTGGCCAAGAAACAGCTTCAACTGTCTTAGACTACTTAGCCTATGAGAGCACTAGACCAACTTATAGAAATGTTGGTTTAAAATCTTTTAGCATTGAACAAGATGGAGAGTCTCATGGGCCAATTGAGCAGAACATTGTTTGTAAGTTAGTTTTAAAATTTAAAAGTCTTAAAGATCTGCAGGCATCACCACCAGGTGAGCCGCCTCCAAATAAAGGTGGGTTAAGATATGTAGATCTAATTTTATGGGCTCCAGCAAAATTTGCAAAAGACTCAGAAAAAGTAAATCCAAAACATTATGAGATAAAAGTTTTGGTCGGATACACAGCACCGTCCAGAGAATCACTTAAAGGTCTTAACCTAACAGCAGAGGATGAAAGAGCAATTGCTAATATAGAAAAACTTAATACAATGTTAGCACTTAGTTTACTAGAATATGATTTAAGCATACAAGATGATGGCCAAGTTGAGTTAAGTGCAACTTATAGAGGCCGTCTTGAAACAGTCATAGGCACTAATCAAGTTAATATTTTTCATGATAGTTTTAAAGTATCACAGGCTGGTGGCTTTGAGATGGTGGATAAAACAGTAAAATCAAAATATAACATCTCTCACATATATGATTTAGTTGCGACTATAAGCTCGGTTCACACACAATTAAAGTCTAACGCATGCAGAGAGGAGTGTGAAGCAAAAAAAGTTTTGAGATCATTAATTAAAGACGATAAGATATTTTCTGATCTCTATAAGGAAGCTGGTGGGCCTGGTACTGTTTTTGTTAAAAACCAACAAAGAGTTGAGGGTGATGGAAGAATAGTATATTCTTGGTTTTCTGATGGCGATAATGTTGATCTTATGTTGGCCTCACTTAAAAGAAAAGTTGGGTTATTTAAAAAACAACTTTATAAAACTTTTATAAATGATTTAGTAGTTGGTAACAATACTGATGGTGAAAATCCAACTGGCAGTCGTTTATTTTGTATTAACGTAGGTAAAGAAGAAGTAGAATCAGCGATGGGCGTAATACTAGATAAATCGGAAGCTGCTGGTGGCACTGTGGAGGTTGAGGAATCAGGGGTCGATTCCTTGAGTCAAAAAGAGATAATTCAGCAAACTACGACTGCAGTACCGAAAGGAAAAGTTGGTATAAAGGTTGATCGCTGTCATCGTGTTGGCATCGACACAGCTGCAATCAAATCTGAAACTGCCATGATGATTGATAGTGGCATAGAAAAAGAAAGCGAGTCAAAAGATAAAACAACAGCTGAAGAAAAAAAGGATAAAAGCAGAAAATCGCCTTTTACCTATAGTGGAAAGGAGCACAGATACTATTTTGTATTTTTAGGAGACATTATAGAGCTAGCTTGTCGTAACGCTGGATTTGCAAAGTTAGATTACCAGCAGCTTGGTTCTCTAGAGATCACCTCAGGCGGCGATACTGAAGAGCCCTCAATCTTTCCTCGCAGCACTTACTATGGTGGTGTTGACACTGGTATCAATTATCCGCTAGAAAATGCTAGGTTACTCATCGGCCCAATGGAGTATGTTGGCTCAAACGGAGAAATCAAAACAATTAACCTTTCACAGTTTCCAATATCTTTTAACTATTTTAGGTCTTGGTTTATTAATAAAATTATAAGACGACGCCGACCACAAATGCCATTAGGATCTTTTATAGCTGCATTAATACAAGATTTAGTTGTGCCTGCTCTAGGGGCTGGTATGCCAAAAACAATTAAAGCACCCGGCACCAGGGCTAATATTCTAGCGCTCACTCTACCTGGGGAGGTCGTCCCGGGCTCTGAGCCGATAAGATCATGCGGTCGAACCATATCACCAATAAAAGAGCTTTTGCCGCTAGAGCCAGTATTAAACATTGACAGCTCAAATTTTAGAGTTAATTATTTTGATAAAGTTAAAAAAATCAGATCCTCTGAATCAATGATAAGAACATCGTATGATTACTTATTGATACATTTAACAACTGCTAGAGATATAATTACTAGAAAAGGTGATCCTGTTGAAGATCTTAAAGATGGCATTTACCATTTTAATATTGGTGCTGATACTGGATTACTAAAGAAGATGAACTTCTCAAGAGTTAGTCTACCATTCTTAACAGAGATGAGATCTGAACAAGCTGTGGAGCAAGGTGTTGATCAACTAGAACAACTTAAATTTCCATATGACACTGACTTAACTTTGATAGGCACATCTTTATTCACACCGGGGATGTTCTACTACGTAAACCCTAGTCTAGTGGGCTTAGGCTCTATAGAGGATGCTGCTTCGTTATCTTATAAATTAAACTTGGGTGGATATCATTTAATCGGAAAAGTTAGCACAACTATCACACCAGGTGGTTTTGAAACTGTAATTGACGGCACACAGACGTCACAGGGGGCGAGATAAGATGTCTCAAAATGTCACAGAAACCATGTTTAATTCAAAAGTTAACTTGCACGATTTTTTTCCCACGCAACCATACACAAGATATTTTGACATAGAGAAAAAACATCTACTCTATGGTAGAATTGATCGCGATGGTGATGCGGTTATATTAGATGGGACTGCCCACATAAAGGAGATCTATAGTGGACCACGAAAAACAAATTTTGCCTTAGACTTTGTATGTGACGCTTTCAATGACATGCGCCTAAATACGATGAGGCTAGGTAACACACTAGATAGAAATGGCTTATATGGTATAAAATTACAGGTATTTAAATCACTTAAGGCTGGTGTGTTAGAGGATCAATACCAAAATCATATTAACAGATTATATACTAATTTTGTTGATCAATATTTAACAATTGACCATAGGCAAGAGAAGATAAAGAACTATGAAGAGTTTGTCACGGAATTTGTTAGATATGCCATACGTATAGCTGATCAGTTCCCCACAACAAGAACTGGCTACATATTATCTAGGCACTGTTCACCGTACTGTAGTGGGCTAATGATAGACATAGCCTCTGAGAGTTATGGTGTTGATAATAACGCGAGGACTTTAGATTATATAGCAGATGCTAATTTTGACTTTATTGTAAAACAAGCCAAAAAATTTGGATTTATGATTGACAAAAATTCACCCTGGAGATTGGTTTTTAATATTTTCTCCGGTGTAAAAAACACTCAAAATGAAAGCGGAGCTAAGCTTTATATGTCTCGAAGGGGCGTTAACGCAAATAATGTATTTAATTTTTACTTTAATAAAGCTCATTTATCAGAATTGGTTAGTTTACGTAGCACACTTCATTCTCTTTATGATGCATTTTACACTCAATACAGCACATACATTGCTTTTGAAAGCAAGTTCTGTAATAGAAAAGTTATACGTGAGCGAAAAGATCGCGAGCCTCCACCGGACATGTCTGTTCTAGATAATAAAACTTATGAATACTGGCTTAAAATTTTATTGAAACTTAGGCTTACAGAAGCTCAAGTGTCACATGACGATCAAAATTTTCCATTCATCTATAGGCAAGTAATCGATCAATTCAGAACTTTTGGACCTGACGCTGCGATGAATCAAATAAATAACTTGACCAAAGGAATCGCAGGAACTATATTCAATGTCGAAGGCGCATATTGGCATGGTCAAACACCAACAGAATATACTAGAAGAAAAGCCGAAACTAAGAAAAATATTCATAATCCCAACAAGGTTGACTATTCAATAACAGGCGCTAAAAACTCTGGATCTTAATTGATTTTTCAAATTATTGACAATAAAAAAGAATGTGCTACTGTGTATTACGATGGTAATTTTTGTGATTACAGCCAGGCCCTTAGTCTTACAAAAACTTGGGCGCCCTCTGAGCATGAGTTTGGACATTCAATAGAGTATGCACAAATTTGGTGTGCTGGTAAGTCGCTAATGCAAATGTGCCCTGATGACTTAAAAAGTAGATGGACTTATTTAAACAACAAAGCTAACAGTTTTTTAAAATCTTTTAAGATTGCTAAGATAAACTTGGAGCATTTTTGCTTATTTGATGTTTTACCATCTACTTTTTTACAAGAGTTTCTAGAGGTGAAAAATCAAATTACGCAACATGTTTTTCAAAGCTATGAAAAGCCAGACAATTATGATTTTTTATGCGACCTAATTCAATTTCTAAAAGCTTTAGAAGCTAAGGATTTAAATATTGATCATAACAACTTAGACTTTTCCTCTGAAGCTGTAAGAAATAGTTTTGCAAAAATTAAAAATTGCAACAAAAAAATTTTATATAATCCGTGGAAAACCGTAACTGGCAGGCTAACAACAAATAAAAATAGTTTTCCCATCTTAACTTTAAATAAAGAATTACGACCGATATTAAAACCAAACAACGATTTGTTTGTCGAGCTTGATTATAACTCTGCTGAATTAAGAGTGATGCTCTTTCTTTTAGGCCAGGCTCAGCCAAAACAAGATATTCACATGTGGATTTCACAAGAGGTTTTTCAAGGCAAGTATACTAGAGAGCAAACAAAAAAGAAGGTGTTTGCTTGGCTGTACAACCCAAAGGCAAAAAATAAAAAATTAAACTCTCATTTTGATCGTGATAAGATCTTAGCTAACTATTATGTAGACGGCTACGTTAACACACCATTTGGTAGAAGAATTAAAGCTGATGAAAGCAAAGCTGTAAATTATTTAATACAGAGCACAACTAGTGATTTACTTTTAAAATCTGCTATTGAGATTAGTAAAAAGCTTAAACATAAAAAATCATATGTTGCATTTTGTATTCACGACAGTTTAGTTATTGATTTTTGCAAGGAAGATAAGCATTTAATATCAGATTTAACATCTTTGTTTTCAAACACAAAGCTAGATAATTTTAGTTATAATCTAAGTATTGGAAAAAATTTTGGTGAAATGAGGAGCATACAATGAACATCATAGGCATAGGAGAAGCTGGGTGTAAGATAGCTAACTGCTTTGGTCAGTATGATCAATATAAAATATTTTCGATTGATACAGATAACAAAAGCTATGAAAATTTTCTAGCGGTAAAGGAGCAAAACTCCCACGAACTTTATGAGTCTAACTATCAAAAATTAAATCTTAAGGATTGTATTGGTGAGACCACTCTCATATTGTCGGGGGTGGGTGATATAAGTGGCTGTGTTTTGAGAGTTCTGCAGCAAATTAAAAAACAAAAAATTGACGTTATATATATAAAATGCACCGAAAGGCAGCTAACAAAAGAGCAGGCGATTAAAGATAAGATAGTATTTGGTGTGCTGCAGGAGTATGCCAGATCAAACGTGATAGGCAACATGTATGTGGTTTCTAATAAGAGCGTCGAGAACATATTACCTGACATATCAATTCAAAACTATTGGAAAGATATTAATAATTTTATATCTAATACCTATCACATGATTAACGTTTTTCAAAGAGCAGAACCACTATTGTCAAGCGCACTCAATAAAAAAGAAACCGTATGTATAGGCACTTTTGGTGTTGTTGATTTTAAAACTGGCAATGAAAGATTGTTTTATGATATTGAGTATCCACGAGCGAAGAATTTTTACTACAACATTAACGAAGAAACATTAAAAGATAAAGAGTTATTGCACACGATAAGAAAAAGAACCGATGATTTGCAGGGTGATAGTGTGACAGTTGGATTTTCAATATACCCGACGACCTATGAGCACAACTACGTTTACTCGACTTGTTATGCCTCTTATGTTCAAGAACAAAAATTTTAAAATTCATTTACTTTTTGTTTTTTGAACTTATGATATAAGTGAGTTAATCAGGATATTAGCTGATTAGACTATAGCTAAATGCAAAAGGAGATTATTATGGCTATTGATTTAGATAAGATGAGAAAAAAACTCGATACTTTAGAAAATCGAGGAGATTCAAGCAGATCCATGTTTTGGAAGCCAGAAGATGGGGAGCAAACTGTACGAATTGTACCCACGCCTGACGGCGATCCTTTTAAGGAGTATTGGTTTCATTATAACCTAGGTAAGAATCCAGGTTTTTTGAGTCCAAAGAAAAATTTTGGAGAGGATGATCCTCTTGATGATTTTGTTCGACAGCTCTATAAGGAGGGTTCTGACGAGTCAATCAAAATGGCTAAGAATCTCTCCGCACGACAACGATTTTTTGCTCCTGTGATCGTTCGAGGTGAGGAGGAAAAAGGTGTGAGGCTTTGGGGCTTTGGAAAAATGGCCTACAAAGAGCTTCTCAATTTAGTGTTGAACCCAGAATATGGTGACATTACTGATGTGACTGAGGGCACAGATTTGGTTATCCAGTATGGAAAGCCTGCCGGCGCTCAATTTCCGCAGACAAGTATTACTCCTCGACGAAGAAGTTCTAATTTGTCTGATGATAAGAACACAGTTGCAGCCTGGCTGGATTCAATCCCAAATTTTGAGGATGTCTTTGAAAGAAAGACTCCACAGGAAGTTCAAGGCATGCTAGACGAGTTTCTACTCTCTGAGTCGGACGCCGAGCAAACTTCAGTAGAGACAACTAAGTATGGTGGTAATACCGCAACTTCTGCTGTTGATCAAGCCTTTAATGAACTTTTAGGCTAGAGTCCTCCACCGCAGGAAGGCCTGGGTTTACAGAGGCCTTAATTTACTAAACATAAGAGAGGTACCATGGCTAAAAAGGCAACAAAACTAGGAAGATTAAGCATTGGTGAGATGAGAAATCTTGTCAACAAGAAGGCTGGTATGGAAGTAGCTTTTGACCTAACAAAAGAAAACCCCACGCAAGTTAGTGAGTGGATTCCAACAGGATCCCGTTGGCTTGATAGTGTTATCTGCAGAGGTCAATTGGCTGGGATTCCAGTTGGCAAAGTGGTGGAGATTGCCGGTCTTGAAGGCTCAGGTAAATCTTTTATGGCAGCGCAGATTGCTGCTAATGCCCAAAAGATGGGTATTGATGTGGTTTATTTTGATGCTGAGTCAGCTATCGATCCAGATTTTCTAGCTAGCGCAGGCTGTGATGTAGACAATATACTTTATTTGCAGCCACCCAGTGTGGAGTACGTTCTTGAAACAATTGAAGAATTGCTAGGCAGCAATGACAATAAGATGTTGTTTATTTGGGATAGTTTAGCTTTAACCCCTTCAATTAGTGATGTTGAGGGCGACTTCAACCCACAGTCTTCAATGGCAGTTAAACCTCGCATTTTGGCTAAAGGCATGTCTAAGCTGACAGTACCGATTGCAGCCTCTAAATCAACATTTTTAGTTTTAAACCAGTTAAAGACGAATATTACTAGCAACGTTGCAGAGGCGATGACCACTCCTTATGTTACCCCGGGTGGTAAAGCCATGCACTATGCTTATTCGCTTCGTGTTTGGTTAACAAAGAGAAAAGCTAAAGCTAGTTTCATCATGGACGATAACGGGTTTAGAGTTGGATCGGAAGTCAAGGTAACTCTCAAGAAGAGTCGCTTCGGCACAGAGGGCAGACAGTGTACTTTTAAAATTCTTTGGGGTGGTGACGTCGGCATTAAAGACGAGGAAAGCTGGCTAGAGGCAATTAAGGGTTCGCCTAGCTTGAAGCAGTCTGGAGCCTGGTATAGCTTAGTTTATAAAGATGGTAAGGAAGAAAAGTTTCAAGCTGCTAAGTGGCTTTCGAAGCTTCAAGATAAAAAGTTTAAAGAGCGAGTTCTTGAAGTAATGGATGAGGATATCATCATGCGCTTTGAAAAAAAGCAAGGCAAAGCAGAAGATTTCTATGATATTGATTCTGAGTAGCTATTGAGAAGCGCGCTGAAAGGTATTATACATATGTGTGAATTATGAACTATTTACTTCACGGAGGTTGATAATGAATAAATTACAGCAATTAATAAAAGAATACCTTTACGAGCAGCTTTATGAGTGCGAGTGTATTCTAAAATCTGATACCGCAAAAAACTTCACCAAGGTTACTGACAACCTTAGAGGTGTATGTGGAATCACCGTGGTTACGGTTATAGTCCCTGCTCAATCAGAAAGAGGCCGCACAGTTGAAACTTCAAGAGTTAGAGTTAAATTTTTTCAGATAGAGCCGACCATGAAAGAACAGCTGGCTAGAATGCAGATCGATGCAAAAAAAATTGATGGTGTAGTATCTTTTCTTCCAGTGAAGTGGAACAAGGTAGTTAGTAGAATTTATAGGCCCCAGAAGGATAATTAATGTTTGATGGTAAAAGAGTTTTAATATTTGATCAACTAAATTTATTTTTTAGGAATTACATTGTGAATCCTAGTTTGTCTGCAAATGGTATGCCAATTGGTGGACTTAAAGGGTGCTTTCAAAGTATTCAAAAACTTTGTCGAGAAACAAAACCAGATTTAATTTTTATTTGTTGGGATGGAGAAGGTGGATCAGCTAAGCGAAAGTTGATGAAGAAAGACTACAAAGCTGGTCGAAAACCAATACGCCTAAACCGTGATGTCAGGCACATGTCCGAGGACCAAGAAAGAGAGAATAAGTTTTGGCAGCAGGCCAGGCTTATAGAATATTATAATCAGGCGCCTGTAATACAGTTCATGTTCAAGTCAACTGAGGCGGATGATATCATAGCTTATATCTCTCAACTTAAAGAGTTGGACAATGCAGAAAAAATTATTGTATCAAGCGATAAAGATTTTTTTCAACTGTTAAATAAAAGGACTATACAATACAGGCCAATTCAAAAAGAGATCTTAAACGAGGTTAAGATAACTGATAAGTTTAACATCCACCCAAACAACTTTTCAATTGCGCGCGCCATGGAGGGCGATAAGTCTGACAATATTGATGGCATTGAGGGATTAGGCTTAAAAACCATAGCTAAAAGATTTCCCTTTCTTAAGGATCAAGAAACAGTTACGTTGTCAAAACTCCTTGACTTCTGCAAAGATCAAGCTGCAGAGACAAATGTTAAGGCTTATACAAAAATTTTAGAAAATGAAGATGTTTTACGTAGAAATTATCAGATGATGCAGCTTTACACACCAACTCTTAGTATTGATGCTAAGAAAACAATACGCCAGACTCTTAAGCATGCAGATTTGTCGTTTAATAAAACAGAGCTAATTAAGATGATGTTAAAAGATGGGTTTGGTGAGATTAATTTTTCAGAACTTTTCCAACACTTTAATAGAATCTCCGTAGACAATTTGTAAGTCGTAATTAAAATATAAATGGAGGTTATATATGACTAAAGAGATCGACTTCTCAAGGTATGGCCGTCAGTTTCAAGAATCACTAGCACAAATGATTCTTGAGGATAGGCCGTTTGCAGATCAAATAGAGGAAGTTTTAGATACCAGTTTTTTTGAGATTAAGTATCTTCGTGTTTTTGTGCAAAAAATCTACACATATCGTAACAAATACGGTGTGCACCCTACGAAAGAGATCCTAGCGTCCATTTTACGCACAGATTTAGAAAAGCACAATGATGCGCTACAAAAACAAGTAAGAGACTTTTTCTCTAGAGTTTGTATCAAGAGTATAACTGACTTTGACTATATTAAAGATACAAGCTTAGATTTTTGTAAAAAGCAAAAACTTAAAGAAGCGCTTATACAATCAGTAGACTTAATTCAAAATTCATCATATGATGAAGTTAGAAAACTAATTGATGATGCACTCAAGCTTGGTAATGAAAACAACTTTGGTCATGACTTTTTAAAAGATTTTGAGACAAGGTATCAAATAAAAGCTAGAAACCCAGTATCAACTGGTTGGGAGAAAATTGACTCTCTAACTAAAAATGGTCTAGGTATGGGTGAGCTTGGAGTGGTAATTGCTCCAACGGGCGCCGGTAAATCGATGGTGCTAGCTCACTTAGGTGCTGAGGCTGTAAAATCTGGCAAAAACGTTGTTCACTATACTTTAGAACTTTCAGAGGCGGTGACTGGACAAAGATACGATAGTTGTATTAGTGGTGTGCCATTAAACTTTCTATTTAATCAGAAAGATGAGGTTCTAGAGGCTATCAGTGATTTGGGTGGTAGCTTGATAATTAAAGAGTATCCAACAAAGACCGCATCAACCAATACAATAAGAAATCACCTAGATAGACTAAAAAATAAAAATCAAAAAGTTGATATGATTCTAGTGGATTACGCTGATCTACTAAAGTCAACATCAAACTTTAAGGAGAAGCGAAACGAACTGGAGTCTATTTATGAAAATCTGAGGGCAATTGCACAAGAATATAAATGTCCCGTTTGGACTGCTTCACAAACAAATAGAACTGGTCTAAATGCTGAGGTGGTTACGATGGAATCGATATCAGAAGCTTTTAATAAATGTTTTGTAGCCGACTTTATTTGTTCTATATCCAGGACTGTCAAGGATAGGAATGAAAAAACTGGTCGATTGTTCATAGCTAAAAATAGAAATGGGCCCGATGGGTTAGTTTTTCCAATCTTTATGGACACCAGCAATGTAAAAATTAGAGTATTGGCTAAAGTTGATACGCCTATAATCTCCGCTGCAATGAGTCCTGACGATTTAGCAACTGCACTTAGAGACAAATATAAACAATTTAGAAAACATAAAAGAGAAATACCAACAGGAGCATAGTAAATGGATTTATCAAACAGAATTTTATCAGACATAACTGTGCATATGAAGTATGCAAAGTACATCCCAGAGCTTGAAAGAAGAGAAACTTGGCAGGAACTAGTTACTAGAAACAAAGATATGCATATTAAGAAATACCCTCATTTAAGGAATGAAATAGATGAGGCCTATACTTATGTCTATGAAAAGAAAGTTTTACCATCAATGCGATCCATGCAATTCGGCGGCAAACCAATTGAAGTGGCACCTAACAGGATATACAACTGTGCTTTTATGCCTATCGATCATATCGCTTCTTTTTCTGAGTGCATGTTTCTCCTTCTTGGTGGCACTGGGGTTGGATATTCTGTCCAAAGGCATC
>MDTE01113148.1_pt1 | contig 13187 bp, 8 predicted proteins | sample 811231 | NCBI WGS metagenome assembly MDTE01 (sample SAMN05326651, study PRJNA326480) | marine metagenome | isolation source: seawater | place: Indian Ocean: Red Sea | collected 2010
CAAAAGAGTTGACAACGACTTCTTATTTTCATGAAAAATAAGGTCCCCAGTTGCCAAAGAAGAAAGAATAGTTTACTCGCCCCTACTAACACTCCTGGTTCATAGTGTTCCACGAAGTATCCTCTCTCATCACGATCCAATGCATCGCCCATCTGAGCTGCTGCGAGAGAGAAGCCATCCCCTACCTCAGACTGCGTCAAATCACAGGCTTCGGCGAAGCTAATCACCTCAATCAAATTCGTGAGATCACCCCCGGTTTGACTCACTGAGGCAGTCACTACTGCGGCGAAGGAAAAGGTCACGAATTCCCCCAAATCGCGCTCGGCCACGCCATTTCTCTTTGCAATAGCTTCTAACTGCGCCAAATTCAGACTACTAGGGTCCTCGTTGGCCTGTACTTCAGCCAAAGCCTTAGCTACAGCGGGCGAAGAAGGGCCCATGCCTCCTGCGTCGTCCCCTCCCCCACCTCCCCCGTAGGCAGTCTCTTCCTCTTCAGCCAACAATATGCGGTTATCCACCACTTTCTTCACAACCATCCCAGCTACTCCGCCAGCAGCAGCTCCTGCCACACGGATGCCAATAGCCGTCCCCGGTGATGCCGCAAAACCCAGGGATGCAGCCAAAGGCACTGCAGCTTTGCTAATCTTTTTTAATGTAGCTGTACTACCAATACTAGGCTCGTCAAACACGATTTCTTCATCCATATCCAACTCGTCGCCCTCATCATTCTCGCTCACCTTGAAATGTAAAGCAGAGCTGTGATGCGACCGTACGCGAAACACTTCGTGGGCTTCATGCTGCCTCTTTCCGCACTTTAGGACCATCTTCAGGCCACGAGAGGGCCTCGATAATACTCTTAACCCCATGTTCGAGCGAGAAGCGAAACTACCAGTGCCGACTTGGCCTGTAGCCCTCGTCGCCCATGGTTGCAGCAAGCCGTGGACAAGGCCCAGCAAACCGAAGACTACGGCGAGCCTCAGCATCTTTAAACAGTTTTGGCAAGCACACAGACCCTATCTGATACCCTCGATATGCCCTATCTGCCGGCGCTCTCACCACACGGCTCCACAGAGACCGAAATGTGCCAATCTCGATACACGTACGCCATCTTGACTTAAGTCTCAGGACAGTTTCACATGAGGTTTGTATTGAGATGATACCCTGGGTCGGCTGATATATTCTAGCCCACCTGTAAATCAGTGTGTAGCAAAGACGAGTGTGTGAAGGGCTAGGAGCTTGTCCTAAGTGTCATGCCTCAGGGAGGCAAGAGCGGCAAGTCCCTCAAGAACGCCAGGCCTCCGTGGTTCATGGACGTGGACGTGGACTGTGTTTTTTTTACTCATTCTCGCATAAGGCCCTTCTTTAGTGGCTGTGGGCGCCGCCTAAAAGACACACTGGCGTCCATTGAAGAAGGTGAGACAGCTCTCGAGACTTTGCCCCAGATTACCATCCTTGCGACCCCTACGTCGAGTAACGACGGTCTCTACTTTTCCTTGAACAATAGAAGGCTGTGGGTTTTGAAGCAGCTCAAGGCCAAGGGCGTCATCGATACTGTAAAGGTGCGTGTCAAGGATGCACTTCCTAGAGAACTCGAGAAGTATTACGCTCCACACGTTACTCGACAGTCCATGGCCACTTTGATGCGCGAGAAAGAGGGGGAAGAGGGAGGTGAAGATGAGGATGATGATGGTGACGATGAGCCTGGAGAGAAGAGCGAAGGACAAGATGTTGTGTTTACCGTGGCGAAAGAGACTGCAACAAAAGATAAGAAGAAAGCAAAAACCGCGCCTCTATCGAGTGTGTTCCTGGAGGTACACCTGAAAAGCCTAAAGAAGTTGGCGAAGAAGGGCAGCAAGAAGGCTGAAGTGCAGCTAAAAGGGATGATCGACGAACTTATCGAATCAGGGGAGATGACTATCGAGCAGGAAAGCCTCGTGTGGGCCGCATTGCAGACCTAAATAATTAGATTTTTTTGAATGTGAGCTTGTACTCTTGTAGAGTTGTTCAATGAGCAAGTTATTACATCGATTGACGCGGCTATTAAGTTACTATGGGTTCCTTTACTGGTTGAAAGGCACGGGGGCACCCAGCAGATCGTTGATGATATAGGGGTTGTTGTCGAGCTTCTCGTGCACCATAAGAGCAAGGATGCCCATCTGGGCGGCACGGCCGTTGTTCAGCTCAATAGCCCTCTTTGACTCGATCTTCTCGGGGCTGTAGCCATTGTTCTCGAGGTAGGTCATGCAGTCAGCCTCCAGGTCGTCCTGGATGAGGCCAAACCCGTTCTCCAGGAAGCCGATGAAGGCAAGGATCTGCAGAGAGCAGCCAAGAGGCACGTTATCGAAGGCAGCAAGACCATTCTTCACTTCGGAGAAAGGCAGACCGGGAGCCAGGTCACCTGGGAAGCGGTTGCCAGCGGTCGTGTACAGGTGACCGAGGATGGCAAGCATGGAGATGCGGCCGTGCTTGATCTCCACATAACGCAGACGGTCGAACCTCTCCTGATCCGCGTCATCAAGCAGACCAATAGGATCCCAGAAGCCCAGAGGGGGCTGAGCACCCAGCTCGGAGCTGAAGCCCATCTTCAGAGCAGAGTTAGTGGCTACGCGGCCCATGGGAGCGAAGGCAGCGGCAGAGGCCAGAATGGCAGCGAAAATACCAGCACGAAACATATCTAATGAGGAGATGAGAGTGATGATGAGGACGACGATCCGCGTGAGACTTTGTCATATACGACAGGGAAGATGCACCTCGCCCTCTTCGAAAGAGGCACCCAGGGTCATGAATATAGCCCAATTTATACATTATCGACCCCTTGAGTCCAGCACTTACCTCTATACTCCAGCAACGCAAAGATATTTTTCCAGAAGAGATGAGGTAATTAATTTTCTTCCTCGTTGATGAAGCGGTGGCAACTAGTGGGGGGTCTTATCGTGACAACTCTCACCTCCATTACGGCTGTGACCTGGTATTACAAGGCAAAGGCTAAAGCTGTGGCCTTGAGGACCAAGGTTGAGAAGCTTTTTCACTTGACTTTAGCAGGCCTTGCTGTGTACGCTACGTTTCGAATCACGGCTTTCTATTATACGACGAGGAAGGTGAGCATCAGGAGTGCTTGATCACACATAGGGTGTAATGGATTCGAGAACTGTGGGCGTTGTGGGCGGCGGGCAGCTGGGCCGCATGATGGCCGAGGCTTGCCATCGCCTGGGCATAAAGCTGGCTTGCTTGGACTTTGGCGGGATCTCGTCACCATGCGGGCAGATTTGTAGCCTTGCGGTAGAGGGGGGTCTCCTGGATGAGGAGAAAATCGGCGAACTGGCACGGATTAGCGACGTCCTGACGGTGGAGATTGAGCACGTCAATTGCGATGCCTTGGCGGAGATTGAGAAGTCGGGGACACCTGTGCATCCCAACCCCGCTACAATCAAGCTCATCCAGGACAAATACCTGCAAAAGAAGCATTTTGAGGCACAAGGAGTGCCTGTGGGCCCATTTCGCGAGATTTCCTCGTCCAACGTTGTGGCATCGTGTCGGGAAGTAGGCGCATCTATGGGGTATCCCTACATGCTCAAGAACCGACGTTTTGCCTATGACGGCAAAGGAAACGCTGTAGTCAAGGATGAGAGTGAGATCATCCCTGGATTGATGAAACTAGCAGGCGGTTGTGGCCACACGGCCAATGAGGCTGACATCATGTCATTCGATGGCATGGAGCTGTACGCCGAGCAGTGGGTATCGTTTGAGAAGGAGCTAGCTGTGATGGTAGTGCGCACTAAGGATGGGATTGTGTCCTATCCAGTGGTAGAAACGGCCCAAAAGGACAATATCTGCCACTTGGTAATGATGCCGGCAAATATCAGCAAGGGGGCTGCTGCAGCAGCAGAGCAGGTAGTGCTAGCTGCTATTGCTAGCTTGACAGGTTTGGGTATCTATGGTGTGGAGCTCTTCCTAGCTAAAGATAGTGTGACAGGAAAGGAGTCAGTTTTGCTCAATGAAGTGGCACCGCGACCTCATAATAGCGGCCACTACACACAAGAAGCGTGTGACATCGACCAGTTTGAGATGCATATTCGCGCTATTTTAGGGCTACCTACACCCCAGCCACAACTAATGACGAAATGTGCCATGATGGTGAATATTTTAGGGTCAAATTCAGACATGGAGAAGACACGGGCCCCCCTAGTGAAAGCCTTGGCCGTGCCTGGAGCGGGGGTACACTGGTATGGTAAAGAAGTCAGTAGAAAGGGACGCAAGATGGCCCATTTGACGGTCATTGGCTCCAGTAAAAGACAGCTTAGGGGTAATGTACTGCAAATCCTGGGGGACGACGTGGATCCCGAGACTCTCGCCTGCGTGGACAGCCTCTTGGGCATGACCACCGGTAGTGGAGGAGGAGGAGGAGGAGGAGGTGGAGGCAACATTAATGATAGCGCAGTATCTTCACCAGACACGGTGATTCCGCGTGTTGCTATCATTATGGGCAGTGACAGTGACCTGCCCTGCATGATAGAGGCTGCGAAAGTACTCGACCACTTCGATGTGCCGTACGAGCTGACCATCGTGAGCGCTCACCGCACCCCTACGCGTATGTACAGCTTCGCCCAAGCTGCTGCTGATCGAGGCATAGAATGTATCATTGCTGGAGCTGGTGGTGCTGCCCATCTACCTGGGATGGTCGCTGCTTTGACACCTTTACCTGTCATTGGGGTCCCCGTACAGTCCTCTGCTCTCAGTGGCAATGATTCGCTCCTCAGCATAGTACAAATGCCCAAAGGCATCCCTGTAGCCACAGTGGCCATCCACAACGCAGCTAATGCAGGCTTGTTGGCAGTACGGATCCTGGCGGCCCAAGATGCCCCACTCTTACAAGCCATGAGCGCTTACCTGGACGCGCAGGAGGAGGAGGTGCTCATCAAGGCGGCCAAGCTCGAAGCCATCGGCGCCGCGGCTTACCTAAGCAGTAAATAATTGACACTTGTGGGGAAAGATTGGTATGGTGTAATCATCTTCATCTCTAAAATTCTTCTACAAATGGCTCACATCTTTCACGGAGGGCAGCAAAACCTCGCGTTGCTGCTTTAAAAGCGGGCGCCCTCGGCAGGCTGTGGCAGTCTTTTGTTCATCGGGACCCCCATACTATTTTTTAGCGCCACCAAAACGCTCTCTATGGTCATGTTCCTATTCCACTGCTGCAAAGCGGGGAAATCCCTCGTGACCTCCCCATTGCTCTGGTCCACATTCGTGAGATTGATCCGACTGATGAAGCGCACAGTCGGAGGGTGGTTAGGGTAATCATCGCCCGCTGTCACACGCAGCTCGTATAACCGCCCATCGAAAGGAGTGCCGGGTGGACCGAGAATGTTCGCGTTCCAGTCTGTGAGGAAGATGTCGTCTGAATTGACCAAGCCCATCGAAATGCTCATGTCACCTGTGCCCTTCTCGGAGGACTCCAGCTCCTCCAGAAGCTTGAAGTTGCGAGGAACCACTACCTGCTGCGCCATGCTCTCAACGATGTCCTGATGTACAATTAATGCCCTCAAAACTACAATGGGAAATCTGTCAAGTTCGCAGCCCTCTGGCAACGACAGGTTGCACTCGACAGCTCTGGTAGTACTCTTGTGGCAGGATATGGGCCCTCTTCTCCACCTTTAGATGTGCGAAAGACATAGAATAGATTTATTTAGTGAGTGAGAGCCGAGATCCATGTTGGAGCCAATCTCTCTTGCCGAGTTTGAGCAATGTCGTGATAACAAGGAGGCGTTGGTATATCTTGCTAATAGGCAGCGACTAGCGTTGCATGAGGCGCCCTCTCAGAGCTTATTTCGCGTAGTGGCGCTGTTCTATTGCGAGGTTGGGCCAAGAGCAAATCGGACGAAGGAGGTCATTGAAGGGTATAACGCCGAGCAGAGCTACATAGGTGGTGCAATCTGCGCGGAGAGAGCTGCACTTACACAGTTGCGGAAGTATACTGACCCTATGATTCTAGAGATTGTCATAACGACAGACAGCGTCGAGGCAATCAGCCCTGGTATTCTCTGCAGGGAGTATTTAAGTACGAGTGCAGAGCCTGATACTACGATCGTCCTCGGCAACAACGATGGTTCGATCATATCTACGTTTGCGCTGCACGAGATCCACCCTTATCCCTACGTGTATAGAAGGTATAGGCGAGATCAGATGGCTCGAGCAGGGGAAGCGTTTGGGCTCAAGTGCCGCCAATGCAACACGAAGAATAACAATGAAAGCATGGGATGGAGCGAAAAGGAGAGGGCGCTGTACGACGCAGCCTTGAAGGCCGTCGATACCAGCCCCAGGATTCTCTCATTGCACCCCATCAGCTTTGGCGCCGCTGTGAGGTTTGCCGACGACAGCGTCGAAAGTAGTGGCTACTTACCAGCTCTTGAATACGGTGCTAGCGTATGCCCTGTGCAGCTTCTGTGCAGAGAACTTGACAAGCGAGTTAGAGCTGATGGGCCCCGTCCAGTAGAGCTCGTGCAGGTGGATCAGTACGGGACTGCTCACTGCCCATTCGCATCTGCTCGGACTCTGTTGAACGAACACTTTAACAAAGATCTGAAGGTGCTTTATCACGATGAAGAAGCCTTGGAGCGCACCTGTCTATCAGCTGACCTGTGTCCGCCGCCTCCTGGTGCAAGCTTCCTCACCCACGACGCCTTCCTGGGCACAAAAGACCAGGGAGCCTTGAGACTCCTTTGATAAGACCTACTAGAACTTTGTTCATTTGGCAGGGAAGACGCGACACCCAAGGTCATGAATATAGCCTACTAGATTGATTGCAATGTATCACTGATAAGCCACAATATCGATTGATCATTCTCTACGGCCTCCCTGAATCGCCCTCTCTGGATCCTTTCTACAAGATATTTGTTGCTTCTTGCCACTACACGCATCTTCTTGGTGCGTAAAAGTTATTGGAGCGACACAATATCTGTTTTTCGGAGGCAGATCAGCTACGCTACGGTTCAGCGTGTGATCAAGTGGAGCTCAGTGTCGTTCCAAACGCGATTTTGAAGAACTTGACTTCTTTTGAGCAAATTGAGGCATGTCTGTGATTCTGCTGATAGTAGCGGTGCTATGCGTGATCCATCAGACAGTGGGGGCCGCTATGCCTGCGCGTATCACTGCGGTGTCGGTGTTCAAGCCGGAGGAGAGCGACCTACACAAATACTCCGCGGTGCTGGCTGCGACGGAGCCGATTCGCCTACGGTGTGAGGTGGAGATTCGAAAATCAATGAATCCTTTTTCTTATATGATATACAAACTGCGTGGTGCTAAATTCAAGGACCCCAGCGGGAGTGTGAGAATAGAGAACAAGGCTGTGGATGCGGCCTGCATTAGGTATGAAAATAGGGTAGATGAGGTGGTGCGATCCTATGGTCTCACACCGGAGCTATTCAATAGCATGTCGCATAGAATCAAGAGCGAGCCATTTTTGAAGCGACGAGTGTTGCTGCAGGCGTACTTTTATCGCATCGCGGCGGATCTCGAGACTAACACGAAGACTTCTATGCCGAGTGTGCCCAGTGTGTTGGGCGACCAAGGGGTTACAGGGCCACGCGTCCCTGTGGGTGAGGGCGGTCTAAGCAATAAATATCGCTATCTACTGTATGGCGCTAGTCGCTTTGAGAGGTTCTGTCACGCATTGTACGCTGTGGAATGCGAACGCCTTCGTCAGCGTGAGGGCCTGCAGGTGAAGCTCGGGATCCCTAATTTGCCTGTACGCATGTGTGATCCCGATATGCTGCCCGCAATGTGTAGTGAAGTGCGTGGAGCCTGTGAAACCTTCCCTGCTGTGGTGTCTACCGTCGCTGGTGACTGTGGGGTGAGTCTCGGCGACTTCAATGCCCTCAATGTCCGCCTCAAGAAGGATCCCTTGTTTCGCTTCCGCGTGCAGCAGGAGATCTCGAGGATTGACAGGAAAGAAAGGAAGAGCAAGATCCGTTATAGGTAAAGATGATTCATTGTCATTGTTGTTTTCCGTGGTTATTACAAGGGTTAATCTACACATCACAAAGCCTCCCGTGAAGGCGCCAAATGCCAACAAGGTTGGATCAATTGTGCCGGTTATTTGATCGTTCAGCCACTTTGAGTCGAGTACGATAAATCACTTTAACTACTACTTTCAAATTCTACACACATATAAGTATACAATCTTACTTCCTCTCGCTGCCACTGTCGCTATACTCGCTACCTGACTCGCCTCCATCATAGTACCTCTCAAGCACCACCTCCTGAGCCTGCACTACCACCGCAGAGGGAGAGGAGTCGTCAGGGGCAGAAGAGATAGAGCCTGGAGACGACACTGAGCCCCCGCTGTCCACCAGGCCCAGGGTCAGCACGGAGAGCAAGTCCCATGGCTGATCTGCCGCAACTGTAGGTACAATGCCACTACCACCACTGCCACTACCACCACTGCCACTACCACTACCACTACCACTACCACTACCACTGCTACTACTGCTTATGGCTCCGCTCATCCCCCCGACCCTCTTGTCCCTCTGATCGTCATCGTCGTCATCGTGCAGCACCACGTCCGGGCCTCTTTCTGATGGCTTCTGCGCCCCTAACGAAAGGATGTCGCCCGTGGCAGATCCCCTAAAGCGGCCATGGACCCCTACAGCCTGAGCCTGTGCCTGCTCTGCCTCTCTACGATAGTGCTTCTCAGCTGCTGCTGCTGACTCCCTTTGGAAGCGTCTGCGTGCCTCTACGGCTAGCATTATCGCCTTGTTTGAGCCACTTTGGTCGTGGTGATCGTGTGAGGTGCTCTCCCACCTTACCTTTCTCCCCCTCCCTGCCTTGCCTTCAGTCTCGGGGCCAGTAGGCGTAGGCTTCCTCCTCGAGGCTATCACTGGAGCAGTTCTTGCCTTGGCTCGACTGCGCTGTCTTCTCGTGATGCTGGGAGCTTTTTCCTTCTCTTTTTCTTCCTCCTCTCTCTTGACCGTGGCCTGATAGCGCCTCCAAGAGGCCTCGCCACTACGCTTTCGCTTACGTGAGGGCGCTGGGTTGTCCTTGTCCTTGCTCCCCTCTGCTACTAGTGTCTCTGCGCTCTCTTTGCCCTCGCATTTCTCTTCCTCTTTCTCCTCCTCCTCAGCCCCACCCACTAGGCCCCCGAATCCGGCGATAACATCGAAAATACCTCCGGTCAATACTGGAGCGAGTAGGTTCCCCTCCAGAAGGCCCCCACCACTTTCTCCGGTGGCCATTGTGTCTCTATCTCTGTCCGTGGGAGTGGTGCCAGCATTGTGATAAGAATGAGCACTTCCAGGCTTCCTATTAGCCTCTAAACGGGTGTCCCTCCACCCTGGTGGTAAGTAGCCATCATCTTTGGCCCTGGTCTTGTCATCAAGAGACAGCAGAGCCTGCATAGCAATGGTGTCACCACGGGTAACTCGCTCAGAGCCTTCTGCTATGCGAGCTATGGCGGCCTTGGTATGTGGTCCTCCTCCCCCTCTCTGACCACGTCTAGAGCTTCTTTTGAGAGTGCCTCTACTGCTCTGTCTCTGAGTGATACTGCTGGTGCTAGTGCTGGAAGTAACAAGACGGTGTGCCCAGCTCCTTCTCCTAGGGCCGTCCTTCCAGTACTCAGTCTTATCTAGAAATCTGAATATGCCCGTGGCCTGCAGGGTACGACTACGAAATCGCGGTAGGGCGAGAAGAGGACCAGCCTCCTTGTCCTTGTTAGTGCCACAGAGGCCTCCATTGCTCCTGCTCGCTCTGGCCAGGGCAGCCTGTGCTGCCACCACCGGAGCCGATGGCTCTCCACCAAGGGCCGTCAGTTTGCGTAGCAGCTGTCGATAGTGCTTTCTTAAACCCTTTCGCTCCAGCCTCTGTGCCTGGGCCTTATCCGCGCGGGAAGTTGACCCCCCTGCTTGCGCCCAACCTCCCCACTCGGATGATGGTGCTGGGCCCTGTCCGAGGCCAATATCGGCATTAGTGGGACCTTCATAGCGGTAGTGTCTGCCCATAACACGAGAATAGAAGCTATCCAGCATGTACATGGTCACTCTGCCCTCGCTAACTAGGGCCTCTTGTCTCATTATGGTAGCGGCGGCTCCAAGACTCCTATAGTAGAGTGAGGAGGGAAGCTCGCCCTCTCCGCTGAGAGTCGCATCGTCTCGTACATGTGTCTGTGGGTCTTGAGGGGAGAAGCCTTCTCCCTCATCGTCACTCTCCTCCTCCTCCTGCAGCTCCTCCTCCTCCTCATCCTTCTGTCCCCTACTCGCGGCTACCTTGAGCGCCCTGGCCCTGTCCGTGCTGCTCAGGGGCAGCTCTCCTAGATCAGTGGGTGCCACCGGTCTGGTAGTGTAGATATATTCACCACGTGTGCCACTCGGCTGCATCACTTCTATATTACGCACCATGGTCAAAAGCATGTTGCAGTCAGGATAGCATATGTCGCTAGGCAAGGTCAGGGCTATAGCCATCACCTTGGTAACATCCGTTTTTCTCGCCAGGTTTTTGAAATCTATTTGCATTGCTTCCAAATCCATCCCTAAAGAATTATCCTGCAGCTCATCTACTAATGCCAATGCTACCTTTAGTAATGCGTCCTCACAGCCCGCTAGTAGCAAGTCAAGCACACAGTTGGCCAGATCACCAGGCGACACTGTGATAAAACATGTCGTAAACCACTCCACAGTCACACATAATGGGTCGAATCTAATAGTCTTCCAGTGCTTGTAAACGCTAGGATTGTGTCTGCGTAGTTTCTTCTCAAACAATTTCATGTACTCCAGCAGCGAAGAGCAGTGCGGGTCAAAGAGAGTGTACATCCAGCTATGCCTCAGCAAAAAGCACAGACAAATAAAGCTCCTTCTGCCGCATTGTCGCCAAAATTCGCTGCTATTGGCATCAAGCACTTCTCCTGTCTCTTCATCCACACACTCAGCTGTGCTCAAATTCAGCAAGAAATTGCCTGCAATAAAGTTCAGGCCCTGGCAGTAGCCCCTCTCGTATGAGGCCGCCAGTAGTACATCCATCAAGGACTTGCGAAATTGCTCCTCGTGGGCGCTATACACCTGCCCCAGTGTATACTTCGAGCAAGAATGCTTTGCAAACACACTGAAAGTGCGGTGCACGTCCTTGGCTATCTTCTTCTTCTCCTCACTGGCATGCAGCTTCTGGTACAGCGTCAAAGGCTCCTGTGATACTGCATTTCCCTCCCTGATTGTCGTGTGGTCCTCAGCATATTCTTCCTCCAGTTTGTCATCTGGCGGGCATCCCGTCCTATCCGTAGCCTCATCGAACAGGGCCCCGTAGATCTCCCGCCACTCTGCCGGGATCATCTCCAGCCAGCCCATGTTCAGCATACTGAGCTTGATTAGGACCAGCGCGTCGTTCTTGCGCGTCACTACCATCTTCTTCTTTCCGATTAGCTCATCCACACTCCGCCATAGAGACATACTGCGCGGGGATTGCCGAGGGGAGATCATTGAATCCAACTTTACGGTCAAAATGAAAATTCTGCCCGTAAGGCTTCAGTTATGACCTCGTACGTTATCTTCAGCTATTATTTACGTCTTCAGTCATCCTATGAGGCATTATGTGCCTATAGATTTCCATATAGGCGACAAGAAACACGATTGGAGCTATCGTCCGGCACAAGGAAAAAGAGGGTGAAGTTCCGGAACTCTCTGTGGTATTACATAATATCACACATATCTACAAAGGAAAGGGGGTGAAAGGGCAAGCACTTTCTATCTTAGTGCCATCACAGGATGAAGTTGTGCGTGTACTCATCCCGGATCTCCTGTTCCCGCATCTTCCTCTTATACCTCCCTAGGGCCTCTCGGTCCTGCTCTCTCACACGGGCCTCCTCGTCGGCTTGAGCACTAGCCACAATCTTCTTCTTGGCCTCAACGAGCTTCTCTTTGCGCCAGTGGTCCAGGCGCATGGAGACGCTCTTGCGGCGTCTGGCAGCATCTTGCTCCTTGGCCTGTTTCTTCGACACCCAGTCATGCCTCTTCATTTCCATATCTTGGTGCAGTGCCGCTAGGGCCTGCTGGTGGTTTTCCAAATCCAAAGCGTATGACTTCTTCTGCTGCATGAGGCTCTTGATCAGCTCTTGACGCTGCTCCTCACGGCACTTCTCCTGATAGCGCTTGACGTCACGCCACGCCTCCTCGCTGAGCTCACGATCCTGTGATGCAACTTCACGCTGGTACGCCTTCTCCCCCTCCTCTTGGTGCTTCTGCTGCACAGCACGCTGAGTGCGGTACTCGAGGCTCATTCTTCGAGAGGCAATAACCGCCTCCTTGTGCTTCTGCACATCCTCTCTGTCCTGCTCTGCTAGACGTGCCTCCTCAGCGGCAATCTGATGTTCAATCTCCTGCTTGTTTTGCTCAAAAGCAGCGTCAGCACGGTGTTTGTCAATGCGGAAGGCGAGAGATTGTCTGCGTTGGTCTTGTAACTGCTCTTTGAAACGACGAATGTCTTCTAGCTCTGCAGCTTTCAGCTCTTTCTCTAGGGCGGCCTTGTCGTCGTCTTCAGCCTTCCAGGCAGCCTCCAAAACCTTCTCCTCGCGCCACTTGTCCAGGCCATCACTAATCTCCTCTCTCTGCTTGTGTAGCTCAGCCTTCTTGGCAGCTTCGGCTTGCTTCCAGTCAGCTCGACGATTTTCCAATGCCTCGATTGCAGCGTCTCGCTCGTCCATGGCTTGCTCCTCATTAGCAGCCTTGTGCTGTCTCCACACATCCAGTCGACCAGCTACACTCTCTCTACGCTTGCTCTTAAGTTCTTCTTTGTATGCGTTGGCTGCTTCCCAGCCCTCACGGCGTGATGCGAATAAATTGTGTTCCTCGTCACGGCGCTGCTGCTCCAATGAATGGGCCACCTCACGGTGCTGTTGAGCTACCTCACCACGCACTGCCATAGACTGGCGGCGTGCCTCGGCTTCGCGCTGTTTGTACTCTTTCACCTCTAATGCATCGAGTCTGCGAGCCTCTAACAGTTCTCTCTCTGCCTCCGCCTGCTCCTCTTTGATGAGCGCCTGCTTAGCATCGGCCTTGGTCTTCATGGTGTTCCTCAGGGCAGTACTCTGGCGACGCCTCGCTCTTTCTTGTGCTTCAGTCTCCTTCTTCACATGCAGACGATCTTCCACCTTGACAGCTAGCTCCTTCTGCTCCTCCTGCTTCTTCGCCTCGACAGCAGATCTCTTACGGTCA
>MDTE01145903.1_pt1 | contig 13186 bp, 8 predicted proteins | sample 811231 | NCBI WGS metagenome assembly MDTE01 (sample SAMN05326651, study PRJNA326480) | marine metagenome | isolation source: seawater | place: Indian Ocean: Red Sea | collected 2010
TGATGCAATTGCTGCAAAACAACTGGTTGAGTCCATCGAAGGCATCGATATTATGACACCTGGTGCTGTTGCAACAGCGTCGTTGATGCAAGCTCTTGAGAAAGGGGAGGTTATGCCAGACGATTGCATCGTACTCAACATAAGTGGAGCAGGCATAAAGCGACTCAAAGAGGATCAAGACATTAATGTCCTCGAACCATGGCTTCGCATCAAAAAATCAAACGCTGTCGATGCGATCTTGGAAAAACTATCCAATGAATGAAGAATGTTCCATTCCCAATCTTCTTCAAACACGATCAATTATCGGTTTGTTTTAAACCAATGACCCATAGGAAGAATGTTGTTATGGCGAAAGGCGACTCTCCCTCCATGTTCAGAAAATGGGCAATGCGCCAGTATTGGCGTATGCAACAATCTCAAGCAGTTGTTGGTTTGTTGCTTTGGGGTACCACAATTACCCTTCTCGTCTGGCCTTATTTGCGCTGGAGATTCGAGGAATCGTGTTCGAACACATTTTGTTTCAATGATACAATTATTGGAATCCCAGCAACCTACATCGGTTTGTTGTCAATCTTCACGACAATTATGCTTGGTGTTTTGTTGATTGGCTATCTTTACGATCAAGTTTTCTCATTGTGGACCGAGTGGACAAGTGTTGCCAATGAGCGGAACCCCTACGTCACCTATGCTTTAACTCCAAATTGGGTGATGATTACTGCGTTGCAGGCCGAATTGCTTCGTCGCCAATGTGAAGGTGATGAAGCAATGCAAGAGCAGGCAGATTGGTTCTTGAAGTGGTGCAATGAATATGCAGACGGTGAGATGTTTGCCCGTGCAGTACAGCGATGGGATCAAGATATGGGGCCTACGCCTACATTTTGGTTTACCAATGATGAAGCCATGCAACGTGCTCGAGAACTCAAATTTGATGATGAGTAAGCGATGTGTCAAATGATTGATGAATAGGCATCCCTTCGTTTCTCCATGGGCAAGTCATCAAAACAGAGAATACTCATCTCTTGTTTGCTTGTCATTCTTCTTTTTCCGATTACAGCCACAGGTCAGGAAGAACCGGCTTGGAAGAGCAACGGAATCGACCCTTCGACATGGACCGATGGTCCAGTTGCTGAAGACACGCCGATGCAATATTCGTACTTTGGAGACCCTGTTTTTGCCATCGATGTAACCTACACGCCTGGACATTTCCAAAGTGAAGTTTCTGGAACGATCATCATTGAATTGTTCCCTCAATGGGCTCCCATTACGGTTGAAAACATGATTCAGCATATTGAAGATGGTTTGTATGACGGTATCTTTTTCCATCGAGTCATCAACGATTTCGTCACACAATCTGGTGATCCAGAATGCAAGACAAATGGTGTCTATATTCCTGGTTTACCTGTCCAATGTGGTAGCGGTGGAACGGGTGAAACTATTCCACTTGAGCACAATGACAATCTGAGCCATGTTGATGGTGCTATAGGCATGGCTCGAGGAACCGAAGAGGATTCGGCCGATTCACAATGGTATATTGCTGAAACTGAAGCGCATGGACTCGACCCAGAAAATCGAGATGATGGAGGGTATGCGACGTTCGGAATTGTTCGTGATGGAATGAGCCATGTCCGGGCAATCGCCGAGGTTCCAACATCGGATGATCCAACCGGTACAGACTTGGACAATCCATTTTCAACTGCTGGAAGGCCTGTCTATGAAATCAAAATCAATAGCATTGAGATGATTGGCGTAGCAGATCCGGATGGAACATTGTCAGGACAAGCATCGACAGAAGAATCTGGTTCCAATACAAGTCTTGTGTTTATCATTTTCCTCGGGTTCGTTCTTGCTGCAGGGATTGCATTTTACTTTTATCAAAACAATTCTCGAGAGGATATGAAAATCTACGAGGCTGAACTTCTCGATGAAAATGACGCATCGAGTACGACGTGACGAATTCGAGGCGCGTACCACTTTACTTTCTCAAGATGTTGTGAAACAATGTCCCAGTCTCGACCTGCATCCTTTGCATATTGTAAGCATTGCAATACAGTTTCTTTGCACCATGATTCAATCCGTTCTTCTTCGACATTCATATGAATATGAAGTGTACCTCCAGTTTCTTTCAATGCTCGAACCGCAAGCTCCCAAGTTTCTTCTGAACTTGGTAAGTAACCAAGAAGAATACGATCTGCTGATCCTTCGAGTTTCTTCAGTGTGATTTGATTGTCTCCAGGATGCAACGTTAACCTGGATTGAACCTGATTTTCCTTTGCAGACCATTCCAGGGCTTTGATGCTGTTTGGATTGATTTCACAAGCATGGACATGTTCGACTTTTGCATGGACAAGAAGTTGCATTGTATAATATCCAATACCTGCATAAGCATCGATGACAATTTCATCTTCTGCTCGCATCGTTGCCATCCGGTGGCGCTCTGTCACATTGCCAGAGGAATACATGACTTTTGTTGCATCAAAACCATAGATCAGCCCGTTATCTTTGACTTCGACCCAACCATTCTCACCGAGCAGCATCTCTACTTGAGATGTCCGCATTTGGTCATCAGCAATGGGCTGCTGGCGACCAATACGGTTTGCGTTGAGGGCTTCTGCAACGAGAGTAAAAAAACCTGGTTGTTTTCTCAAAATTGAAGCCCATTCTTGACCCTGAAATGCGTCTTTCGGAAACAAGATGAGGTCATCGAGACGCTCCCATTTTGTTGGAATGGATTGGATAAGCTCTTGTTTCGTATTCAACATTGGTAGAATTGCATTCAACAAACGAGTATGCGGATTGATTGATGGTGGTGCTTCATCAACCTCAATCCGTTCAAGTCGGAATCCGAATGTGATGTTATCAAGGCCAACTCCATCAAGAATCGGTAATGCTAATTCATTACCGATACGTTTGGGTGCGTGTTTTCGATCGAGCGCATGAAGTCCAATCAATACTTGTCGAGCATCCTCTCCATTTGAGAGTGGAACGATGAGACAGGGTTTGATTGTCATAATGACGCCAACAGTCTTCCGAAGGGGAAGTCCTTTGAAGGTCTTCGCTCTGTTGGAGCATCATGGAAGCACGTGAAGTATGGAAAATTCGATTTCTCACGCTTTGTTTAACCTTGGTATTCGCAATGCCAATCCTTGCTCCTCTCGCATCTGCAGATGGAATGACGACTTGTGATGGTGTTCCCGGATTCAGCGATTGTGATGACTACGATTCAAGTGATGATGGAACACCATTCCAGCAAGATTGGATTCGTGGAACATACGAATTTGATTTACAAGACACTTCTACGATTCAGATGACATTGAGTTGGGCTGTTCGTGAATTTGATCGCAGTAAAGTCGGTCTCGATGATCAGGCGACTCAAGATGCGCTTGCTGTTGATGGATTGGATGCAGATGATGGTATTCCTGCTGATATGATTCGAACCTACTTCGCCTATGAACCCAGCCCAGGAGCGGGAACTGTTGGCGACCAAATGTTGGACGACGTTCAAGATACGATCAGTGAACTTCTTTCAAGTGGATTCGGAACAGTTACCGCAATCAACACACAATACGATGGAATCTATACCGAAGGAGGAAGCTCTCAAGTGTGCACAACCGATGCAAACGAGGACTCGATTTACGACTCTGGATCTGTGGTTACTGAGAACAATGTCTTCGACCCACCTATTTGTTTCTCAACCATTGCCGAGATTCAATTATCAACAAGTACATTCAATTTGCTCGACAATACCGACCTCGAACTTGAACGTGCATATCAAGGGCTTCTCATCATGGGTTCAGAATTGACAACACAATTCAGCGTTTTCGCAGAACCAGGTCATTTCTCAACCTTCTCGATAAATCCACCCAATTATGCTACTGTTGTTGGTGTTGATGCAAATGGGTCGATTATGCCTAGTTCGTGCACACCAGCAACATGTGCAGGTCAATGGACTGTTGATCATCTCGGCGCTGTAGGAGACGACCGAGCTGAGCAAACTGTGAGCTTGACAATGGGTTATCGAAACTCCTCAACAACTTCAATCGTCGAATTGGATCCTGCCAAAGAAGCTGTATCGCTTCACTTGAAAGTGGACTTGTTCGATGAGCAAGCCGTTCAAATCGATTTTGTTGCAGGCATTAACTATCTTGACTCAACGACCATGGACAGTTGGGGGATTTCGCTTGTTGAATTGTCAAGCCTTGCTACAATCCCACAAATTACCTCTGATGGAATTCGCTTGGCTTACGAAAACGGAATTGCCCCTCTCGATGATTTCACCGATCAATTTCCAGTGGACTCGGTCGGCGATGCGTTTTCAGATTCGATTCCGGGTTCTCCTAACATCCAAATGGGAGAATTATCTTGGGTTAGTGATTCTATAGCTGAAGGAATTGATGGGCCTGCTGGAGGATTGAATTACAGCCATAGTGTTGGTTGTTCAGAGATAGTAACGCCTCCAAACACGATTTCGTACTGTATCCAAGGACCGAGCGCTATGGGATACAATCACCCAATTTATCTCCGTTCAACCAGCAATACGTTTGAACTTGGTTTACTTGACATCATTCAGGACAACCTTCCAGAGAACGAATTTTCCGATTATTTTGATGATATTACCAATGAAGATTTGCGTCGCGTTATGGATGCTGGATTATCGCTTGAAACGGTACTTGACACAACCTTCCTTGAAGACATGATTCCTAGCGATCTTCCGCCATCAAAGATAACTCTCGAACTCATTTTGCCGAATTGGGTAAGGACCATTGATAATCAAGACCGAATTATTCTGGAACACTCAGTAACAGGTGAAAACAGAAATGAAGTATCGATTGCTGGTCCTTCTCCATATACATACAATCATCCAATTCTTGATGAGAACGATCAAACAATTTGTTTGCAAACTCAGAAAACGTGTGTTTCAACATCCCTTTCCATCGATTTCGACACGTTTGATATCAACGAGTGGACCAAATCTGTATCGGTTGAATTCGGCCTTGAAGCCAATGCAGTTGTTCATCGAGTTGCCCTTCCAAAAGGGTACTATGACATCAACGACGATACGACGGTTCGTATGGAAGTGATTCCTAGTGATTTGGTTCGTCTTATTGGTGATATCATGAGTCGTACGGATAATCCAATGAAAATTGAACGATGTCTTGAGCCTGATACAGATTTCACAGCCTGTCCAGAATCTCGGAAACTTGTTTTTGAACTGACTTCAGATGGTTTAACGGAATTTGGGACCGATGTTGGAGAGATTCTCACCAATGAGATTCATATCGCATCGAAGAAACTCGAGGATATCGAAGAGAACCCTCAATTCTCACAAGTTGATATCAGTGATTTCTCAATTGAAACAAGTCTTGCAGGACTTGGTACTCCTGGGCCTATCGTTTCCGATGAAGTAGGTCTAAGTGTAAGCCTCAAGATTCCAAAGGTTCGATTCACATTGGCAATATCAAGTTCTTGGGGAGATTTGTTGAGTGGTGATCCCGATCTCATTACACTTTCACTTCTTACGGAAAACATCAATGGAGCATTCCGGTCGCCATTGCTTCAACCCATGGTTATGATGGTAGATGAAATGTCATCGATGATGACAGCAAGCGTTGTTTCATCGGAGGGAATTACATTCCCTCCACTCGAAGAGGAAGCACTAACCTTTGAAACTGGATCGTGGGATACAACAATTCACGAAGATACAGAATTTGATCTCACTGGCCCGGTCAGTTTCACTTTACCAAAAGGTATCCTCGTCAAAGAAGGAACATCTGCCCAAGGGAACATGATCATAACCGAAGATGATGATGGACGTCAAGTCATTACATACACGATTCCACCGGATGGTCTTGATGACGAGGTTACACTTCGGCTTCAAGTCACATGGATGTATTTGCTTGGTCAATTCTGGGCTTATCCTGCTGTTGTTATTATTTTGCTCATACTTCTGATTCGTCGTCGTCGTAGAAAGAAGAAGAAAAAGCGGGCTGCAAGAGAAGCTAAGAATTCATTGTACAAAGCTCAAAAGATGGGGTTGTCAGAATCCGATTTCACTCAAATGGCCGGATTGGTCGATCGTCAAGTCGGAGGATATGACGAGGGAATTAACCCATTCGAAGCGATGCATCAAGAACCGCCTCAAACCTAACGGTGCAGAGTTTCGTGAATACGCTCGGCGAGTGAAAGACCGATTCCAGGAACGGTTTTCAAATCATCAATACTTGCATTGTTGATGCCTTGTCGCCCGCCGAAATGTCTCAAAAGTGATTGAAGTTTTTTCGCTCCTAGACCCAAGACATTCTCAAGAGGGTCTCCCAAACGACTTTTTTTCCTGCGTTTTCGATGAAAGGTGTTTACGAAACGATGCGCTTCATCACGGGCATGGACGAATATTCTGCCTCGACGATCGAGTACGATAGGGTGACTTCCTTCTCTGTGTAATGTTTCCTCTCGCTTCGCCAATGCAGCCAGCTGAAATCGATCTCGAACACCATGCTCGTCCAACATCGCACGGATGGTGCTTAAGTGCGTCTCACCACCATCAAGAAGGAGTAAATCTGGCCATTCTTCTTGGCGTTTCAGCCACCGTTCGACGACCTCTCTCATCATTCGTAAATCATCCATTGCATCACCTTTGACAATGTAGGTTCGATACTCTTTCTTGGCCGGTCTGCCATTACGGAGAACCACGCTTGCTCCAACTCGTTCATCACCTTGCAATTGTGCCATATCGAAACAAACGACATGATTCATTTGTTCAACATTCAGTAACATTGCAGCATCATCAGCAGCACGTTGTTCAAGAGATCCACTCGATTTGTTGGCGAGACGTGAGACTTGAATCTCTGCGTTTTGGTCTGCGAGGGTTCGTAATGTGACCATGTCGCCACGAACAGGTGTTCGAACTTCTACGGTAGAACCTCTACGCTCGTCCAACCATTGCTGTAAACCGTCGAGGAGAGGAGTAGGTGTAAGCAACAATCGCGGAGGTCGTCTGTGAACGTAATGCTCACTGATAAACCGGCTTACTGTTTCACCAATATCGCCACGGTGGACGAATGGCCACACCTCTTGTCCTTTGACCACACCTTCATCAGCATGCAAAACGACCAAAGCCGCTAAATCGCCTTGTTCTGCGAATCCAATCGCATCGCAATCTCGATACAATTTACTTGAAACAACGTGTTGACCTATTGTCGTTCGGATGGATCGAATAAGGTCACGAATGTATGCCGCACGTTCAAACTGCATTTCCTGTGAGCATGCATCCATTTTTTCTCCGAGCTCTTCCAACAACTCAGTCGCCTCACCATCGAGTATTTTTTTGACGGCCCGAACTTGTTCAGCATAGCCTTCACCGTTGATGCATGGTCCAGTGCATAGACCGATATGCATGGCTAAGCAACCTTGAGGAAGCAATTCCTTGCAATCGCGAATTCCGAAATGTCTTCGCAATAGTTGCATTACTTGTTTTGCAGCCCCCGCATTTGGAAAGGGTCCCCACCGATGGGCTTTTTTTGGAGGGTGACGGGTGTACATGATGCGTGGAAATTCCTCTTGCGTCAGGACCAGATAGGGATAGGATTTGTCGTCTTTGAGCATAGAATTGAATCTGGGTTTATGTTCCCGAATGAGTTGACGCTCGAGAATCAATGCTTCTTGCGGTGTTGTCGTTACAATACATTCAACATCATCAGCTCGTGCAACAAGTTCTGGAATCATTTGTCGATCTGGATTTGTTGCAAAATACGATCGTATTCTTTCGTTCAGTCTTGTTGCCTTTCCGATGTATAAGACACGCCCCTCTGCTGTTTTGAAGAGGTACACGCCCGGAGAAGCAGGCAAATCGATGGATGATGCATCAACCGCCATATTGAGCGCTTACATCCATAGGTCAAAAAAATCTGCATGTTTTCCATAGAACAACCATAGGACAACATCAAATGGGATGTGGTTAAGGTACAATATGAGTTCAGATGTTGACGCCGGCAATGCTGCGTATTTTGCGTTGGTTGGATGAGTATCCAACAACCCTTGAATCTGCATGGGACGTTCCAAGAAGTATCTCACTGGAAGGTATTGCCGATGGAATTGGAGTTGTTCGCTCTGCTCTCTTCCAACCAATGAGTGCTTTGGAACAAGAAGGATTGATACAAACTCGACAGGCACATGTTCTTGGATCTGGGCGCAGAAAAAGAAAAGTGGTCCATATTACAGAAGAGGGACGCCGACGACTTTTGCAGAATACAGAAGTTGTTTCTGAGCGTCCCTCAAGAGATTCATTGAATCTACATGGACAGATTCCAAAGCGTACGAATTTGCATGGTCGTGGTTCTGAAATCGAATCGATTAAGGAATCTCTAGAACGAAAAATGGCAGTGCATTTACGAGGAATGCCGGGAATTGGCAAATCCGCATTGGCTCGAACAATCGTTCAGGAATTGGCTCAACGAGGAGCCCACATTTACTGGGCCGCACTTGACTCGTATTGTGACGTTCATGAAGCAATTCAACGAATGGAGTTTCAAACTCCATCAATTCTTGATGTTGAAGGTTATGCTTCTTTATTTGAACAAGACGATGTCGTACTGGTGTTCGACGATGTGCATTCAATTTCACCACGTCACCAATCATCTTTCCTGAATCTCTTTCAGAGCCTTCAGAATCGAAACATTCCTTTTATGGTGATCGGACGGGATCGAGAAACATTCCCAATCGATGGAGCGATTGTTGATTTAGGGCCGTTAGAACAGTCTGAGGCGATTGAATTGCTAAGCCCCGAACTCGGTGAAGAACGAGCATCAATTGTTGAAACGCTGGGCGGGCACCCTCTTGCGATTTTGTTATACGATGCCTCGACTCCACTTCCAGAGACGCATCAAGACGTTCGGGCCTATGTTGAGCAGGTTGTCCTTGGTGACGCCTCAAGAGAAGTACATCATGCAATGTCGCCATTCCTTGTCTTGCCATTCCCAATCCCTGCAGAGCGAATGCCAGAACCTGATGATGTCACCTTACTTGATGAACACACTTTGTTGAGATGGGGGGCACAGGATTCGATAATGGAAATGCAACACCTTATTCGCAATGTTTGCAAGTCATCTTTGGCGGAATCTGAAATTGATGCTTTGCATCAATCTGCAATTTCACATTGGGAAAAAGAGCAGGATTCTCTTGCGACAATACTCGAATTGCATCACCGGATTCAGAGGGGTGAATCCAACGTTTCCCATCATCTATCCCAGCGAGGAAACGAATTGATGAATGCATACTCTGGTGCGTTTGCGACACTCTTGGATGAGGCTTTAGTCAATGAATCTGAGAATCTTGAGTTGGTTGAACTTGCCGCACAGCATGCTCTTAATCGAGCAGAGCTTATAGTTGCAAAACAATACATCAAGGATTTTGCTTCTCCAAGGCTTGCCAATATCCGATTGCAAATTGCTCAATTTGAAGGGAAAAAGGACGTCATACATCAATTGGAATCGTTGATTGATGAGATTGAAGAGCCAAATCAAAAGTTACGGATTCAACTGTCAGTTCTCTCTCGCAGTATTGATGACCTTACATCGAATTCGAATGAAGAAGAGTTCCGCCGAATTCATCGACTTCTTGAGCATGTTGAGTTGCCAGATAATGATAAGGAGCGTCAACGTATTTTGACCACAATCGTTGTAATGCGACATAGCCTTGCTATCGAGCAGGGGGATTTCAGTGCAGCAAATTTCCTTCTCGAGCAATTGAGAGGAATTGCATTGAAAGACGATCCATTGATTCAATATCTTTCAATAAAAACAGAATTGAAATCTCTGGGAACACGTTCAGCAGATGGTGCACTTACGTTGAGAAATGCAGAACGTGTTGCAACTCAGCTGAAGCATCCATTGTACAAAGTTTCACTTCTTTTGTTGGTGTGTGAAAAGTTGGCGCAGACACAACCACACCGTGCTCAATTGAATCATGAACAAATCGACATCCAATTCATTGAAACTATGGATGCTCCTTCAGCACACAGAATTGTTGCAAAATGGTGGGAAGTGAAATCAATGGTTGATGAGCAAAATGCGATGTTGGCCCTACGGGAAGCAATTCTGCGATATCGCTCAGTGGGATGTCCGAACCGAGCCCGTGAGTTATCGAACCGATTGCACAGTTTGTGAATTACAATTCAGCACCGATCAAAGTTTTCGTATCTTGGATTCCAACGATTGGACGTATTTCCTCGACGATGCAGCGCGTAAGTGTAAATTCATCATCGGCTTGAACTCGTGCAAGAACATCGAATTCTCCAAAAAGCATCCATCTGTCTGTCACATGTTTGATACCATCAAGAGCGTTTCGAACACTTTCTTCTTTTCCAGGAGCGGTGGTTATCAACACAAATCCAATCGGCATCTTCTCACCTCAATACTCCACTGCGATCAGGGTCCGCGTATCTCGAATTCCGTCAATGGTTCTGAATTCTTTCATGAGCAGAGATGTCAGATTTTTTGCTGAATCGCTGCTCACATGAGCAAGAAGATCGTACTCTCCATACAGAGCATGAACTTCCTTAACGTCTGCATGGGATGTTATGGCGAGGTAGACCTCACGTTCATGCGATGGTTCGGTCTTCACGAGAATGAATGCTTCTGGCACGCTGGATGCTTGAACCGTAGGGTTTTATCGCTTCGGGTCTTGTTCTTTCGATGAACATACAACGGGTGCTTTCAAATGCTATTGCTTTGGAATCGGAATTATGGAGAGGCAGAAGGCATACTTTGCTCTGAGTTTGTTGATGCTTCTCCTCTTGATGCCATTGACGCCAATGGCATCCTCTTTTGCAGAATCCAATAACGAGACCTTTGCAGTTTCAGGTCGGGCAACGACGACATGGTCTGGAACTGTAACATTGACAAGCGACTATTACGTCAATGTTCAGGATGAGCTTCTCATTACCTCATGTACGAATGTTGTTCTTTCTCCCGGTATTCGCATTTATGTTGAAGGCAGATTGACCGTCCAAGGCACCCCTGTATGTCCGATTGTACTCTCAAGCTCTTCAACCACCGGTGATCATGAAGGAATCCAATTCAATTCCTCATCTTATGGCCGTGGCAGTACGGTGAATCATATGCACATTGAGGATGCAATATTCGGAATCACAATGTATGGCTCGAATCCAATTTTGAACAATGTCACAATCTTCAATCCTGATCGAGTTGGAATCGATATGTTTGGAAGTTCCAGTCCAGTCATCCGAGATTTGCATGTTGAACAAGCTGGCCGTTCAGTTCCGTTCCAAAACGACTGGCGTTATGGTATCGGATTGTCTGTAGGAGATGGATCGACGCCAATCGTTCAAGGGGCGTATTTCACCGATCATCAACTCCGTGGCCTCAACCTTTGGGGTGCATCAGGAGGCATCTATCGAGATGTTGTTATGGACAATATTTCGGGTTCAGTTCTTGGAGAAGTGGCTGGAGTATGGGTCGAAGACAGTGTTCCTCTGTTTGAGGATCTGACCATCGATAAGAGCGACACAGGTATCATTGTTCGGCACATTGACGATTCGGGAAACACTCGAGGCGTGTTTCGAGATGTTAATATCTCAAACAGCATGTTTCGAGGCGTTTACTTAGACAAGAACAATCATACGAATTACACCAACTACGAAACAGCAGATTTCACTAATCTCACCGTACGTGGAACTGGTTCTTCCGGTGCTACATCGCCTGGTATTGCACTCGCTGCAATCGAAATTAATGCAACAGGAGCATGGCTTGAGAATGTCGTTGTTGATGATGCTTCTTCAGTAGGTGTTCGTTTGTTCTTTGTCGACTCAAGCACAACGCTTCGAAACATGACGATTCGTGATGCGGGAGAGGCAGGACAAGGAGCACATTCAGCAGGATTGAGCATTCAAACGTCCTACTTTGCTGCCAATCTTGAGGATATTGAAATCAGTGGTTCACCCGGGCCCGGTATTCATTCATCAAGTGGTGGTTCGCTACAAGGCTACGATTGGCATCTCCACAACAATTCTGAACAAGGGCTCTTCATCGATTCTGCAACTGTTGTTGTCGATGGTTTAACCACCACTGACAATGGATTCTCAGGCGCTCATGTTTTTGATGCAAGATACGTCACACTCTCGAATTTCACTTCTGTAAACGATGGTTCACTCGGCTCAACTGCAATGGAACAGGCGGGATTATCCTATCAAAAATCCAATGATTTGGAGACAACATCCGGTGATGTTGCATGTATGAATTGCCATATTGAAGCATCACAAGGCCATGGTGTGTATGTCATCGATTCCGTTGATCTTTGGCTCGATCAACTTTCCATTACAGGTATTGATTCATCTTTGCCGGCAATGTACGTCGACAATGGGGGCTTGACACTTGGCACACAAGGAGGACGATTCAATCTCTTGAACGCAGATATCGAACATGAGTCTTCAACACAATATGCGTTGTACATTGAACAAGCTGCTGGCCATATCGATGGATTGACTCTGCAAGGAAATCACAGTGGAATCTATTGGGATGCGAACCATAACGGGAATTTCCCTTCGACATTGAGCAATACTGAATTTACAGGAAGCGAATGTCTGAAACTGGTCAATCATCCAAATCTTGGAGGATATGGAAACACGATTGGCTTGGATTGTGATGGAAGGATATGGGTCGAGAATTCCGATGTTAACTTCTCGAATTTGGCTGATGCAAGTGCAACACATATCGTCGATCTTGACACATCTTCAACAATGCATTTGCATCAACCGAGTAACGTTGACCTTTCGATTGCAAACATTCCATCAGGAGCATCCGTTGACGTAGCTTGGGACGTTACTGTGTGGGTCGTTAACAACCTCTCCAACGGAATTCCAAATGCTTATGCAAACGTAAGTTTCACACAATTCGAGCCATCCGTGTCTGAGTTTACGAATGATATTGGAGTCGTGATTTTAACCGATTTCATTGGACAACGTTGGACCAATACAGGCCCATCCGCAACCAATGTTGTTACTGTCGAATGTGGATATGATAGCGAAAGCAATACCACGACGATAACTTTCGATGGTGACAAAGTGATGTATTGTGTTCTCGAATTGGACAATCAACCACCATTCCTTAACTGGACTTCACCGATGGACGGGGATGTGTTCCCCTCACAGGGACAAGTGTTGTTCGATGCTCAGCAA
>MDTE01203127.1_pt1 | contig 13186 bp, 13 predicted proteins | sample 811231 | NCBI WGS metagenome assembly MDTE01 (sample SAMN05326651, study PRJNA326480) | marine metagenome | isolation source: seawater | place: Indian Ocean: Red Sea | collected 2010
AGTGAAATTTTCAAATTTAGATATAATTAAAGGTGCTGACGTAATAATTTGGACTACAACTCCCTGGACTATTCCTGCAAATAAAGCCCTAGCTTATAATGCTAGCCTTAAATATGTATTGCTTGAAATTAATGATAAAAAAAATTTTGTTAATAGAAAAATAGTAATTGCGAAAGACTTATTAGATTCTTTTAAAAAAGATACTTCCATAGAAAATATTAGAGTTTTAAACGAATTTTTAGGCAAAGATTTAAAAGGAACTATTTGCAGTCATCCATTTTCTAAAATGGAATATAATTATGATATTCCTATGCTTGAGGCTAATTTTGTCACGACCGAACAAGGAACAGGTATTGTACATTGTGCTCCGAGCCATGGACCAGATGACTTCAATCTTTGTTTAAATAATAATATCAAAGCAATTGAAACAGTTGATGGTGATGGAAAATATACAAAAAATGTAACACTTTTTGAGGGTTTACACATTTTTAAATCTAATCCTATTGTGATTGAAAAATTAAAAGATCAAAAAAAATTATTATCGAGTGGTGAACTTGTTCACTCTTACCCCCACTCGTGGAGGTCAAAAGCACCATTAGTTCACAGAGCAACTCCCCAATGGTTTATTTCTATGGACAGTCATAAACTTAGAAACAAAGCTTTAAAAGCAATTGATGAAACGATCTTTTATCCTAGCAAAGGGAAAGAAAGATTAAAATCGATGATTGAAACAAGACCTGATTGGTGTGTCTCAAGACAAAGAGTATGGGGAGTTCCATTACCAATTTTTATTAATAAGAAAACAAATAAGATTTTAATTGATGATGAGGTTTTTGAAAATATTGCAAAAATCTATGAAAAAGAGGGATCAGATTGTTGGTTTTCAGATAATCAACAAAAATTTCTAGGAAAAAAATATAAAGCTGAAGATTTTGAAAAGTTAAGTGATATCGTAGAAGTATGGTTTGATAGCGGATCAACACATTCATTTGTATTGGAAAAAAGAAAAGATTTAAAGTGGCCTGCATCTATGTATCTAGAGGGTTCTGACCAACATAGGGGGTGGTTTCATTCATCTCTTTTAGAGTCTTGTGGAACTAGAGATCGAGCACCTTTTGAATCTATTCTTTCTCATGGCTTTGTAGTTGATGGCAAAGGTTTAAAAATGTCAAAATCTTTGGGTAACGTAATTGCACCTGAAGATATCTTAAAAAAATATGGAGCTGATATACTTAGAATTTGGGTTGCTTCCTCAAATTATGCTGAGGATCTCCGAATAGACTATTCAATATTAGATCAACACGCTGAGTCTTATAGAAAAATAAGAAATACGTTTAGATATTTACTTGGAAATCTAAATGATAATTTTGAACAAATAAATTTAGAAACAATCAAAATTTTAGATTTACCCGAACTAGAGCAATTTATGCTTCATAAAATTTACAATTTAAATTTAAAATTTAATAAGTATTTCGAAAATTATGATTTCCATAATCTATATAAAGAATTATTAAACTTTTGCACCGTGGACCTATCAGCTTTTTATTTTGATATTAGAAAAGATACTTTGTATTGTGATCCAACAAATTCCGAAAAGAGAAAATCTACTCTTATATTGTTAAATGTTATTCTTAATTCTTTAATTAGATGGTTTGCACCAATTTTATCTTTCACAACCGAGGAAATTTACCAACTTATTTCAAAGAATAAAAAAAGTATTCATCTTGAAAAATTTTTAGATTTTCCTGAAAAATTTAAAAATTTACATCTTAATTCTAAATGGGAACAATTAATCAAAATAAGAGATATCTGCAATCTTAGTATTGAACAAAAAAGAGCAAGTAAAGATATCGGATCAAGTTTAGAAGCAGCATTAATTATAAAATTAAATAATGAAAACCAGAAATTTATAAAAAATATTGATCTATCAGAGCTTTGTATAACTTCTTCAGTAAAAATTGAAAATAGTGACTTAAATGAGATAATTGTAGAAACAAGCAAAGCGGTAGGTAATAAATGTCCAATATGCTGGAAAATTAGCAGTGCACCATGTGAAAGACACAAATTGTAAATAAAATGTTAAAAAAACATTTAGTAGATTTTTCTATAATTATTTTTATTTTTTTAATTGATCGAGTAAGCAAATTATTGATCATTGGTTCCCCAGAAACTTACGAACGATATGGCATGAGTATTACACCTTTCTTAAATTTTAATTTAATTTGGAATGAAGGTATCGCTTTTGGTTTATTTTCGTTTGATGAAAAACTATATTATAATTTGCTGACAATTTTTATTTGCCTAATAACGGTCGTAATTATTTGGATGATGATCAGATCTGAAGGAATTGAAAAATTTAGCTATATATTGATAACAGGAGGTTCTTTTGGAAACATTTTTGATAGAATATTTTATTCAGCCGTGCCAGATTTTATAGATATACATATCAATAATTTTCATTGGTTTATCTTCAATGTAGCTGATATATTTATTAGTATTGGAGTCATTATATTAATTATTATAGAAACTTTGAAACAAAAAAAAATTTCATGAAAAAATTTGTTACTGTTTTGATATCTTTATTTTTTTTAACCTGTTGTCAATCAACAAAGGATGCTTTTTCCTTAAAAAAAAAATCATCGACAGATGAGTTTTTAGTCGAAAAAAAAAGCCCTTTGGTCTTACCACCAAATTTTGGAAAACTTCCTACTCCTAATGATGGTTCATTAACAAATGATAAAAAGGAGGATGAAATTAAAGTTTTAGTAGGTAAAGATAATAAGATCTCATCTTCTTCAGAAAATGATGTAACTGGATCTAAATCATTAGAAAAATCAATTTTAGATAAAATTAAATAAATTATGTTTGGTAAAAACATAAAATTTAGAAATTTTTTATCTAATAATAGATTTAATAAAAATAAATCAATTTTATATAAAATTTATAAAAATGTAATTGATGAGAAAAACGAAATCTTATTATCTTTAAGTAGAAATTATAAAGACTCCTATTCAAAAAAAATTTTAAAAAAGATAAATAAAATTAACGACATATTTTTAATTGGTATGGGTGGCTCAATACTTGGTGCAAAAGCTATATACAATTTTTTAAATCCAAAAAATAAAAAATTTTTATTTGTTGATAATTTTTCAAATTTTCAAATTCCAAGTAAAAAAAAAAAAATAATCCTTACAATTTCAAAGTCTGGAAATACATTAGAAACGATATCAAATTATAATGTTTTAATAAAAAAAAATGATGAAAATATTATTATTACCCAAAATAAAAAGAGTTATTTAATGGATTTGGCAAAGAAGTTAAAATTTGAGGTAATTCATCATAATAACTTCATTGGTGGTAGATATTCTGTGTTATCAGAAGTAGGAATGCTGCCAGCTCAACTTATGGGATTTAAACCAGAAAAATTTAGAAGATTTAATCTATTAGTTAAAAAAAAATATTTTATGAATTCATTAATTCAAAACGTCTCAAATATTTTTGATCAAATTAAGTCAAATAAGACTAATTCAATAATTATTAATTATGACCATAAATCAAATGATCTATTTTATTGGTATCAACAATTAGTAGCAGAAAGTCTTGGAAAAAAAGGGAAAGGTGTATTGCCTATTTTGTCAAAAATGCCCCAAGATAACCACAGCCTTATGCAATATTACTTAGACGGAACTAAAAATAACTTTTTCACTCTTTTTTTTGTCCATGAAAAAGACTCAAAAAAAATTAAAAAAAAACAACTTCTAAAAACTCATCATTATTTAAAAGATAAAAGTCTTAATGAGATTTCTTATGCTCAATTTGTTGCTACAGAAAATGTGTTTAAAAAAAAAAAAATTCCTTTTAGAAGTTTTTTAATAAACAATAGAAATGAGGAAAGTTTAGGGGAACTATTTATTTTTTTTATTTTAGAAACTATTCTTCTCGGAAGAATAATGAATATCAACCCATTTGATCAGCCTGCCGTAGAATTAATAAAGAGAAAGACTAATAACCTTTTAATTACCAAATAGGATTTTAGATACACCATATATTCTTTCTTCAATTATTCTTAGATTTTTAGTTATTTTAATACTTTCTTTTTTATGTCTATGAATAATCAATATACCTTTATCATTAAGGATTTTTTTTTCTAAAATTGTTTCAATAATTTGATTTATTTTAAGTTCTTTATAAGGAGGATCAATAAAAATAATATCAAATTTAAGATTTAATACCCTTTTAGTTGAGAAAAAATTAAAAAAATTTTTTTCATAAATTTCAAAATTATTTGCATTTTTTAGCAAACTTAAATTTTTATTTAAAATTTTAATAGCTTTAGAGTAGTTTTCTAAAAAAATTATTTTTTTCGCCCCTCTAGACAAACACTCTATCCCAAATGAACCAGATCCAGAGAATAAATCCAGTACAAAAGAATTTTCAATATTTGTCTCAATTTTTTTAGAATGTTGTATTAGATTGAATATAGATTCTTTGACAATATCCTTTAATGGTCTAGTAACTTTATCATCAGGTAAAAAAAGTTTTTTCCCTTTAAATTTTCCACTTATAATTCTCATTAATCTATAACTTTATAAGCTATATCATTTCTATAAAACCCATTACTCCAATCAAGTTTTCTAATTAAATTTAAAGATTGATTTCTTGCATCTTTTAAATTTTTTGATTTGGTAACAAAATTTAATACTCTACCACCATTAGAAAAAATTTTAGTATCATCTGTTTTGGTTCCTGCATGAAATATAAAATTATTATTATTTGTTTGAAGTTCATTAAGATTTTTTATTTCTATATTGTTTTTATATTTTTCTGGATAACCTTTTGAACATAACACTATGCATATACTTTTATCCTCATGCCATTCAATATTTATTCTATCTAAATCTTGGTTAATTGTTGACTCGATGATATCAAAAAAACTTGTTTTTAGTCTTGGTAAAATAGTTTGACATTCGGGATCTCCCATCCTCACATTGTATTCAATTAGATAGGGTTCATTTTCAACAATCATCAAACCTGCATATAAAAAACCTTTAAAATTAGTTTTTAAATCCCCCAAAGCTAGCAAAGTAGGTTGAATTATTTTATCAATAATTTTTTTATCAAGTAACTCACTTTCTAATCTTGAGGGAGAATATGCACCCATTCCTCCAGTATTTAAGCCTTTATCACCCTCGTTAACTCTTTTATGATCTTGTGCTGTTCCAAATTTTTTAAAAGTTTTACCATCAGAAATAATAAAAAAACTCATTTCTTCCCCTTTTAAAAATTCTTCAATTAAAACTTGATTTGTTTCACCAAATTTACCATCAAATATTTCATTAACAGCATCATTTGATTGTTTTTTTGTTTCACATATATAAACACCTTTACCTGCAGCAAGACCATCAGCTTTAATTACAATTGGGTAAACACATTTATTTAAAAATTTGAATGCATTTTCAACATTATTAAATATTCCAAAATTAGCAGTTGGAATACTGTATTTCTCACAAATCTTTTTTGTAAAAATTTTTGATCCCTCTAACTCAGAAGCTAATTTATTTGGACCAAATACCTTTATTTTGTTTGTTTCTAAAAAATCAACAATACCGTCAACTAGAGGTCTTTCAGGCCCAACAACTATAATATCAAGTTTTTTATTCTTTATAAAATTCTTTAATAATTCAAAATTGTTTATATCCAAGTCTATATTTTTTGCGATTTTATTGGTGCCGGCATTACCAGGAAAACAGTAAATTTGTTCTACTTTACTTGATTGACTAATTGCATAGCACAAAGCATGTTCTCTTCCACCACTTCCAATTATCCCAACTTTCATATAAGAAAATGTATAAACTAAAAATGTTAAAAAAATTAGCTAAAATAAAATATTTACCCAATAATTTTGAAATTATTCAACATGGAGATCATGTTATATGTGCGATTTCAGGAAAAAAAATTCCTTTAGATAAATTGAATTATTGGAATGTTGAATTACAAGAGGCTTATTTTTCTTATGTGGAAGCATCAAAAAAAAGAGAAAATTCCTCTTAATAGCTTATTTCCATCTATTATGAGTCCAAATCCATTGTTCTGGATTTTTTAAAATCATTTTCTCTAATAATTTATTTAATTCTAGAGTTATAAACTCTAGGCTATCATTTTCTTTGAATGTAACTGGTTGGTTGATTTCAATTTTAAAGTTGTTTCCCTCAAATCTCTCAATATATATAGCAATAATTTTTGCATTAAATTTTTTTATAAATTGAGCCGGTATTGTTGTAGTTAACGCATAGTCATTAAAAAACTTACTTTTTATTCCCTCTGAAACTCTTTGATCTATCATTAAAGCTATGGAAGTATTTTTTTTAAAAAATTGAAGTAGCTGTTTAGTACCAGAAATTCCTTTCTTGACTTGATTTTTACATATATATTTTTTTCTAATTTTTTCCATTATTGGGTTTAAAAAAATATTATTTAATGGTCGGTATACTGCAGCTAAATCAATACCTGATTTTTCAATATGCATAGCCATTAACTCAAAGTTATTAAAGTGGCCAGAAATAAAAATAACTGGTTCTTTATTTGATTTTATTTCATCTAATATATTTTGATTATCAACAACTATTTTCTTTTCAAATTTTGTCGATTTTCTAAAGTTTTTTAAAAAAACGTATTCAGATAATATTTGACCGTAGTTAAACCACATTTTTTTCAAAATTTTTTTTCTTATATTAGTATCCGAATTAGGTAAAGCTTTTTTTAAATTACTTAGAGCTAAATTTTTTGATCTAAAAAAGGGACCTAAAATTTGTAATATGTATCCGGATAAAATTGATGAAATTCTTAACCCAAGTAATTTATATATAACAAATAAAAATAAAATTGTTATAAATTGCAAAAAGTATTTAATTTTTTTCATTAATTTTAAATATTAAAAATTTTTTAAATTCACGTAAATTATTAAATCTTATATCAATATTTAAACAATCTATTTTTTTTTTATATTTTTTTGGGATTTTTACGTAATCTTTTTCTGTTGTGATAATCTTTGCATTTTTTTCTCTAGCTAAATTTGTAATTTTTACTAGATCACTTTTTTTATATTCATAATGATCAGGAAAAGATATATTTTTAACAATTTTAAATTTATTTTGTTTAAGAAATAACTTAAAATTATTTGGGTTTCCAATACCGGAAAAACTTATATATTTTTTTTTAAGATTATACTTCTTGGAATTTTTAACTATATACCTTGAATTGAATATCTTTATTTTTGGATTAATTTTTTTAATTTGACTGATAATATTATTTTTTTTTATTACAGTATTTTTTAAAATTACAGCATCAAATTTAATCAGGCTATCTAATTTTTCTCTTAGTGGTCCTGCAGGTATGAGTTGGCCATTACCCAACCAACTCAAAGTATCAAAACAAACAATTTTCAAATCATAATCGATTGTTTTATCTTGGAGCCCGTCGTCAAAGACAACAACACTGTATTTTTTTTTAATCGTTTCATGAAGTATTTTTAGTCTAGATTTATTTGTTAAAAATTTACTTTTGTTTCTTAAAATATCGATTTCGTCTGTATGTGATTTGTAAAATTTCTTTGCGATTATGGTTTTTTTTTTTAATTTAGATAATATTTGAAATATCTTTAATGTAGTTGGGGTTTTGCCTGTTCCACCTAAATAGATATTTCCTACACAAATAGAAAAAATCTTATCAGATTTTATTTTTGAAGATTTATTTAACAAAATATTATTAATCCATATTGGGATCGTAAAAGGCAAAAGTATAATTGAAACAAAATTTAAATTTTTTAAGTCCCAAAAATTTGGTTTTTTAAAAATCATGAACTATTTTAAATTAATTTGTTTATAAGATTTTTCCAAAATATTTTTTCCAATTGATTTAAAATTTACTTTAAATTTTTGTCTATCCTTCTTTTGATCAAATAGTGCCCTTAAAGATTTAATAAAATTATTTTTGTTAGATACTTTTACTGATATTCGATTTTTTTGAAGAAATTTGTAAATTTCTGAAAAATTATGAACATTAGGACCATGCAAAATGTTACAATTAAATTTGGCAGCCTCGAGGGGGTTTTGGCCGCCATGATCAATTAAAGATCCTCCAAGAAACGCATGTTTTGAATATTTTAAATAATCTTTTGCTTTACCATATGAATTTACTAAATAGATATCTGTATTTTCATGCAGCCTATTTTTTGTTTCACTCTTGTGAACTTTTAAGGAAATCTTTTCTAAGTCATTTTTTATTTGATCACATCTATGAATATGTCTAGGTATTATTATTGTGAGTAAATTTTTAAATTTTTTTTTTAAAGATAAATGAACCATTCCACATAATATCTCCTCATTAAAGTGAGTACTTAATGCACACCATATCTTTTTATTTTGAAAAAAATTTTCTGTTTTTTTATTAATCTTAATTTTTTCATTTCTAGGTTGAGTGAATTTTAAATTTCCTAAAAAATTTATTTTTTTTACTCCTAGATTTTTTAAAAATTTTACTGACTCTTTGCTACTAGCTAAACAAAAGTCTATTTTTGAAAAAATTTGATTTGAAAAATTTTTGACTAATTTCCATCTACTAAATGTTTTTTTTGTTATTCTACCATTGATAAGAATAATAGGTATTTTTTTATTTTCCAATTTTAAAATTGTGTTAGGCCAAATTTCAGAGTCTATAAAAAAAGCTTTAGATGGATTCCAATAGCTTATAAATTTATTTATTACTAAACTAGAATCAATTGGGAAAAATTGATGAATTATTTTTTTTAGCTTAAGATTTTCAATAATTTTTGATGAACTTAGTGTATTAGATGTAATTAAAATTTGTTTAATTTTTCTATTTTTTTCAAAATTTTCTAATAAAGGAATTATACTTTGTAACTCTCCTACACTAGCTCCATGAAACCAAATCAAATTTCCTTTAATTCTTTTTTTTTTAAAGACTCCAATTTTTTCAAAAAATCTTGTTGGATGTTCTTTTTTTTTTATCAACCTTATTAAAATAATTATAGGAGATAGTATAAATATTAAATTTATTAAAACTCTATATAAAAATAACATTAAGATTTTTGTATTTGTTTGTCGTAAAAATTTTTATATTCAATAGATGATTTAAGTAATTCATGATGTTTACCTTCACCGATCACTTGTCCTGAGTCTATCACATAAATTTTGTCTGAATTTAAGATTGTTGAAAGTCTGTGAGCAATAACAATAGTTGTTTTTCCTTTTGTTAAAAAATTGATTGCTTTTTGTATTTTACTCTCAGTTTCTGCATCAAGAGATGAAGTTGCCTCATCTAGCAATATAATTGGGCTTTTTTTTAAGATAGCTCTCGCAATAGAGATTCTTTGCTTTTCCCCGCCTGACAACCTTATTCCATTTTCCCCTATTAAAGTTTCATACCTGTTAGGCAGTTTAGTGATAAATTCATGTGCAAATGAATATTTACACGCCTCCTCAATTTCACTCTCTGATGCGTTAGGGTTAGCATATGAAATATTATTTTTGATTGTATCATCAAATAATGTAGTTTCTTGACTAACCAATGAAATATTCTTTCTAACCGAAAAAATTTTTGTTTCAAATATAGACTGATTATCAATTTTTATGTCACCTTTATTGATATTATAAAATCTTGGTATTAAATTAAGGATTGTTGATTTACCAGCACCACTATTACCTACCAGCGCGATCATTTTACCACCTGAAAATTTTAAATTAATTTCATTTAAAATATTTTTATTTTCACTATTATATTTAAAAGTAACATTATTAAATTCTATATCACCTTTTTGAAAAATTAATTCTTTTGAATTAAATTCATCATCTTTTACTTCTGGAATTGTATCAATTATCGGTAGAACTCTTTTTGCACCTGTCAAACCTTGTTGAATAGTTATATTTAAAGTTGCCAAAGATCTAACTGGTTGATAGGCTAACATCATAGCAGCTAAAAAAGAAAAAAAATTACTTACTTCTAATTCGTTTTTGGCAATTAATTTAGCAGCATAAAAAATTAAACAAGCAATCATAATACCTGTCAAAAATTCCATAATTGGTGATGCTCGTGTGAATACAATATTTATTTTTTTTGTAGTTTCTTTTAAATTATTTATGAATTCTTTAGCTCTTTTTTTTTCATGATTTTCCTTTTGAAAAATTTTAGTAATTTTGTGATTTTTAAAAATTTCTATTAAGTAAGTATTTAGAGCTTTAACCTTATTCATTTGATCAGAAGTCACCTTACTCATCCTTTTCCCTAGAGTTTTTGCTGCTAGAGATGCCAGTGGTATCATTATTATTGCTAGTAAAGATAATTTCCAATTTTGTATAAACATCACTGATAATAGTCCTATTAATGTTAAACTATCTTTAAAAAGATTTAATATTGCGGTACTAACTAAATTAGTAATCATATTTACATCGTTTGTTAAATTAGTAACAAATTCACCAGAATGTTTGCTATCAATTAATTTTGTATCTGAATAAATCAGCGAATTAAACATATCAACTTGAATATCTTTTCTTACCTCTTCTGAGACACCTATCATCAAAATTTTTGCTATATATAAAGAGGATCCTTTAACTGCAAAAGCGACAATGATCAAAGCAGGAATTATATAAATATAGGAATCTTTTTTTTCTATAAACAATTGTTTAATTGCAGGATCAAGTAAATATGCAACAGATGACGTGCTTCCTGCTAAAAGAATTGTGAAGAATACTGATAATAAAATTGTTTTTATATATTTACTTGTATAATCTTTATAAAGTCTTTTAAGAATATTAAAATTACTCATTAAATTAAATTTTTACCTGTAAATAAAGCTATAAAAATTAGCAAGCCTAAAAAATTATTTGATTTAAAAGTTTCTAAACAGTTATTTGAATTTTTTATATTTAACTTTAAAATTCGAAAATAAAAAAATTGTACAGCTATTAATACTAAAATTGCGAAATAAATTAAATTAAATTTCATTAAGATCCCCATCATCAACAAACTGATTAAGAAAAAGAAGTAGCATAATTTTATAAAAAAATATGGATTTGATTTAAATTTTATTGAAGTTGATTTTAAGCCAATTATTTCATCATCTTTAATATCTTGGTATCCATAAATTGTATCATACCCAAGTGTCCAAAATATGGCTCCTAAATATAGTAAAATTGGTAAAAAATTTAATTGCTCGGTCGTTGACGTCCATCCTAATATCAGACCATAATTAAATGTAATGCCCAAATAAAGTTGTGGCCAATAAGTAAATCTTTTCATTAATGGATAAGTAAAAGCAAGTGGCATTGAGGCTAAAGCTAAAATAATTGTAAGTTGATTAAAATTTATTAAAACCAACAAGGCGGCTAAACACAAAAGTGATGCGTATAAAGAGCCTTGAAAGACAGACACTTTCCCAGAAGCGATAGGTCTATTTTTTGTCCTAAACACTTTATTATCAAAATTTCTATCAGCTATATCATTAATAATACAACCAGCAGATCTCATCAAAATTGCTCCAGTTAAAAATAAGAATAAATAATGTACATAAGTCGATATATTTTCAGAAAAATCGTAACCGATAGTTAATCCCCAAGCACATGGCCAAAAAAGCAACATAAAACCAATAGGTTTTTTTAACCGTGTTAATTCAACAAAAAGTTTTAGTTGATCCATAAAAAATTTATAAACAACATCATAAAATACTTGTAAATAACAAAGGCAACATTGATAATCAAACTGATTCGTATGAATATAGATTACACTGTCACAGCCCTAATGTTTCCAGCAATTCCTTTAATAATGGGAGTGTATAGTAATAGATTTCATTCTTTAAGTGCTTTGATTAGAGAGCTCCATGACGAGCACGTTTATGAAAAACATGTTCCACCTGAGTGGAAAAAACAGTTCATAAATCTAAGTGGAAGAATTACTTTGCTAAGATGGTCGATTATGTTTGGGGCATTTGGTTTTTTATTTAATATGCTTACTGTTTTAGGTCTGTACTTAAATGAGGTTTTTATAGCAAGATTAATTTTTGGATCCTGTTGTTTATCAATGATGATTTCAATAATTTTTTTTATAAGAGAAATTCATGTATCAACAAATGCTTTAAGATTACATATGTCAGATATGGATGTAAGAGTCGATTAAGGAATAATTACAGCAGGACCTAAAATTTTTCTTCCCTCTAAATCCTGATGAGCTTTTGTAATTTCACTTAAAGGATATCTCTTAAAAATATCTAATTTAAATTTTTTGCTTATAAACATCTCAAAAACTTTTTTAGCAGCTTCATCTAGTTCTTCTCTGGTGGAAGTGTAGTGTGCAATACTTGGTCTTGTTAAATATAAACCTTTTGGCGCTAAAGATTTAGCAACATTACATGGCTCTATTGGACCAGATGCATTTCCAAAAGAAACCATCATTCCTCTAACTTTTAAACACTCTATTGATCCATCAAATGTTTTTTTACCTACACCATCATAAACTACTGGAACACCAACTCCATTCGTTATTTCTTTAACTTTCTCTGCAAAGTTTTCCTTTGAATAATTAATTACATGATTACAACCATTTGCTTTTGCTATCGCGATTTTTTCATCAGATCCAACAGTCCCAATTATTGTGCAGCCTAAACTTTTAGCCCACTGACAAAATATTTGCCCAACTCCACCAGCTGCAGCATGAAATAGTATTGTTTCACCAGATTTCACAGGATAAGTTTTGTGAAGAAGATAAAAAACTGTAAAACCCTTTGTCATTAAAGTTACAACATTTTCTAATTCTATTTCTTTTGGAACTTTAACTAATTTTTTTGTTGGAAAAATTCTATGTGTTGCATATGAACCAATAGGCATTGATGCATACGCGACTTTATCTCCAACTTTAAAATCTTTTACATCTGGACCAATTTTTTCAATTATGCCAGCTCCCTCAATTCCAAGATTTGAGGGTAACTCAACGGGATAAAGACCCGATCTATGATAGGTATCTATGTAATTAAGACCAATAGCTTCATTCTTAATTAAAACTTCACCAGATTTAGGATCATCCAATTTAATATCTTTAAGTTCTAAAACTTCTGGGCCACCATTTTTTGAAATTGTTACTGCTTTCATTTTACAAATGTATCATTATGATAATCTTGAAC
>MDTE01083908.1_pt1 | contig 13185 bp, 5 predicted proteins | sample 811231 | NCBI WGS metagenome assembly MDTE01 (sample SAMN05326651, study PRJNA326480) | marine metagenome | isolation source: seawater | place: Indian Ocean: Red Sea | collected 2010
GCCCCTGCAATGTAAATTGATCCTGAATCTGTAATTGAAGATTCTATAATAAAATTATGATCATTGCTTATATTAGAGTAAACCGATCCAGATTCGAGGTGTGTGTTATTATAATCAAACGATATAGCGAAACTGTAGATATTGGATGCATTGCTTAAGCTAACAGGAACTGTGATAATTTCGTCTTCCTCCCCAAAAATGTCTGGAGTATTTAGTAAACCGCTTGAAAAATATAGATCAATATTATCAATTGGTAGTCTATCAATACTGCCTGCTATGTATTGCATAATAATACTAGCATCAAACGGATTTAAACTTTGGCTGTTGCTTACATCACCAGTTGCTTTCTGTAAATTACTCAATGAAGTATTTCCAATGACATTTTGTAGTATTAGAGATGCATCATTTTCTAAAACTTCAGCATCCCAGTCGATATCTCCATATAATGTATCTATTTCTACATATGAGTCATAAATAAGGGTATCGCTAAACCCAATCTGATCGATAACAATAAGACTTACATCAAAGATACCAGGGTGTCCAAAAGTGTAGTTAATGCTCCCATTAGAGTAGATAATTTCATTTCCTATGTTCCAAACAAGCTGTTGTATTGGGTATGTGCCTTGATCCGATTCATTGATGAAGTTGATTACGTGTGGATATGCACCAGAGTTATTTTGCGATGTAAAGCTTGCAATCGGATAGCTAATATTTTGAAACTGATCACAGCTTCCAAAATCAAATATTGCAGCTCTACCACATTCAGAAGAAAATATATTATTGTAACTGTGTCCTACATCAGATATTAGAGCTATTTGTTGGTTTTCCATAATATCATTACCAAAAAAATACTTTAAGTAATTAAAAAATATAATTGATCTCTCAAGACGATTACTTCCCTGCACCATTGATTCGCAGTCTTGTGTTCCTCCAGTGTCATTTTCTCCAATTAAGTATTGGATATTACGCCTATCATACCTAGATAGTATTGAATCTATGCCTGCATTCTCCATGTACTCATTCAGATCATCAAGTCCGTACTTATAATCATTATATCCAGTGCAACCTTGTGGCACCGACCAAGAAAAAGGCATTTGATATTCGTTGTATCGGTTTTCATCAAAATATAGATAACTTGATGGAGCGGATACAACATAGCGTATCATACCACCGCCTTCTTGATCTGAACCCGCAGCATACCTATTAACAAACTGCCCTCCTGCAGAGTTACCAACTAGTACAATATCCTGTAAATTTGAAAAATTAGAAAGTAAATGTGAAATTAGAGAATCCATAATTGAGAAGGAACTGATGGCATAACTTCTTGGATGTTGAGTAGTTGAGCTAGACTGTTCTCCGCTCGACCAAGGAGTCGTGCCTGACCAAAATACATATTCATTGCTGGGTTGCCAGTGGTTCAAATCAGTAGTGATTAAATATTGAGGAGCAATAATAATAGTTTCTGAAAGGATATTGAATTCTACAGCGTTATCATAAATGGAATTATAATAGTCTTCCGCATTTCTATTCATGCCATGTATGACTATAATTGCTCTATCTACATTAGAGTCTGGAATATATATTTCCTTATTCGAAAATATGGGCAAAATAATTTGATCATTCGATTCTGAAGTAAAAAAGTTTTGATCACCAATTATTTCAACCTGAGAGAAAATAGAATGTAGCGTAAAATTAAAAAATAAAATTTTAGATAATATATTTTTAATTGGCATCAATCATATTTATTCATTTTTTCAATATTTTCCAAAAACTATTTAAAAAAAAGGGGCCTTGAAGCCCCTTTTAATAAAATGATTATTAACCTAAATATCTACGAAGATTTTTACTCCTGGATCTGTGACGTAGACGCTGTATAGCTTTTTCTTTTATTTGACGCACTCTCTCTCTAGTGAGATCAAATTCCTCTCCAATCTCATTTAAAGTCATAGCACTATCTCTATTAATCCCAAAGTACATTTCCAGAACTATTCTTTCTCGCTCAGACAGAGTATCCAATGCACCATTTACTTCCTCGCTCATTGACTCCATCATAATCCTAGCTTCAGGTTCTTCAGCCTCTGAGTCTTCAATAATATCTAGTAGGCTGCTATTTTCTCCTTCCTGAAAGGGGGAGTTAAGTGAACTGTGACGACGGGAATATTGCATAGCCATAAGCACTTCATCACCACTCATCTCAAGCTGAGCACCAATCTCATCCCCTTTGGGTTGTCTTTCAACTTCAGCCTCAAGTTTTTCTGCAGCCCTAGTTATTTTTGTAATTGTGCCTACACGATTGAGAGGCAAACGAATTAACCTTGATTGCTCAGCAAGCGCTTGAAGTATAGACTGTCTAATCCACCAAACAGCATAAGAAATAAATTTAAATCCCCGAGTGTGATCAAAACGCTTGGCTGCTTTAATCAAACCCATATTTCCTTCATTAATAATATCTGCTAGAGATAAACCATTTCCTTGATACTTTTTTGCGACAGAAACAACAAAGCGGAGATTTGCCTCAACCAATTCTTTCATGGCCCTCTCATCGCCTTTTTGGATTCTTATTGCAAGCTCTACTTCACGATCGGGTGGGAGTGGATTATATCTACCAATTTCAGCAAGGTACATACTTATACTACCACTGGAAACTTTACTAGGTCGCCCTTTCTTTTTAGGCGCTGATTCGGAGCTATTTTCCTTATCTAGTGTAGCTACCTCAGCTTTCACTTGTTCTTCAAGATTTTCTTTTGATTTCTTATTGGATTTAGGCAATGAATAACCCCCTGAAAGTATAAACTTATTAAATTAAAAAAGTCTAAAGCCTACTAAATTACAAAAAAAATTCTATTTTATAAATAAAATCTTTTGTGTTGCCTTTTTAGCACCAGACTCAGCTAAAACAATGTAATTCCCTGTAGGAATATTATTTGATGGCGACCAATGAATCGTTTTGCTTGAATTTTTTTGAACAAACGAAGAAAGTTTAGTCACCAACCTACCATTTAAAGAGAAAATTGAAATAAGCACAGGGCCGGTTTTAGAACTTGTAACAGAAAAACTGACACCGCTATTAAAGGGATTAGGATAGGCTGAGTCCATTGTAAATGATTGCGGAAATAAAATTATTTCTTCTTCATTTTCATTAGATACAAAATTTGGATATATCTCGATACCAGCGGGAGAAAATTTCAAAAGCTCATGGCTATCTATTCCGTACCAGCCCTCAACACTATTTTGGTTGGGATAAGTCATAATTGAAAAATGCTCAACAGATTCTTTAAAATAAAGTCTTTTCTTTCCCCCAAACGCATAAAGAATTTCAGAATCTGAAACGATAATATTTAACTGATTTGGTGGAATGCCCTCATTTATAAGTTTTGAAAATGAAGTTTGCAATGCAGATATTAGATCATTTCCATTCAACGAATATTCCTGCATAATAAGCAACATAATTAATTGAGAGTCGATAACACGGTTCCATCCCCCTTCATTCCAAGCCTCCCCTCCAAAAGTATCAGGAGGATAGGATACTAACCAGTTTTCATCATTACCATCATTTGTAATTAAATTGTAAAGTATATTTTTATTTACTGTTCCATTATGAATGAGACTAAATGGTTTTTCGTTAAAATAAAATATCCAAGGATGTGGATTTGGGATTGAAATTGCACCCGAACTTGCCATCCTTAAATGACCTAAAGCAATACTGCTTGCGGAATTACCTAAGAGGGAATCAACTGTTGACCAATATAATGTTGAATCTTGTTTTGCTGTGATACTTGACCTTTGAATTAAAGCTATAGAATTCGAATCAAAACCACTATAACCCAACAACGACCATCCATCCATCATTGGCGCCGATTGGTCAAATAGTGAATTTAGTTGTGAATTGATATCTTGAAGGTCATTTGAAGATAATGTTGAGAAAATTCCAGCCTTACTAACGACAGCCCAAAGTTTGCAAGCTCTTATCGGCGTTATAGAAAGATAAATAACAATTAGACAATAAAAAAGTTTAAAAGTTTGTTTGCTACAAAAGTAAGAATTTAGTTTGAATTCAAGGGGTTTTTTATGCATGTGCAAATATCGATTTTTTCTAAATTACCTTACTTAATTCCTTTCAAAAATTTAAACTTATTGAATATCCTTGAACATGACTAAAAACACCATAATCAGAATAAACATAATCGATATTTAACATGGGTCCTCTTGGGATCTTGTATTTTATGCCTGTCCCAAAAGATATACCATGTTGCGGACCTACAGTCTTTCTAGAGGAATCTAAATCATAAAAACTATGAGATTTACCTAAACGAAATGATACCAAATCCATTACTGAATATTCAAAACCTAAGTTTATATATTCTGGATTATTGTTTGGGTGTATTGCATCAACCGCAACCAAAAAACCCATGGTTGGAGAAAAGGCGAACTTTTTACTTAAACCAAACCTAAATAATAACGGAAGAGGCCACTGGCTTGTCCCAAGACTTCCATCAATCCTATCATTATTACCATAAATCGTTTCATCAATATCAATATCTACCAAAGTATTAACACCTTGCATTCCTAACTTTCCACCAAAATTAGAAATACTCATTCCTATGTTTAAATTGCTTTTAGTTACAAACATTGTTCCAATATCTACAGCATAACCCTGAGCTTTCATTTGCCAAATAGATTCCTGAATGAATTTTGTTTGGAACCCAAAAGAAAATCTATCAGTTAACTTTTTTGCATAAGCAATGCCCATTGATATGTTCCCAGCGTCAAATTTTTGGCCATACTCATTGGGCTCTGGATCTTGAACGGTACGTACCATCATTTCATCCATTGTAATTGAAGTAAATGTTAGTCCTATGCTTCCATATACACCTATCGGAATAACAGCAGAATTATAGTAGAAATTTGTTTCTACTAACCAAGGAGTGTAAAAAGATTGGACCTCTGTTTGATTTAAGCTAGCAATACCAGCTGGATTCCAGTAAATAGAACTTGCGTCATCAGCAACAGAAACATAAGCGCTCCCCATGCCTATACTCCTTGCTCCTGGACCTATCTCTAAAAATGCAGCTGAGGTAGTAGCTACATTATTTTGCGAATAGTTAAATGATTGCAGAACTAAAATTAATATAACTAACAAACGTATTATCATTTTATGACTGCAAATTTACCAGTGTGTTCTCCAATACCTGGGGCATTAATATGATAGAGGTATACTCCATAGGCAATATCTAAATTATCGCTAGATAACATGTTCCAAGATTCAGTACCGTTCTCAAAAGAATCTTCATGATGTAGTGTATTTACTAAATAACCAGACAAGGTAAAAATTTTAATGGTGCATTCACTAGGTAGGTTAATGAAATCAATTTTTCTTGGCCCTCTTCCAGATTCGTACTGATGTCTTGGTTCCCATGATGCAGCAACAATATATGGATTGGGAACCACAGCAATTTTATCGAGTTGGCTAGATGCTACAGCATTATCAACTCTTGAAGGAACAGTAGTAAAACTATATACATCAGATACTGAAAAGGGTCTATCTATTTCAATATGGAAAATATCTCCTACTTCTGGATGAATGACCTCAAGAAATGTGGTGTCATATAGCGTAGTATCCGTATAGATAGTATCATTAGATGTGAACAAAGTATCATAGATTGTTGTGTCTCTTATAGCTAAGGAATCTTGACTAAAACGTATGGTAATTAGAGGACCATCTGCAATAGCACCGTATGGTCGGATGGATATGGATTCATCAGGGTCCCAATTCCCGTCCTGATTGAAATCTGAAATTCGGAAAGGAGGCTCATCATTGTGAGTAATATTTTTAATTCTAAACGGCACAACTTTTCCATTAGGGTCTACATTAACAGAATCTCCTAGATTTCCCTCAAATTGTATTTCAAAATCTGCAGGATAAAACCTTGATACATTCATAGCAATAAGACCATAGTTACAATCCCCTATTGACCATCTTGTTGAATCTTCATTTAAATCGTAAGGTTTATCTTTTATAATTACACGCATGCCATCAAAAATAGGATTATCAGTTTCTCCATTGATAGTTTCTAGATTATTTAGATGAAAATATCTATAACTAACAGTTACTTCACCATCATTAAGAAGTTCTGGGTTTTTAATGATAAATAATCCTAGTTCAGGATGTAATTCATAATCATCACCATGAAAGTAGTTAATAGTCCCATCTGTATTGGTAACAGAAACTGGATTGATCGTGTCGTAAACAGTGCTATCATTAATAATGGTGGAATTAATTCTAATTTTCGCATCAATATTATCAAAAGTACATATTGCACTACTATCACCATTAATTTTCAAAGTTTCTAAAATTAAATCTTGATTACGAACACTAAATGTAAGGTCATCAGCAGTTTGTAGCGTGTCAAAAACAATTTGATATTCCTTTGTTTCTTGTATAGAAAAAGGATCTACAACCTCTACATAAATATCTCCTGACCCATATCCTGAGATATGTTTAATAAATTGTTCATTCTCTGCAACTGTATTAGCTGGAACATAGCCCAAAACAGGTGGATTTGGAGTGACTACTGCAGCATTCTCACTTAGACTAACCACGTTCCCTTTGTAATCGAGATCTAATGTAACTGAACATTCAGAAGGTGCAATAGGCTGCAGATTATCATTAGGTGTAAAACCATTCTCAAAAAAATCAAGGTCATAACCTTTATCATATGCCGTAACGGCATAATAATATTTTTGACCATTTACAACATTATTTGAATCCACATAGATATATTCAAGTCCTCTGTCTTCTCCCATATCAAATTGTACACCATTATAACCAATTGGATGGGGACCCATAAGACCATTCTGAAGATCAAAAATTGCCAAAGGCTCCTTAAATGTAATATTACCATAGGCATCAGTAATTGTATAGGCATCTATAAAACCAGCATCTGTGCTCCTGTAAATACGATAGCCCTCAAAGTCTCTTCCATATATTGGGTCCATAGACTTTTCAGATAATGCATTCCAATATAAAGTAACCTTATTATCTCCAGGTACTGCAGTCATGGTAGGTTTTAAAGGCGGTTTTGCAAAACTATAGTCATTATCATAAATATTTTGCATAGTATTTGTATTTCTTAAAATGTCAGCCATGTTCTCACCATAAACCATAGCAATAGCAAATTTTTTCTTTTCTCCTGGCTGAAGAGAAATATATCCAGACCCATATAAAAAAGTCTGGTCAACATTTTGTTCTGGAACTTGGAAGATTCCAGGTGTTAGCTGACTCCACATCACCTCATCATTTGAAGGGTATACGCTCGGATATGGAGCAGAATAAAAGCTAGTTAATCCTATTTGGTCAGATTCATCGTTATCAGTTATCTCAAAATTTGGTTCACCTAAATCAGGAATTCCATTGCCTTCTGTACCATCTTCATCAGGGCCAGTGTAGTTGAGGTGATACTCTGCAAGTCCATCTGCTCCAATATCATCTAATTCCGGGTCCCAATCTCCGTCATTATCGATACCATCGAACTGACTCTCATCAATCATGCCATCTCCATCATTATCAATACCATCATTCGGATTTCCTGGAGATTCTAAAAAACTCCACCCAAAATAAGCAGGTTTGAAACCACCATAGGAAGTACTCCAATTATCATGATCCCATTGGAAAACCATGTCATTTTCAGTATCAAACCAAGCATCATCGTCACTAAAACTAGATGGCCCACCCACATCTGCATCTCCATACATTCCAAATACGACACTATCTAATACACTAGTACCAAGATTGGTAATCCAATAAGTGACTATTAATATATCCTCAGCAGCAGGGTGATTCCATTGATAACCTCGTACATCTAGCTGGATTCCTAAACCTCTTCGATGATTATCTGGATCCTCTGATAAGGAATCTGGCACATCATTTTCATCAGGCCAGAACTCAAATTCACTATTATAGTAATCATCAACAACAAAGTAGGATTCTTGATCTGCTCGAACATATTTTCCATACTGTCCATTCCATTCACCATCCCAGTCGGACGGCCTGTTTGGCCACGATTCAGGCCATGAATTAATATTATCACTCATCGCGAGGTTTTCTTGGTTTGGATTTGCATATCCAGTAAGAGGCTCAAAGCTCCAAGGTGTACCTTCGGGAGAGTCATCTGTAAGGCCAATCGTACCATCAGATATAATATGCTTCCTATTTCCATTTATATCAACAACACTAGCTGCAATTACAGGAGAAAATTCAAAAATATAGGCATGTCCTGAACCAATGGGATAAACTCCTGAAAAGGCACTACTTAAATCACCAATTGCACCGTGGTTATAAATTCTGGTAAGAACCCTATTCCCAGAATGCACTCCATCTTTTCTATCTTCCCGCCCCATTGCTTTTGCTGCAGAGTTAGTTCTTAGAAGATATTTTTTATTGGGATATTCTTCAGAATAAACTCTAATAAAAAAAACTAAGAATATGGTTAGGTTTAGAAAAAGTTTCATAAAATCATTTTAAAGATAAAGAAAAACCTAACCTTATTTGCCTTGGTGCGGAGTAATAGGTTGGTTCAATTAGATACTCATCAAGTGAATTCAAACTTGGACCACTATATTGAGGGGTGTACGTTGGAATAAGCGAATAGGATGATCTGCCAGTATCACCATATACTGTAAGCTCATTTCTTATATCAAATAGGTTATAAACATTAATGTGAGCTGTTAGTTGTAAAGCTTTATTAATAGGGATATTGAAAAATCCTCGGAAATCAATATTATATGTTGCAGGTTTCCTTCCATTGTTTTCAAAGGATGTTCTTTGCCCTTGAGTATTGGTGGTTGTATACGGAAAACCGCTTCCATAATTAAAAATAAGACTAACTCCTGAAAATTTAGTTGGATGGTATGTTGCTGTACCATTGATAGTATGACGCTGGTCCCAATCAAGAGGTACAAGCATTTTTTCAGGTTCAATATCTGATTGTTCATCGTAAAATGCTGCTGTGGGATCAGAAGCGTTTCCTTCTGATATAGAGTAAGTATAATCAAGATTTCCTGAAAAACTTTGTTTTGATCTCTTTGAAAGAGCCATCGTAATTCCTTTTGAATTTGCATGGTCCTTATTCACATATACTCCATATCTATCACCTGCAATGAAGGAATTTTTTATTTCAGTAGAATTTAGATTGCGAATATCTTTATAGTATCCTGTTAGCTCAACACCGACATCTCTACCAATTTGTTGAGAAAAACCCACCTCATATTGTGTGGTTCGCTGGGGCTCCATATTTGCATTCCCCATGGTAGAATTAACCCCAGAAGCAGCTGGAACTTCAAATTCTGGATTATTGTAGATGTAACTAAAGTTTGGATTCTGAAAAAAATGTCCATAAGAAAAATGTAAATATCCCTTATCAGTTATCGGGAATGCTAAGGCAAATCTTGGACTAATCTGTGTTTTAGGCGTAGCCTTATCATACCATGGGTCTCCTTCTGCATTGCTGTTTAATCTTTCATCTAAGGTCTTCAAGTTTGCGTTGTCCATTTCATCTTCAGAAATCTGGCCATCGTTATTCTGATCGTGCCACCTATTAATTGGCATAACCGGTGATAGGTAATTTGGATCTCTATAATCGTTAAGTACCCAAAATTTAGAATCAAAATAATCATACCTTATCCCAATATTTACTACTAAATCCTCTTTCTCTATTTTATCTTGAATATATGCAGAAAACTCAACAGGATGGCGACCATCAAGAGTATCATCAGTAAAGGGATTAACCATGGATTGAAATGAATCATGGATTTCATTATCCTCTGGCTCTCTAACTACTGGTTCGAATTGTGTATATGATGCTTGAAGGACAGTAAGATTATTATATGTTATAGATGTTTTACGATACTCCGCTCCCAGCTTAATTTGATGATATCTATTGAGCTGACTGGTCAGATCAGTTTTAAAGGTATTAACTATAGATTTTCTACTATATACATCCATGTAGTTTCCACCAACTTCGTAATTATTACCCGTAGCATAGTCAAAAATGCGAGGATCTGTATTATAAATGTCTGTTTCCAAAATAGCTGCCCCGTATAACTGCTCATATGATAAAGTATCGATTATTTTGTAAAAATTGGGGTCATTACTCAAATGCTCTCGAAAGTGATTTTCAGCATTTGAGAACATGATATTTGCAAAAGTGGATTGGTTAATTGAAATATCCGTCCTGAAAATATTCCCTTTCCTAGTACTAAATGCATAAGGCCTTCCCATAGGATTCCAACGATATGCATGTGAATAGCTTTGGGATTCTGTATCACTAAACATACGATTATAGCCGAATTTAATTGTTGGAGTAACTCTCCAACTGAATTTTGCTTGGTAGGTTAATTGATCATTCCAATTCATAGGAACCCAATCAAACTCATCGTTAGACCTTAAAGAATCAATATACAAGAAGAGGTTATCTTGGTATTCAGAAGGAGCCCAAAGACTATCTTGAAGAACTAAGTCACCATTCCCAAGACCAACGGCTGAATCAATTTGAAACATATTTTGAGATTCTGACCATAAATAAGAATTTGGTTCAAAAATATGCTCACCAAAAAGGTATCCATTATTCTTCTTTTTACGACCAGAAATAAAAAAAGAAAGCACCCCTGGTATTATAGGACCTTCAATATTCGCTTTAAGATCTGTTATGTTATCCCAACCCATATCATTCACCCTAGGAAATAAAGGGAAAGATGAATTAGAATAATAGACTTTGTCACTGGATATAAAATAGTCCCCCATATTACCACCAATACTTCCAGAATATTCAGAGAAATCACCATCCTTTGTAACAATATTGACAATACCAGACATTGCCTGACCATATTCTGCATTAAATGTTCCGCTAATAAATTGGAGTTCCTGAATAGCATTGTTTTCAATTTCAACAGCCATGCCTGAATTGTAAGGATCAGTAACCGTGATACCATCAACCATATAAGAAATTTCACCTCCTCTTCCGCCCCGCACATGAATCTCACCACCTGTTGAAACTACACCTGCTTGGAGTGCTAATACATCCTCAAATTCTTCAACGGGTAACATTTCAACTTCTTCGCTGCTTATATTTGATTGTGAATACGTTACATCAGTTTGGATCATTGGTCTTTCAGCCTGCACTACGACTTCTTCTAGTCCAACTGCACTTTGGACAAGTTTACCATCCAAAGTGGTTGTAAGATCAACTCGAATTCTGACATCATCCATAACTAATGTCTGATAACCTATCATGCTGACTCTAACTTTGTATGCCCCAGGAGATATCTGCAAGATAAAATAATTACCCTCAATATCCGTAGCCGCACCCAAAGCAGTGCCCTCAATCATAACATTAGCTCCGATCAAAGGTTCTCCAGTTTCTTTATCCAAGACCTGACCAGAAAGTTTTCCAGTTGTTCCTGCTATTATATTATTAAATGAAAGAAGCAATCCTAACAGGAAAATAATTTGTGTGTTTTTTTTCATTCTTACACTATCTCTACCATAATTGAAGAAATAATTATTTGACTAAAACCAACTTTTTAATCGAGTGATAACTTGAGGTATTCATCTCATAAAAATACATTCCTGACGGAAGCAGAACTCCTTCATTATTTTGACCACTCCACGTAACAGTATACTTTCCAACATCCATAGTCCTATTCGTGAGAGTAGCAACCTTCTGTCCAACCAAATTAAATATGGAAATATTAACGTGAGACTTCTCTGCAATATCAAACTGAATTTTTGTTTCTGGATTAAAAGGGTTTGGATAATTTTGATGTAAAGCAAATTCAAAAGGAGTTATCTGCGGTTCCTCTAAAGAAACCGTTGCTCCGACAGCTAATTGAACTGTGATGCTATATTCATCAGGTATTAATAGCCTTGATATACCATCAATTAAGAGCTCATCTTCAATGGAAAAACCATCATAAACACCATACATACCTACTTTAACCTGAATTGAATCATGGGCAGTTCCACCAAGATCTACAGTGCCACTGTAAGGGGATACGGTAAGCCATGTAAAATCATCACCCTCTTTAATCCTAATATTATCCACAGCAACTCCATAACCCCAATTTCCACCGCAATCTGTATATTGAAGTCCCACTCTAAATTGAGTTGAACCTTCTAAATAGGGATGAAGGTTAATCATATAAGAAAACCAGTCATATCCAGTAGAAAGAGTGCTGTCAATTAAAGTCCATGATGCACCTTGATTAGTTGAAACATGTACAAGAAAATCATCAGCATAAGTTCCTCCATCTTCGCATGGCCCGCTTGGATTAGGAAAAAATAAATCAAACATTAAAAACGGAGGATACATACCGCTAGTACTAAAATCATAAGATACTAGCATTGGGCTGGCAGGATCTTCAGGAAGATCTCCGGCAGCATCATCATTGTAAAACCCAAACTGACCACCATTATCTGGAACATCAAAATTTAAATAGGTTGATGAAGCCATCGCAGAATCTCCAACGGACCATAACCCATCTGCATCAGAAAAAATGGCAAAGTAATTTTCCATATCATCCCACAAAATATCCATAGCAGCATCAACATTTGATAGTTCAATAGAAGATAGATCAAAATCTATGTGTGTTGTATCAAAATTTGCGATTGTTATATCATACTCAACATACTGACCTGCCATCAGTTGTTCAGAACTGAGTGCCAAAGGAGAGACTTGGAATGGCCCCCTAGGTGTTGAACAAATTTCAGCACTGGGTTCTGACTCCCCCTCATCATATTCAGTAGTTATTGTAAAACAATACTCAACATCATTTTCAAGGTTTTCTATAGTAAACTCTGATGAGTCAACGGTTCCAACCAAGGCACCATCCATGTAAACGTTATAATGATTAAATGTCCCACACATATTTGGATCAAAATTTGGATCAGAAGGGTCTGCTTCATTGCCCCAAACACGAATGTCATCAACAAACCATGCTTCACCGTAACCTACAGCATCATAATAACGAAATGCAATATGGATTGTGTTGCCTACATATTCAGAAATGTCTATACCATTAGCAAAAAAATCTTCACCCACTTCAGCAGGATCTGATACGAAAACCACATCCCATGTCACACCACCATCAATTGAGACCTCAACCATATTTGAATCATTTGCATCCTCTGGA
>MDTE01014659.1_pt1 | contig 13184 bp, 13 predicted proteins | sample 811231 | NCBI WGS metagenome assembly MDTE01 (sample SAMN05326651, study PRJNA326480) | marine metagenome | isolation source: seawater | place: Indian Ocean: Red Sea | collected 2010
GCAATATATCCAATAAATATAACAGGTGTCCATTTTAAATGACCAAAGAAAGTATAATAACCTCTAGCTTGACCCATTAAAGCTACTCCAGCTGCTGAGCCAATTGATAATAAACTACCCCCCACTCCTGTAGTAAGTGTAACCAATAACCACTGATCAATTGACATTTCAGGTCTCATGGTAATGACTGCAAACATTACAGGAATATTATCTACAATCGCAGACAAAACCCCTACAATTGAGTTAGCTATAGTTGGCCCTAATCCATCATATAATATTTCTGAGACCAACGACAGATAACCGATAAAACCAAGACCACCAACACTTAAAATAACACCAAAGAAAAAAAGTAATGTATCCCATTCAGCTCGTGAAATTTTTTTGAAGAAATCAAATTTATTATCTTCTGATTCTGGATTGTAAGTTACTTTTAAATAATAAGAATACAGACCAAGAAGTCCTAGTCCAAACATCATACCAAGCATTGGTGGCAAATGTAAAATATTATGAAAGTTTACTGCACTAAATATCGTAAAAAGACCAAGGAAAATAATCATTCTTCCTCCTCTTTTCATAAAAACTTTATCAGAACTTACTTGAGGACTTTCTTTTGGAATAAAGAAGTACATAATTGTTGCAGGAATTATATAATTAATAACTGAAGGAATAAAAATATTAAAAAAAGTAAAAAATTCAACAATACCAGCTTGCCAAACCATTAAAGTGGTTATATCCCCAAAAGGACTATAAGCACCTCCAGCATTAGCAGCTACTACGATATTAATACAACCTATTGAAATAAATTTACTATTACCTTTTCCGCAAGCCATTAATACGGAGCACATAACTAGAGCAGTGGTTAAATTATCTGCAATGGGAGATAAAAAAAATGTAATTATGCCAGTAAATATAAATAACTGTCTAAAACTAAAACCTCTAGATGTTAGTTGGTATCTAACTACATCGAAAACTTTTCTTTCTTCCAATGCATTAATGTAAGTCATAGCTACTAGCAGAAACAAAAATAATTCTGCAAATTCAAGAATGTTATGTTCTAGAGCATGCTCAATTTCTTTTCCATAAGACTTATCACCAGAAAAATAAAAAGCGATAATAGCCCATATGATAGCAGCAGACAGAATAACTGGTTTGGATTTTCTTAGATGACTAAATTCTTCAGCCATAACAACAGCATAAGCAACAAAAAAGACTGCTAAGCTTAAAAAGCCTACATAAGAAGTGGTTAAATTAATTTCCATATTTTTAAACTAAAGCTAATAACAGTCTTTTCAATACCGAAGTCATATAAATTATTGTGCATTGCTTCGTCAATAAAAAGTGACTTTTTTGGCATACTAGCTTTATCAAATAATAATTTACTGTGAAAATGTGGAACAACTTCATCATTTATTCCACTAATTATTAATAAAGGAGATTTAATTTTATCAATTTTACTTAAATTATCAAATTTATCCTTAACAAGTAATTTAGTTGGGTAAAATTTGTATCTTTTATTAGCTACATCAGCGATTGATGTAAAAGGGGCCTCTAGAACAGTGCAAAGGAAATTATATTTTAAATTTAACTCAATAGCGACTCCTGAGCCAAGAGATTCTCCATAATTTATTATATCTCCAGAATTAAATTTTGTATTTTTTATAATCCACTCAATTGTAGCCCTACCATCTAAATATAGATTGTTTTCAGTTGGAGTGCCTTTGTTCCCACTAAAACCTCGCCAACTAACTATAAGTGTAGAAAAGCCTACGTCATTATATCTTTTAATACGGTAAGCTCTTTCTCCTATATCAAATGAGTTACCATGAAAGTAAACCAAAATAGGTTTATCTGATTGCCCCTCATAAAACCAAGCCAAAAGGCTGATTTTATCTACTGTTTTTATGATTATCTCGCTAGTATTTTCTAAACCATAGTCTTCAGGACAATTTGGAGTTTTACTAGATTTGTTAAATACAATCTTACGTTGAAAAAAATACAAAAGAAAACCAAAAAAAATGTATAGAAAAAATAGAAAAAATATGTAATTCATAATTAATAAATACAGATTTAAAATGACTGCATCAATAGAAGTATATAATCCAATGAGCGCCTATAATGGAGCTATAAAGACATTAGAGAAAAATGGCATAAGAGCAACAAAACAACGTAGAGTTTTAGCTAAACTTATTTTTGATAAAGGTAAAAGACATATATCTGCAGAAAATTTATTTGATGAAGTAAAAAAAGATGAAAGAAAAATATCAATGGCAACAATTTATAATACCTTAAAACAGTTCACAAATTTAGGACTTATAAGAGAAATTGTAGTTGATCAAAACAAATCTCTATATTGTAATAATAATGAAAGTCACTATCATTTATATATTGAGGATGAAGGAAAAGTTATAGATATTCCTACCAAAAATATTGATTTAGATATTCCTTCAATACCAGCATGTTTAAAACTGCATCAAATTGATGTAATTGTTAGAATTAGAACACTGAAAGATAAAAGAAATTAGTTTTAATGACTAGTAAAAAGTTGTGGTCTCCTTCCACAACAGAAAATAATATTAATCTTTTTATTGATAGTCTAGATGAAAAAGAAAAATTCAACTCATATGAAGATTTACATAAATGGAGCATAGAAAAAAAAGAGATTTTTTGGGATAAATTTTGGGAATTTACAAATATAATAGGTGAAAAAAAAGATATAATTTTTAAAGAATCAAAACATTTTATTGAAACAAAATTTTTTGAATCATCCTCATTAAACTATACTGAAAATTGTCTTCAAAATAATAATGACAATCAAGATGCTATAATCTTTTATGATGAACAAAGAAATTCTAGAAGAATAAAATGGAAAGAATTACGATCAAATATATTTAAAGTAGCACAATTTTTTAAAAGTAAAAATATAAATCAAAAGGATAGGATTGCAGCTGTACTGCCGAATATACCTGAAACAGTTGAAGCTTTTTTAGCTTGCGCACAAATAGGGGCAATTTGGTCATCATGCTCATCTGATTTCGGGCCAAAAGCTATAATAGATAGATTTAAACAAATTAACCCAAAAATGCTAATAATTACAGATCATTACTTTTATAATAATAAGAAAATTAATACTTTAAAATATGTTAAATTAATTATTAATGAAATACCTTCAATTGAAAGTATAATTATTATTCCTTTTGGAGTCGATAAAATATTGATTGAAGAATTTAAATATACAAATTGGAATTCAATTTTAAATCAAAAAGATAAATATGAAATTTTTGAAAAATTTAATTTTAATCACCCTCTATACATATTATATTCAAGTGGAACGACAGGTGTACCTAAATGTATAGTTCATGGGGCTGGAGGATCTTTAATACAGCATAAAAAAGAACATCAACTACATTTGGATATTAATGAAAATGATAAGGTTTTTTATTTTACAACTTGCGGTTGGATGATGTGGAATTGGCTCATATCAAGTTTAGCCTCAAAAACTACTATTGTATTGTATGATGGTTCACCATTTTATCCAAGTAATGAATATTTATTTGAGATTGCAGAGAAAGAAAATATTACATTTTTTGGGACAGGTGCAAAATATATAGATTATTTGAAGCAAAATAAAATTACTATTAAAAATAAATATAAATTATCTAAACTTAAAACTCTAGCTTCAACAGGCTCTCCACTTGTACAAGAGTCGTTTGATTATGTTTACAAGAGTATAAAAAAAAATTTGCATTTAGCGTCTATAAGCGGAGGTACAGATATAGTTTCTTGTTTTGTGACTGGAAATCCAAATATGAATGTATATTCAGGTGAAATTCAATGCGCAGCGTTAGGAATGGATGTTGATATTTTTGATCAAGATGGCAACTCTATTAAAGAAACAAAAGGTGAGCTAGTTTGTAAAACTCCTTTTCCCTCCAAGCCTATATATTTTTGGAATGATAAAAATAATATCAAATATTTGGAAGCATATTTTAAGACATACAATAACATTTGGCATCACGGTGATTATTGTGAAATAACTAAAAATAATGGATACATAATCTATGGGAGGTCAGACGCTACATTAAATGCTGGAGGAGTAAGATTTGGAACTGCAGAACTCTATAGAGTTGTAGAAAATATTGATAAAATTATTGAATGTGTTGCAGTAGAGAGAAATTTGTATGTAGATACAGAAGTTATACTATTTCTCAAATTACAACCAAAATATAAGCTAAATGAAGAATTTATAAAATTAATCAAATCAGAAATTAGGTCTAACCTTTCTCCGAAACATGTCCCAAGCAAAATCTTTGAAGTATTTGATATTCCAAAAACAAAAAGTGGTAAAATAGTTGAACTATCTATTAAAAATATAATAAATGGATTAGAAATAAAAAATAAAAATACTTTAGCGAATCCTGATTGCTTAAAAGAGTATGAACATATATATCAAAAGTTAAACAAGGAATAATTTATGCCGAAACGGATTGTCATATCAAAATTAGGTGGACCTGAAGTTTTAAAATACCAAGACTACAATCTTCAAAGCAATATTAAAAATAATGAAGTAAGAATTAAACATACTGCAATTGGATTAAATTTTATAGATACATATCATAGAAGTGGTATCTACCCAATACCATCAAATTTACCCATATGTCCTGGTATGGAAGCATCTGGTGAAGTTATTGGCTTAGGCGATGATGTTACTAACTTTAAAATAGGTGATAGAGTTGCTTATGCTACACCACCTATTGGCGCATATTGTGAAATTAGAGATTTTCCAGAAGAAAAGTTAATATTAATTCCTGAATTTTTAGAAAATGACGAAGTTGCCTCAATTCTTTTGAAGGGAATGACTGTAGAATATTTGTTTGAGCGTTTATATAAAATAAAAAATAGTGAATTCATTTTATTTCACGCAGCAGCTGGTGGAGTAGGTTTAATCGCATCTCAATGGGCAAAATCAGTTGGTTGTAGAATGATTGGAACTGTTAGCACAAAAGAGAAAGCTAAAATAGCTAAAGAAAATGGATGTGAATTCACAATTAATTATAAAGAAGAAAATGTTTCTGAAAAAGTTATGGAAATAACCAATAATAAAGGTGTTCCTGTTGTTTATGACGGAGTAGGAAAAGAGACTTTTCAAGAGTCTATAAACTCACTTGCACCTAGAGGATTGATAGTATCTTTTGGTCAATCTTCAGGAATGGTTGAAGAAATTGATATGCATAAAACTTTTAATCCAAAAAGTTTATTTTATACTAGGCCCAATCTTATGAATTACACTTTAAATAGAGAAGAATTAGTTAAATGTTCTCAAAGTTTATTTAAAAAAATGAAAAAAAACGAAATTAAATCTAATATTTATATGAAATTTAAACTCGAGGAAGCTTCTAAAGCTCATGAAATTTTACAATCAAGAAAAAGTTCTGGATCTATTATATTGGAACCATAAAATGGCGACCCCTAGGAGAATCGAACTCCTCTTTCCTGGATGAAAACCAGGTGTCCTAACCGATAGACGAAGGGGTCATAAGAGAAGTTATATACATATTAAACTTAATATTTCAAATTATTTAATCAATTTTCATTATATCTTTAATAATAATTTGAGGTACTAATTCTGAATTAAATTTATCAATAGATACAGTACATGAAAAATAAAACTGATATTGAATAAATTTTTCTAAATAGTCACCTAAAATAGTTTTTTTTGAATTAAAACAAATACCTTTAATTTTTTGCCCCATATCATTTTCAAAAAAAATTAAAAGATGTTGATTTTTTATAATTTTAATTGAATTAATTTTTACATCTTTTAGAATAAAAATTGGCTCTGGATTGCCTTTACCAAAAGGTTGCAATTTTTCAATTACATTAATTAAATCAATATTAATATTATTTACTGAGATTACAGAATCAAAATTATCAATTCTCTCAAATAAACTTTTATTATATCTAGAAAGGGATTTTGATATATATTTTTTAAAATCTTTTAAATTCGAATAATTAATTTTAAATCCTGCAGCCATTGAGTGGCCTCCTCCACTGATTAAAATATTTTCTTGCTTAGCATTCAAAATGATTTTACCTAAATCAACATTGCCAATAGATCTAGCTGAGCCAACTCCAATATTATCTTCAAAAGAGATAGCAACAGTTGGTTTATAATAAATGTCACTGATTTTACTTGCAATAATTCCTAAAATCCCTTGATGCCAATTATTTCCATAAACTAATATAAATGTTGAATTACTCTGTTTAGTAGCTTGCTCAATTGCATCTTCAAAAATTATATTTTCTATTAATTTTCTTTTTTCATTTAATAAATAAAGTTTCTTGCTTGTAGAACTTATCTGTTCAATATCATTAGATATTAACAATTTAGAAGCAAGAGAGGAATCATCAATTCTACTAGCTGCATTAATTTGTGGACCAACAATAAAACCTAAATCTTGAGAAGTAGGTGGTGAACTAATTTTAGAATTATCAATTAAATTTGCAATACCTTTATGATATCTTTTATGTATTAGCTCTAATCCTTTCTTTACAAATAACCTATTATAGTTTTTTAATTCAACAACATCGCAAACAGTTCCTAAAGCTACTAGGTCTAGATAAACTAAAAGATTTGGTTCTATTATTTTTTTAAATTTATTCAATTTCCTCATTTTTTTTCTAAGATACATCAGAAAAAGAAATGTAACACCAACAGCTGCTAATTGTTTGTAATTGCTATTATCGTCAACTCTATTAGGATTAATTATAGCAAAAACATTAGGCAAAATTGTTTCACTTAAATGATGATCAATAACTATAACATCAATGTCTCTAAAATCCTTGTTATCAATAATTTGATTTGCAGTAGTACCGCAATCCAAAGTAAAAATTAAATCAACTTTATTATCTAACATTTCTTTCATTAATTTAATATTAGGCCCATAACCATCTACTAATCTGTTTGGAATTTTTATAATTATTGAAGGAATAAAGTTTATTAAAAATTTATATAAAATTGCAGCTGAAGTAGAACCATCAACATCGTAATCAGCAATAATTCCAATTTTTTGTTTCTTTTCTATTGCTTCAACAACCCTTAATGCTGCATTATCTATATCTTTTAATTCATTTGGGTTTGGAATATCATTATTTATATTTGGATTTATGAAATTTTCAACAGATTCACTATCAACATCTCTAATTGTTAACAGTTTTCCAAGAAGATATGTTAAATTAAATTTTTGACTTAAATGAATTGCTTTTCTTTCATCAAAATCTTTAAGTTTCCATCTTCTACCCAATAAAGATTTTTTATTTTCAATATTTATAATGTCAATGCTCAATTGCGATTAATGAAATATTATCTAGAATGAAATTAAGATCTGAAATTTTTTTTACAGCACTTAATAATTCAGATGATTTAATTTTGTGAGTGGTAATTACAATTGGTATACTATCAGAGTTATTATCTGGAATTTGAAGTATTTGCTCTACAGAAATATTTGCATCATTAAAATAACTTGTTATTATTGAAAGAACTCCAGGCTTATCTATAGCTCTAATTCTCAAATAATATTTAGATTCCAATTCAGATGAATTAAATTTTTTATATTTTACAAGGTTAGATTTTTTAAAACCAAGAGATTTATAATCACTATTATTAGATATTTCATAAATATCAGATAAAACTGAACTTGCAGTTGGTAGACCACCAGCACCTTCTCCTTCTAAATATAAATTTTTAAGCTGATCTGTTTCAATATTAATAGCATTTAGGGGGCCGTTTGTGTTTGTAATAGGTTTTTTTTTAGATATTAGCTTGGGTTTTGTAGATGCATATATTTTATTGTCTATAATAGAACATTCAGATATCAACTTAATTCTATAGCCTAATTTTTTAGCAAAATTAATATCTTCAATTGTAATTTTATCTATACCTTCAACTTCATTTAACTCAAAATCGATCTCCGATCCAAAAGCTAAGCTTGTAAGTAAAGTTAACTTATGAGCTGCATCATAACCACCGATGTCTAATTTTGATTCATGATCAGAAGTATAGCCTTGTTTTTTTGCATTAGCCAAAACATTTTCAAAGCTTTTATTTTCTAATTCCATTGTTGTTAAAATATAATTTGTAGTTCCATTTAATATGCCTGAAATTTTATTTATTTTATTCAAAAAAATATTATTTTTAATAGTTTTGATTATTGGTATGCCTCCCGCAACAGCAGCTTCAAATAATAAAAAAACATTATTTTCTTCAGCTATACTAAATAACTCATTCCCATACTTTGCAAGTAAAGCTTTATTACCTGTGATAACATTAATATTTTTTTTAAGAGCAGACTTTACAAGTTCATAACTTATATCTTTTTCGTAACCAATTAACTCTATTAATATGTTAGGTTTTTTATCTTTAACTTTTAATAGATTTAAAGGATCCTCAACCCAAAAATAATTATTTAGATCAAAATTTCTTTTTTTATTTTTATTTTTTGCTGATATTCCAATTATATTAATTTTTAAACCTGATTTATTTTTTACAAATTCAATATTATTTTCTATCAATTGAACAAGAGTTGATCCAACATTACCTAAACCAGCTATACAGATATTAATATTTTCCATTAGTTATTTTTTTTTAATACAGTTATCAATTTCACTTTTATCATTTGAGGATAATTGACACAAATCAAATAATTCTTCTTCAGTTAGACTTATGTTTTTAAAACTTGGAACAGAGTCAATATCTGGATAACCACATGAATATACACCAATTATAAGAAAATAGATTAAAAATCTCATTAATGAAAACCCATATATTCTTTAAAACCTTTGCTTAAATTGAAACATTGAACAGCTTGACCTGCGGCACCTTTTTGAAGATTGTCTATTAAACTGACAATAATTATTTTAGAATCATTATAATGTTTAAATATTTTTAAGATACATTTGTTAGTATTTTGAACTGAAAAAAAATCAGCCCTTTTATCATTGTTAATAAATTCTATAAAATAATTATTACTATCTAATTCTTCAAAACATTTGATTATTGAATCTTCTTTGGTATTAATTGAAAGATCACAATAAATAGTTGACATCATACCTCTAAAATTAGGAAGGATATGAGGATTAAATGAAAATAAAACTTCTGATCCATTTAACTTTCTTAACTCTTGTTCAATCTCACAAATATGTCTATGGTGATTTGTGTTATAATTAAAAAAATTATAATCATTTGAATTTTTGATATTATTTATATCAAATTTTTTTCCTGCTCCACTGTAGCCTGACTTAGAATCAATTATTATATTTGAATTATTAATAAGTTTATTTTTTAATAAAGGTAAAGTTGGAATTAAAATAGATGTTGGATAACAGCCAGGAACTGCAATATTATTATGATTCAATAATTCATTTTTATTATATTCAGCTAAACCATAAATAAAACTATCCAATAAATTTAAACAAGAATGCTTATTTCCATAATTTTTTTTATAAGTATCATAATCATTTAATCTAAAATCTGCTGATAAATCTATTATTTGTATTTTATCATAATACATTTTTACATATTCATGAGAAACTCCGTGAGGTAATGCTAAAAAAACTGTATCTGCTTTTTTATAATCAAAGTCTTTGTTTAATTCAGTAAGAGGTAGATTAATATTATCAATTGAATTATCAATTTTTTGAATTGAATTATTAGGAGTATTTTCAGTTCCTAGAAATACTATTCTAACGTTTTGGTGCCTTGATAGAATTTTTACTAGTTCAAGACCAACATATCCCGTAGAGCCAAGTATGGCTACTGATACTGTTTTGGACATAATTAAAATTATCTTTTAGAGAATTGGTAACTTCTTCTTGCCTTTGCCAAACCGGCTTTTTTTCTCTCAACTATCCTAGAATCTCTAGTTATAAAACCTACTTTTTTAAGAGCTGGCCTAAGTGAAGAATCATAAACACTTAGCGCTTTACTTATACCGTGTCTAATTGCACCAGCCTGACCAGACAATCCACCACCTTTAACAGTTGCCATTATTTCATAAGCACCATCTCCATCAATGACATTTAATGGCTGATTCACAATCATTTGAAGCACAGGTCTGGCAAAATATTTATCTAATTTTTTACCATTGATAGAAATTTTTCCAGGACCGCGTTTTAACCATACTCTAGCAATTGAATTTTTTCTTTTACCTGTTGAATAAGCTCTTTGCTTATTATCTAGTTTAGCTTCTATATTATTTTCAATAATATTTTCAGTATTTTCCATATTTATCTTTTAAAATTTTTTTGATTAAGTTTTTGAAATTCAATTTTTTGTGGTTTTTGAGATTCATGGGAATGATTTTCACCAGCATATATTTTGCAATTTGATAATTGCTTCTTTCCCAATGGACCAGTTGGTATCATTCTTTTAATAGCTAATTTAATAATATCGTTCGATTTATTTTTGCTTTTCATTCGTTCAGGATTAGTTTCTTTTATACCACCTGGATAACCTGTATGTCGGTAATAAGTTTTATCTTTAGCTTTTTTCCCTGTTAAGTGGACTTGATCTGCATTTATTATAATCAAATTATCGCCACAGTCCTGGTTTGGAGTATAATTTGGTTTATTTTTCCCCCTTAAAACATTTGCAGAAAATGCAGCTAGTCTGCCCAGTACAACATCCTTTGCATCAATTAAAACCCAACTTTTATTAATTTGTTCTTTTTTTAAGCTAAAAGTTTTCATTGCGGTGCACTTATATATTACTCAAAATTAAGTCAATATAATAATAAAAAAACCCTCCTAAAAGGAGGGTTTTTAATAAATTATTCCTTTCAGTATTAGGCAGTATCTTTGACTGCTGCATTCCAAATAATTAAACCAAATAAAATTTTATTAACAAAATCTGCTAAGTTATATACCCAGTTTAAAGTATTTGTATCAACCGAGCCCATCATTAAGCCAAAAACATAACCTAATGGATAAATTGCCCAACCGATAAGCACAATCAATCTCATTGCATTAAATGCTGAGGATACTGATTCATTTTGTGATGCTGCTTGACTTGCTTCTCCTCTGAAAATTTCCCAAATGATTACAGCCCAACCAATCATACCGATAATAAATCCTAGAAGAACAGAGATCATGCCCGCTTCTCCAAGATAACCACCAATTACCATCACAAGAGTACCTACTAAAAGTCTCCAAAAAGACCCTCCTGATACCGCCGCTCCAGCAGCAATAAGAATTAAATAGAATTCTACCATTTGCAGTGGAACAGTTAAAACCCAATCAATATATCTATATACAACAGGAGATTCTCCCATCACTACCCAGAATTCTCTCATATACATATAGTGAACTGCGGCTATAAAAGTAATTAAACCAGCAACCACCATTGAAGTTCTCCATTTTCCAGAAACTCTCATACCTTCATAAAAGAAGAATATTGTTGCAGCCCACATTGCGATAGATACTACCCAAAATGTTATTCCGACAAAATCAGAACCACTTAAAAAACTATGATCCATAAATAAAGCTCCTTGTTTTATAGGAAAGCTTTATAAGTAAAAAAAAGTTTTTTTAAATAGTAAAATTCAATAGTAACTTAAAAAAAATTAATAAAAAAAATTTTATATATTATTGATATATAATAGTTATTTATCTTTTATAAGCATTACTAAATTATTCTTAACGGCTTTAATTTTTTTTAATTTTTTAATATATTCAATATAATTAGCATTCTTTATATCTTCAATATTATTATATTTTAGGCTTTTTCTAGCATTATTTTTAGTTAAAATTTTCGAAGCTAAGTTAAGAGAATAATTTCTCTTTCCATTATCTTGAAGTATAGAAATAAGATTTGAAATATTTTTTATATGTATTTTATTAAAAAAACGTGTCCCACCTTTTGTTCTTATTGAAAGATTTTCCACTCTCAGTTTCTTAGTTTTTGGATCAATAGAATCCCAGTGTCTAATTACGTGCTCTTTAATATTTAGCATTTTTGATACTTCACTAATGCTATAATATTTTTTATCACTTTTCATTATTTTTATTAATATAACTTAATACAGTTTTGCTTGGCTTGAAAGAAACAACATTTCTTTCACTAATCATAAAATTAACTTTAGTTTTAGGGTTACGCCCAATTCTACTTTTTTTTCTTTTAATTTTAAAAGAACCAAAGTTGTGAATTTTAACATATCCATTTTTTTTTAAGCCAGAAACAATAATTTCTACAATATCATTAACAAAAATTAAACAATCTTTTTTTGTTAAGCCAAATTCATTATGAAGAGAAGCAGCGATATCTTCACGAGTAAAATTTTCAATTTGTTTCATTTTAATATTCAAGTTTTGAAATTTTCAACAATCTTTTTATTTAAATCATTTAAAATAAATTCATAGCATTTATTAATAGCACAAAAAAAAGCATATGGACTTGCACTACCATGACTTTTAATAGATATACCATTAATACCTAATAAAGTAGCTCCATTATATTCATCAGGATCAATTTTATTTTTAAATACTTTAAGATCTTTTTTTAAAATTTTATAAGCTATCTTATTTTTAAAAGAACTCAAAAAAACCTCTCTTAAATTAGAAGTGATGAAATCAGACAATCCTTCTGCTGTTTTTAATAATATATTTCCAGTATAACCATCTGAAATTAATATATCACAAAAACCATGTGTTATTTTATTTGGCTCAATAAATCCTATAAAATTATCTTTTAATATACTTTTAGAAATTAAATTATGAGCATCTTGAAGAAATTCCAAACCTTTGTTATTTTCAGTTCCAATATTTATTAATCCAATTTTAGGATTTCTTTTTGAATCTATTATTGAAAAATATGAATATCCCATTAAGGCAAATTGCAATAAATTATCTGCATTTACATATACATTTGCCCCTAAATCCATCATTAAAGAATATGATTTCTTATTAGGTATAGTTGAGCAAATTGCTGGTCTGTCAACACCTTCTATCATGCCAAGAATTAATCTAGACAAAATCATCAATGCAGCTGTATTTCCAGCAGATACAAAACCACTATCCTCCGTTTTTTTTACAAAATTAAGTCCTTTAAAAATACTGCTATTTTTTCTTGATCTTAAAATTTTGTTAGCATTATCATCATCTAATACATTATCTTCACAATTTTCTATTTCAAA
>MDTE01104799.1_pt1 | contig 13184 bp, 14 predicted proteins | sample 811231 | NCBI WGS metagenome assembly MDTE01 (sample SAMN05326651, study PRJNA326480) | marine metagenome | isolation source: seawater | place: Indian Ocean: Red Sea | collected 2010
ATTAATTTCATTATCAGAACCGCTTGTAATATTTTTTGTTGAATCTATTTCTTTTTCAATTTCAATTAATTTTATGTAATATAGTCCTGCTTCAATTTTCTTTATATCTTCAGAAATAGATTTATATTTTGAAGCTTCAACAGCTTGTTTTTTTAAATTTTCTAATTGTTTTTCTTGTTGTCTTCTTAACTCATCAGCTCTTTTTAAATTATTTTCCGCAGAGTTAAGCCTTAATTCAGATTCATGTCTACGAACGTGAATACCAGAAATTCCAGCAGCCTCTTCCAAAATCGATCTTCTATCAGTTGGCTTTGCTGTTACTAACGCACCAATTCTTCCTTGGCTAATCATTGATGGAGAATGAGCTCCTGTCGACAAATCAGCAAAAAGTGTTTGCACATCTCTTGCCCTAACTTCTTTGTCATTAATGAAATATCTAGACCCCTTATCTTTTTCTATCCTTCTTTTCACATTAACTATATCTAAATCTTTAAATTGATTTGGTGCGTCATTATCATAATTTTCTAGAGTTAATGAAACCTCAGCGATATTTTTTGAAGTTTTGTTAGCAGTGCCTGAAAATATTACATCTTCCATTCCGGAACCTCTCATACTTTTTGCAGAAGTTTCTCCCATGCACCATCTTATTGATTCCACAATATTCGATTTTCCGCAGCCGTTAGGACCAACAATTCCAGTTAATCCTTTCTCGATAAAAAAAGGTGTTTTTTCTACAAATGATTTAAAGCCAGTTAATTCAAGTTTTTTAAATTTCATAAATTATATTAATTTTTCTATTTTTTTTTTAATATCCTTAAAGTTAACAGAGCCTTCGAGTTTTTTCTCATTAATTATTATAGTAGGAGTCGAATTAATTGAGTATTTTTTATGGCCATTTATTCTAGAATTTAATATTTTGTCGCTAACCGCCTCATCATTTACACATTTTTCAAATTGAGCGGAGTTTATTCCTAGAACTTTGACAATTTGTTTTAAGTTATTATTTATATCATCTATATTAGATCCATTGGTCCATTCGTTTTGTTTTTCATAAATCTGATCTAAATATAGTATTTGATTTTTATGTTCTAAGCAGTGTAGCAACTTTGAAGCATTAAAAGCTGCCTGATCTAGGGGAAAATCATAAAACATCAACCGAACCTTTCCTGAGTTTACATACTTATCTTTTAATTTTGAAACTACTTTTGTATGAAAATTTGCACAATGTGGACAAGTAAGAGAAGAAAAAATCTTAATTTTAACAGGCGCATCTCTTTGTCCGAGCGCAACAAATATACCACTCGTTGTTTGCTCGCCAGCATAAGTTTTTAAAAAAATTAAAAAATAAATAACTATTAATTTTAATAAAAAAGAGAATTTATTTTTAAAATTATATTTAGGCATTTTTCATTGAATTTAATAAATTTGATAAAGATTTTCTAATTTCTTTATTTTTTATTTCTTTTATTTTTTTTTCAAAGTCATAAGAAAATTTTTTTATTCTTCCTTTACTGTTTATCTTTTTGGTTTCACTATTTATTGTTTCTAATTTTATTTGACCTATTAATTTGTAGCCAAAAAAACTATTTATTTTTTCAATTATTTCCTTCTTTGAATATTCAATAGTTATTTCATTCCCCCTTTTTACTCGAAGGACCAATATTCCATTTTTTTGACTTTTTGATATTTTAATAGATTTTGGGTATGTAAAATCAGAAATATCTTTTCCAACTAGACTTTTCCATTTACCTACTATTTCAGAGTAATTATAACCATTTTTTTTTAGTATACCTTTAATACCTCGAGGCAAAGTATTAACAAATGGCCTTAGACCTTGAACGTATGTTTTGCTTTCTTTATTATTTTGTTTGTAATGCATAAAAATAATATGAATTTATCAAAAAAAATTCTTTCATGGTATGATAATAACAAACGCACACTTCCTTGGCGAACAAGCCAAAATTCAAAAAAAATGCAATTCTATAGATTATTAAGTGAATTTATGCTTCAACAAACACAAGTTAAAACAGTAATTCCTTATTTTAATAATTTTGTAAAAGAAATTCCGAATCTTAAAGCTTTATCCTCCTGTAAGGAGAAAAAAATACTAAAACTTTGGGAGGGTCTAGGTTATTACAGAAGAGCAAAAAATTTGCACAAAACATCGAAAATATTAATCGAGAAATATGATGGTCAAATTCCTGCAAGTTTTCCAAAATTAAAAGAGTTACCAGGTATAGGAGATTATACTGCTAATATACTTTTGGCTTTAATTTATAACCAACCTCGCATTGCGCTTGATGGAAATGTTAAAAGAGTCTTATCAAGGATATTTAATAAAAATGGTACATACTTATTAAATTCATTTAGAACAAAAAGAAATGGAGATTTTGCGGAAGCTCTGATGGAATTTGGCGCTTTAATATGCAAACCAAAAGATCCAAGATGTGACGAATGTAAAATAAAAAAAATGTGCAAATATTATTCTATGGATTTAAAAATTAAACTTAAAAAAGAAATAAAAGCTCATTTAAAAAGCTATGATATTTTTTGCTATTTAAAAAAAAATAAAAAACAAATAGCATTAACCAAAAGTAATGATTTAGGCTTTTTGAAAAAATTTAATCTACCAAAAGTTAAAGAGTCATCAAAAAAAAAGAAAGATTGGAAATTTTTATGTAAATATAAGAAATCTATATCTAATAAAAAATTAAGTATTAATTTGTATTATAAATTTTCTTCAAAAATACCTTCAGAATATAACTGGTATTCTTTAAATAAAAATAAAGAGTTTATTCCATCATTTACAAAAAAAATATTTAAACAAGTCTCACATCTTTACTAATGAAAAAAAAGGTAGCTATTATAGGAGCGGGCATAGCAGGACTTACTCTAGCAAGTCTTTTAAAAACTAATTCTAATTTTGAGTTCGTCATATATGAGAAGGAAGAAAATTTAAATTTAGACGAGGGCTTTGGTATTCAATTAGCTGTTAACGGCACTTCTATTTTGAATCAAATTGGCTTTGACAAATTAGATAAAAGTGAAAAATATCATCCTTCAAAATTAGATTTTTATTCAACGAATTGTAATAAAATTTGCGACTTAGATTTGACCGTATTTAATTCTCCCAATGAAAAGTACACTACGCTTAAAAGATCAGTTTTGATTAAATTTTTAAAAGAAAAACTATTAACTAATTCAATAATATTTAATAAAAAAATTAACGATGTCAAAAAGACAAATGGAAAAATCCATATAAGTTTTTTTGATGGCGCAAATGACGAGGTGGATTATCTGGTAGTAGCTGATGGCGTTTATTCCAATACAAAATCAGTTATAGAAAAGAAATTTTCTAAACCGAATTATTATGGAGCTATTGCTATTAGATCACAAATTTCCACGGAAGATATTTTAAATTTTAATAGTGAAAATATATCTATAATTATGAGTTCTAATAGCCATTTAGTTTTGTATCCAGTCAATTTAAAACAAGAAATTAATTTAGTTTGTATAATTAGAAAAAAATTACAAGAAAAAGATTCCATTAAAACAATTCTAGAAAATAAAATTTTTAAAAATAACAAAAAACTAGTTAATTTTTTTAAGGGTGATTTAAAATCTTGGCCTATTTACACGACTTTAAAACCAACTAAATCTAATCATGAAAATATTTTTTATATTGGAGATGCTTTCTATACTTTTCCACCAACCCTAGCCCAAGGAGCCTCACAGTCAATTGAGGCTGCTAATGAAATTTTTAATTTAATAATTAATGGCAATACAGACATACAAAATAAATATTTTGAAAAAAGGGTTGAAAGAATAAATTTAATTAATAAAAGAGCAAAATTTAATTATTTTGGATTTCATATTTCTAATCCTTTGCTAAAAATTTTAAGAAATCAATTTTTAAAATATAGTGTAAAAAATAAAAAATTCATTCAAGCTTACTTAGGTAAGATTTATAATTAAAATATTTTATAGATTTTTTGATAGAAATTTTTGTCTAAGATTATCTATTGGTTTAATAGAACCGTCGATATTACAATGCCAATAAGTCCAGCCGTTACAGCTTTCAGTTCCAAGTATTTTAGCAGCTACTTTATGAATAGAGCCTTCTCCAGAACTATGTTTGATACTACCGTCAGCCATTATTTTAGCATTAATCTTTTTCTTTTGATCAAAAATGTTAGTACCTGGCTTAATTATTCCTAATTCCACTAAAGATCCAAAAGGTATTCTTAATTTGGATTTTTTATTTTCCAATGTATCTAAATAACTTTCATCAATAACTTTGGCCTGATTAATTCTTTCATTTGCGGCCTCAAAGTATTTTTTATTTTTTTCTATACCAAAATATTTTCTACCCAATTTTTTAGCAACAACAGCAGTTGTTCCAGTACCCAAAAATGGATCAAAAACGATATCATCTTTATTTGTTGTGGCTAAAATAATCCTATGTAAAAGCGCTTCTGGTTTTTGAGTAGAATGAACTTTTTTTCCATTTTTTTTTAATCTTTCTTTTCCGCTACATATGGGAAATGACCAATCAGAACGCATTTGCAAATCATCATTTAAGCATTTTAAGGACTGATAGTTAAAAGTATATTTTGAATTCTTATTTTTGGATGCCCATATCAATGTTTCGTGTGCATTGGTGAATCTTGTACCTTTAAAGTTTGGCATAGGATTATTTTTTCTCCAAACAACATCGTTTAATATCCAATATTCTAAATTCTGCATGATATAACCAAGTCTAAAAATATTATGATAAGAACCAATAACCCAAATACTGCCGTTATCTTTTAATACTCTTTTACATTCACTTAACCAATTTTTACAAAAATTGTCGTAATGATTAAAGTTTTTAAACTGATCCCATTTATCATTAACACCATTAACTTTACTGTTGTCCGGCCTCTTTAGCTTTTCACCAATTTGTAAATTGTAAGGTGGGTCAGCAAAAATTAAATTAAAAGTTTTGTCAGGAATTTTTTTTAAAAGTTCCAAAGAATTTTGGTTTACTATTTTATTTTCAAATTTAAACATGTCTAGATTCAACTTTACGTTGAATTAGACTCTAAATTTATTTACCCGTCAAATCCTAATAGAAAAAAACTCAGTCCTATTGTGTTTCACGTGTTGGGTGGAACAAGATGTTGTGTACTGGCTTAAATTTTTTCCTATGATACTTCGTAATTCCATATTTTTTAAGACCAACCAAATGATCCTTTGTTCCATAGCCAAAATTCTTGTGCCAAAAATATTTAGGATACTTTTTAGATAATTTAATCATAAAAAGGTCTCTTGAAACTTTAGCAATTATAGAGGCCGCTGCTATAGATTTAATTTTTTCATCACCTTTTATAATAGTTTTAAATTTCATATTTAATTTAGGAGCAAAAGGCCCATCTATATATGCTAAAGTGGGTTTAGTACTTAATTTAGACAAAGCTCTTTTCATTGATAGAAGAGAAGCATTTAAGATATTAATTTTATTTATTTCCTCAACCGTTGCAATTCCCAAAGCGTATATAGAATTTTTTTTTATATACTTAGACAATAAAATTCTTTCCTTAAAAGTAAGTTTTTTTGAATCTTTTATATTTTTTGTATCAATATTTTTATTTAGAATTACTGCTGCAGCAAACACAGGACCCGCTAGACATCCACGACCAACTTCATCAACTCCTGCCATTTTATTAAATTTTGACAAAGTCTTAATACTTATAAATTCTTTAATTTATCTCGGATCATTTTTAAATCTATCCATGCAAATTTTTTTTGTTCTGGCTGTCTCATAAGAAATGCGGGGTGAAATGATGCTATAACCCAAGACTTGTTAGGACCTATTTGTTTTTGTATCCATTTACCTCTAGCCTTGGATATAACAACTTCACTTCCAATTAAGGCATTCATTGCAGTGCTGCCTAATAATAATATTATTTTCGGATTTATGATTTCTATATGACTTACTAAAAAAGGTAAATATTTTGCAATTTCATTATCTGTTGGTTTTCTGTTACTAGGGGGTCTATAGTTTACCACATTGGAAATATAAACTTTTGTTCTATCAAGATTAATTGCCGCTAACATTTTGTCTAATAATTTACCCGCGCGACCAACAAAAGGTTTTCCTTCTGCATCCTCATTAGCACCCGGACCTTCACCTATAATCATAATTTTTGAATTAATATTACCATCACCAAAAACTAAATTATTTGCATTTTTCTTTAAATCACAGTTTTTTATTAGACGTATTTTATCTTTTAATTTATTTAGTTTTTGTGTTTTTGTTTCATCAGAGGCATTTATACTTGCCGCAGTCCTTTTTAGAGGCAGTTCACTCATTAAAAAATTTGTATTAATGAGACTATAATATTCGATGAGATAAATTAGCTTTTGATTTAAATTTTGTTTCATTTTATAAAGTATATTATATGAAATACATAATTAACAAAATTTATATTATATTATTCTTATTGGCCATATTGTTAATTGAATCAAAAGCCTTAGCAAAAAAAAGTGAAATTAAATATACCAAGGAAAATATTTCACACTATTTTTCGGGAATAATATCAGCAAATAGAGACTATAATACTGAACAAGCTTTTAAACATCTTAAAAAAGTTCAATCATTAAAAAATGTACATTCTAACTTTAACATAGAATTTTTAAGAACACTCGTTCTACTTGAAAAGTTTAATGAATCTTTTTCTTTTTCAAAAAGCATTTGGAATAAAGAAAAATTTGTTTTTGAAGCAGATCTTTTATTGGGGATAGAAGCTTTTATTAAGAAAGATTATTCAAGTGCAGAAAAGTATTTTTTAAGAATTAATGAAATTTCGCCATACAATTTCTATTTTGAAAATTTTTTAAGCAGTAATCTTTTAGCATGGACTAAAGCTGTTAATAATAACAAACAAGCCAGTTTTGAACTTTTAGAAAATATTCCGAAACCCTATCACCATCTAAAAAAAACACAAAAAGTTTTTTTACAGTGTTATTTTGAAGATGACAAAACCCAATTATCTTTTAAAGAGTTAATAGAAAATAAAAATTATAATTTTTCAAGATATAATTTTTTTTTCGCAAATTACTTTATATTTAAAAATGAAAATGGAGCAGCAAAAAAAGTTATTGAAAATGGTAGAAAAAAATATAATTCTAATTTACTTCTAAGACAAATTGAAGAATTTCTTACAAAAAATAATATTAAGGAAATTAAAAAATTTTATAATTGTAAAAAACCAGAAGACTCTTTAGCAGAATTATTTTATATTGTAGCGAATCTTTATTCGAGTGAAAAAGATTACAAATTATCTAACTTTTATTTAAAAATTTCATTATTTTTAAATAGTAACTTTTTACCAAACAAAGCTCTTTTAGCAGAAAACTTATATTTTCAAAAAAAAAACACACTTTCGAAAAAAGTTTACAAATCTCTTAAATCAATAGGCTCCACTTATTCATGGTATGCAGATAAAAGTATATCTAATATTTTATTAATGGAAGAAGGTTTTGAACGCGCAGCAAGTAACCTAGAGAAAGAATTTAGTTTAATTTCTAATCCAAATTATGAACATCATTATGAATTGGCTAATTTTTATAAAAGAAATGAGTTTTATGAAAAATCTATAAAATATTATTCTTTGGCTTTAAATGAAATAAATAGAGATAATTCTTTATATCCTAAAATATTAGATAGAAGAGGAACAAGTTATGAAAGGATTGATAAATGGAAAAAAGCAGAAAAAGATTTAATGGAATCTCTTGAATTATCTCCCGATCAACCACATGTTCTAAATTACTTGGCTTACTCTTGGATTGATAAAGGTATTAATTTAGATAAAGGATTAGAAATGCTTAAAAAGGCAACTCAGTTAAAACAGAATGATGGTTATATAATAGATTCGTTAGGATGGGCATACTATGCAAAAAAAAATTACGCAGAAGCTGAAAAATTTTTGCAAAGGGCGGTACAAATTTTACCTCAAGATCCAATAATTAATGATCATTATGCGGACTCTTTATGGATGTTAAATAAGGAAATTCAAGCAAGATATTTCTGGAACTATGTATTAAATTTAAGTGAAACTGAAGAAGAACTAAAAGAAAAAATAAATAAAAAATTAATTTTTGGTATAGTTAAAAAATTATAATTTACTTTTGTGAAAAATATTAAGATAAAGTCTTACTGTAAGGTCAATCTTACCTTGCGAGTTTTGTGCAAATTAAAAAATGGATATCACTCTATTAGGTCTATGATAACATTTTGTAATTTATATGATGTTATTTCAATTTCCAAAACTAACAATTTAAGTGATAAGATTACTTTTTCAGGAAAATTTAATTCAGGAATTAATAAAAAATCAAATTCAATATCTGCGGTACTAAGTTTAATTAAAAAAAGAATTCTTAAAAAAAATCAATGTTTTAGAATAAACATAAAAAAGAATATACCTCACGGCTCTGGTCTAGGGGGAGGGTCATCAAATGCAGCTGCAATACTGAATTACTTTATATCTAAAAATAAATTAAAAAATAATAAAGAAAAAATTGAAAAATTGGCGAATCAAATTGGATCTGATGTTCCAGTTAGTTTAGTAATGAAAAATTCATATCTAACTGGAAACAAAAGAGAAATAATTAGAACAAATAAAAAATTTAGACTTAATTTATTAATAGTATTTCCAAACATATTTTGTTCAACAAAAAGAATATATCAAAAAAATAAAAAAATAAGTCTAATAAAAAAACAACCTTTGCCATGGATAAAAAATAGTAAAAGTTTGATTAATTTCTTAAAAAATGAAAAAAATGATCTTCAAGAAACTGTAATTAAAATTTATCCAAAAGTAGGTAAAATTATTGATTTTATTCAATCTCAAAAGGGTTGTTATTTTTCAAGAATAAGTGGCTCTGGTTCTGCTTGCATTGGAATCTTTTCTAACAAGAAAAATGCAATTTATGCTAAGAAATTAATAAAACTAAAATATCCAAAATATTGGTGTGTTGTATCAAAAACTATATAAAACAAATCAATTATGGTATATCTCAAACTTAATTTGGGGCGTAGCCAAGCGGTAAGGCAGCGGTTTTTGGTACCGCCATCCTAGGTTCGAATCCTAGCGCCCCAGCCAACAAATGCTTATTAAATTAAAAAAAATTATATTAAAAATAGATCAATTTTTATTTAAGAAATTTGGGTCATACAAAAGTGTTAAACCTTTAGAAAGTATTAAAGAAGTTAGAAAAATTTTTTCCTATCTTAATGATGATTCCACGGAAAATAATGTTAGATTTGTCGGCGGCTGTGTAAGAAAAGCAATAAGTGGAGAAGAGATTGACGATATAGATTTAGCAACATTACTTGAGCCGCAAGAGGTAAAAAAAAGATTAGAAAAAAAAGAAATAAAAGTTTTCGATAGTGGAATTTCCCACGGAACAGTAACAGCAATCATAAATAAAAAAAAAATTGAAATTACAACTCTAAGAAAAGATATTTCGACTGATGGAAGGCGTGCGAATGTACAGTTCACTTTAGATTGGAAAGAAGATTCATCTAGAAGAGATTTTACAATTAATTCTATATATTCTGATTTGGAAGGTAGGATTTTTGATCCCCAAAATGGTGTTTATGATTTACAGAATGGATTAGTTAAATTTATAGGTTTGCCAGATGAAAGAATACAAGAAGATTATTTACGTATATTACGTTATCTTAGATTTTTTTCATGTTACAGCAAAATAGACCATGATCAGGAAATAATTAGCTCAATTAAAAGAAATATTAATGGTCTAAATAAAATCTCAAACGAAAGAATATTTAATGAATTAAGTAAAATTTTAAAATTAGAAAATAATTATAAAATTTTTTCTAATAATAGCTCAAAAGAAATAATTTTAAATATATTTCCTCAATTTAAATGTTACGAAAGATTAAAAGTTATTAATGGTTTAGATGCAAAAATAAAAGATAAGTATGATAATGAATTAATTTTAGCCTTGCTGATTATTGATGAAACGAAAGATTATGAATATTTTTGTCACAAATACAAAGTTTCTAATAACATGAAGAATAGATTTAAAAATATTGCATTAAATTATGAAAACATAAAAAGTAAGAAATTTTTTTCGAAAGAAAAAATTAAAAAATTAATATACTTGTTAGGCAAGAAAAATGTGTCAGATTTATTACTTTTTTCAATTTGTGTTAATAAAAAATTGAAAGTAACTGATGTTGATAAATTACTACAATATATAAAAATTTGTGAAACACCTAAATTTCCTATTTCAGGAGACTATTTAAAAAAACATGGTTTTGATGAGGGTAAAATTCTTGGCAAACAACTTGAATTACTTAAACAGAAATGGCTTAACAATAATTTTGTGATTGATAAAAAAATAATTGAAAAATCACTAGGCAAAAATTATAAAAATTAAATATATTTAACCTCTATAATTTCAAAATTTTTCTCTCCTGATGGTGTATTAACTGTTATTAGATCATTTTTCTTTTTACCTATTATTGCTTTAGCAATTGGCGATTTAAAATATATAAAATTTTTTTTAAGATCAGCTTCATCCTTTCCAACAATTTTATAGGTTTTTTTTTCTTTATTTTCTAAATCAACGAGATCAACTGTAGAACCAAATATTACATTATCTTTTTTTTCTAATTTTGTAACATCAATAATATTAGCGTTTGCAATTAAATTATTAATTTCTATCACTCTGCCTTCTATTTTTGCTTGTTCGTCTTTCGCTGCATGATACTCAGCATTCTCTTTTAAATCTCCGTGTGCTCTTGCTTCAGCTATGGCTTTAACTATTTTAGGTCTTTTGACACCTTTTAATTCTTCTAATTCTTTTTTTATTTTTTCAAGACCTTGTAAGGTTATAGGTTCTTTTTCCATATTTTTATTTCCATTTTGCTTCAGGCGGTAACGACATCAAGATTGCATTGACATTTCCACCAGTATTTAAACCAAATTTTGTTCCTCTATCGTATAATAAATTAAATTCAACATAACGTCCTCTCTTAATCAACTGATTATTTTTTTGCTTTTTTGTCCATTTTGTATACATTTTTTTTCTTATAATAGTTTTGGCATAATCAAGAAAACAAAAACCAACATCTTTAACAAAATCAAAATCTTTTTTCCAATTATTTTTTTTATAATCAAAAAATATTCCCCCAATTCCTCGCGTTTCTTTTCTATGAGGTAAATAAAAATAGTTATCACACCATTTTTTATATTTTTTATAATAATTTTTACCATGCTTGTTACACATATTTTTAATTTTATTATGAAATAATTTTGTTTCATTATTATCTTTGATAGCTGGAGTCGAGTCGATTCCTCCTCCGAACCAATTTTGTGAAGTAACAATAAATCTTGTATTAAAGTGCATTGCGGGAATTTTTGGATTTTTCATATGAGCTACAACTGAAATTCCTGAAGCCCAGTAACTGGGATTCTTTTTAGCTCCTAAAACTTGATTTTTAAACTTTTTATTGAACTTTCCTGATACTTCTGAAAAATTTACACCCACGCTATCAAATACAAGGCCATTTCTAATTATTGTACTAATTCCTCCACCTTCATTTTTTATTTCTGATTTTTTCCAATTTTTTTTTTCAAAATATTTAGGTTTTTTTCCAATTTTTTTTCCAAAATCAATTTCAATTTTTTCAAATTCATAACAGATAGTTTGTTGAAGCAAAGAAAACCAACTACTGGCTAATTTTTTTTTTGTATATATATTTTCAATCATTTAAAAAAATTTATTTTGTCTCAAAGCTTCAGTTAAAGTTATTGCTACGGCCATACCAACGTTAAGAGATCTTGCATTTTTTTTTAAAGGAATCTTCAATCTTTGAAAAGAATCCTTATGAACTATATCTGGAACTCCTTCACTTTCTCTTCCAAAAAGCAGTGTATCTTTTGGATTAAATCTAAACTTGGTGTAATTATTTTTTGTTTTTGTGGTCATAAGTATGATTCGTGAATTTTTTTTTTTAGTTAAAAAATTTTCATATGATTTGTAGGTTATGATTTTGTTTTTGTCTAAATAGTCCATAGCTACTCTTTTTAATCTTTTATCACTAATCTGAAAACCGCAAGGCTCAATTATTTCAAGGGTTGTATTAAAACAATAGCATAAACGAATTATAGCAGCAGTGTTTTGAGGTATATCTGGTTGATAAAGAGCAATATTGAACATTTTTAGTAGTTTATAAATTTGTGTGTCATTCTGACCCTAGCAAATTTATATTAATTGTAATTAATTAATAATATATATTACATAAAACTTGGAATATATGAGCAACGAAATTAAGCCAAAAAGAAGAGATTTTCTCTTTACAGCAACGTATACAGTAGGAGCTGTAGGTGTCGCCACAGCAATTTGGCCGCTAGTAGATCAAATGAATCCAGACGCTTCTGTTAAAGCTCTGTCAACAACCGAAGTTGATGTTAGCAGTGTAGAACCAGGAAAAACTATAACGGTATTGTGGAGGGGAAAACCAATATTTATTAGAAGAAGAACAAAAGCAGAAATTGAAGAAGCGGCAGCTGTAGATTTAAAAGATTTAAAGGACCCGGAAAAAGATTCTGACAGAGCAAAAAATCCAGAGTGGTTAGTAATGGTAGGAGTTTGTACACACCTGGGATGTGTTCCTCTTGATAACAAAGGAGATTATAACGCGTGGTTTTGTCCATGTCATGGCTCACATTATGATACTTCAGGAAGAATTAGGAAGGGACCTGCGCCCACAAATTTGGAAATACCTAAATATGAATTTGTAGATAACAACATTATTAAAATTGGTTAATAGAAATGAGTGAAGAAAAATATATACCGAAGTCAAAATTAGGACAGTGGTTTGATAGCAGATTACCCTTACTAACTCTTTCACATCATTTAAAAGAGTACCCAACACCAAAAAATTTAAATTACTGGTGGACTTTTGGTGGAATATTGACCTTTTGTTTAATTACTCAAATTGTTACAGGAGTAATTCTTGGTATGCATTATGTGGCTCATACCGATCATGCTTTTGAAAGTATCGAACATATAATGAGAGATGTAAATTATGGTTGGTTAATCAGGTATGTTCACGCTAACGGCGCTTCAATGTTTTTTTTAGCAGTTTATATTCATATTTTTAGAGG